>Ga0187884_10001837_pt1 | contig 18546 bp, 23 predicted proteins | sample June2016WEW_20_4_FD_132983 | JGI IMG/M metagenome (GOLD analysis project Ga0187884, IMG submission 132983) | Peatland microbial communities from SPRUCE experiment site at the Marcell Experimental Forest, Minnesota, USA - June2016WEW_20_40 | ecosystem: Environmental > Terrestrial > Soil >...
AGCAGGTCGGCCAAAAATTGTTCCAAGCGCTTTCGACATTTCTCGATTTCGCTCTCAGTCATGGACCGGAGATTAACACCTCTCAAGCGAGAGGTCAATAACTTAACGTAGTAGTACTAGGGAAAATCCCCCGGAAGCCAGTCCCCAATACCCAGCCCCCAGCCCCCAGTAGCCATCTCGGGGCAGGCTGCCCGCGCCACGTCCCGGGTTCGTGTAGGGGCCAGCGGCTCTGGCCCCGGCCGAACGCCGTTCGGCCCTACGAAGTGCGCGGGGTTTCACTCTTTGCCCTTGAGTGCCATGCGGACGGTTCGGATATCGAGGAACATCCGCCGCGGACCACCTGCGGCGCCGCCCTCCAGCGCCACGAAGCCGTAGCGCGCGTACCAATCGATCCGGTTTCGATACGCATCGGCGATGATGCAGCGGCATCCCACATCGTCTGCGACTCGCAGGGCGATTTTGAAGGCTTCGGAGATGAGAGCATGTCCAAGCCCCCTTCCGGAAAACCGCCGGTCTACCGCGAGGCGCGCCAGCAGGATTAACGGCAAGTCGTAGGGCGGAAGTCCGCGCACGTATTTTTTGGGAAAAGCGTTACGGGGCACACTCGCGGTGGCCAGGGTGAAGTATCCCAGCACGGTACGGGGAGCGTCTTCCTCGACCGCAACATAAGTCACAGAACTCTTGTGCTGATTCGCCCAGGCATGCCGCCCCAGATAGTTATTGAGCGGCTCATCGCCACAATCGAAAAGCTCTGTCTGGTCCGGCTCTTCCAGGCGGCGGATGAGGACGGCCATTCACCCTCTCATCGCCCGAATCAGGGTTTCCGTGGGAGGCGCGGGTTCTTTCGAGGCGAGACCGGCCAGGTTTTCGAGCTCGCGCGGCGTCCAGGAAATCTCGACGCGGGGAAGGTCGATCTCTGGGGCGACGCGCTCAAGCCGCGGCAGCACCAGTTCCTTGCGCTCGCCCGTGGCCGCTTCACTGAAGATGCGATGCCCGCGCTTCCTCTCCCCCACCGCCCAGCGGAATAAGGCCAGGGCATCGGATAGAAAATCCGTGTTGCTGTTAAGTTGCAATTACTGTTTGAGGCCCCGCACCATCTGATCCTCGGCAGGAGCCAAATCAGCTTGAAACTTTCGCTTGCGCCTCGACTTGGGGAGTTGGATGGGTTTTCTCGCTTGCCGTGTTTTCAAGGCCATAGTCGAATGATCCTTTGCACTCCGCATTAACCCCTATCCTACTATACTTTGAATGATATTTAGAGTCCGACCATCCTCGCGCCTCGGCGTTGTGAAAGGTTCTTACTGCGCAAATTATGCCAAGGTAGCGACCGTAGCGCGGACCTCCGCCTTTGAGGTCCGCGGCTCTTATTGTGCAAATTGAGTGAATACAGCGTGGCGAGAGAGCAAGCGCCGCGCAATCGTCGGAATTTGAAATTAACCGTTTGCCCTTTCGGAAGAACCCCGTACCTTGAGAAAAAGGTCCGCGTTACTCGCTTTTCGCCTTGTGTCGCAGCTTGCGAGTTGGAGGCTTATGTTCTAGTCCCCAGATTCTGAGGAGCTGCTGGCACCCCAAGTCAAAGTTTCCCGTGAAATCCACGAGCTGAAATTCAGGGAGCGTCCAAGATAGACGAGCGTAATCGCAAGGCTTGCGGAGAACCGGAATGATTCTTTCGTTATAGCGATCTTCATTGAGCGCGAACAATAACTCTCGTTTCACCCAGGCAGAACGAACGGAGTCAGGCGTCAACACGACGAGGAACCACTCACATCGGGCCAGAGCGCGGCCAATCTCATCGTGCCATTGCTTTGCGCCAGCAATATGAGTCGCGCTATACCAGTACTTGATCTTGTGCTGCTTTAGCGTTCGCGCCAGCCGGACGACAAAACTGCGGTCTTTGCTCGAATGGGAAAGAAAGACTTCTCTCTTTGACCTTGGCGAGGGAGGCGTCACGATCAGCTCAAGCGACCTGTTTCAGAGCGTTTGCGATCGACTCGCTGACCTTCGCCGCGCTCTGTCGGGCATCAAAACTCTTGAATCTTCGAAGTATCCAAGGAATGTCCTCGGTGGGGCGAACCTGAACAGGAAACACGCGGCCTTCATAATTGGGGTCACCCAAGGCATATTCAATTTCATGCCGCACATTTTCCGAGCGCATGGAATCCGGTGAGACAAGAACGACCATGGCTCTTGACTTCTTGAGGGCCTCTCCCATTTGAAGCCAAAGGTTGTCTCCTGGTAGGAGTTCGTCGTCCGCGTTCCAAACAGAAAGCCCTCGTTTCGTCAACTGTGACGAAAGAGCCTTAGCGAAATCCTCGTCGGCGCGAGCGTAGCTTATAAAAACCTGGGTCGTGGCCACTGTTCCTGTCATGGGAGTCTTTCTCCCACCTCCGATTTGAGGTGAGACTTGCCGTTCAGCACCTGTTTCTTTCATTGGAGTCTCTCCCCTGCCTTTGATTATCGACGTTCGGCCGCTCGCACATGAATACATTTTAGCACAAGGCCGCCGCCTGGGGGACGCACACGCGGGTGGCGCAGGCAACGGTTGAGGGTATGGCTCTATTGACTGTCGATCCTGTGGTGACGCGGTACCGGGGTCCAGTGCGAAAGGTCTGACCCTCCCCGTGTCCCGCCTTCTGCTTACGGCGGTACGGCCACGATCGATATCGGAAAGCCGCAGACCTACAACCCAGGTCGCTACGCCCTCAGGGGCGTGAATAGGGGTGCGCGACATCCAGTCCCGGCACAACCTGAAAATGTTTGAAGTTGAACGTGTACAGGCGCGCGCTCCGGCCGAGGGCGGTCGCGGCGATGAGGCAGTCGGGAATGTTGAGGCCCGAACTCAGCCGGTGGGTCAACAGCAATGGGTAGGCAGCGGCGAATTCGGAGGGCTCCGGCCAAACCACTTCGAACGCTGCCAGAAATCGTTGGATTCGTTCCAAATCGGCGCGGTCATGGCAACCCATCACCAGTTCCATGGCGGCCACCGCAGGGACTGCGAACGACTGCGTGGCAACTTATTTGAGCCACTTTTGAGCAGGAACTGTTCCGCGCAGGCAATCGACCAGAACGTCCGTATCAAGAAGGTTCATTAGAGGGGGTGTCCCACCCTTGCGACCGAAGCTTCCTGGCGAACTCCACGCTATCCTCGATGTCGGCGCGGTCGCGCCACATTCCCAAGAATTCGGATTTCAGCAGGTCGTCAAAAGTAGGCAAGGTGGAAGAACCAGTAGGTGAGACCATAATTACAATCGCGGCGGACCCGGTTGGCACATCCGCAGGCAGCGTGATGCGCAGTTCCCGGCTGGCGGGAATGTCCGCATTGAGTGTGACGGTTTTTACCATCTGCACGTTACCTCGCCTTTGACTTTATCAAAACCCCTGCGGGTTTACAACGACCCGCCCAGCATGACGTCCGACTGCGGACTCGTTTTCGTCCGTATCCGGTTCCCCGCGTCCCGTCGTCTGATTAAGGTATCTCGCGCAGAGGCGCAAAGGCGCAGAGTCCGGAAAAAGCATAGAGTTGTTTATTCCGAATCTCTGCGCCTCAGCGTCTCAGCGCGAGATGATCTATTTTTTCACGCCTTCGTCGTCCTGGGCGGGATAAGGTCGCCCCCGTGAGGCTCGCGAAGCGAGGCGAGATTCCGGCCTCTGCCAGAAGTTGACCAAGTGTGCCGTCGAACGCCACGGGGACGCAACGGCGCTGGGGAGGAGGATTTTGACCAACTGTGCGAAATCCGGGACAACTTTGTCGCCGTACCGCATCGACACAATGGATTCTCTCTGCTTTCCGAACGGTGCTCAGATAGAGATGTCCACCAGGCTGAGCGTCCGCGATCAAGAGAAGAACCCACAGGCTGAACTACCGTGACTGTGCTACCTCGCTTAGAAGACCCTATTGCCGAAGTCGGGAGCAGCCGATAGTATTACTGATGCTGGAACAAATTGAGTTAGAATACTCGGAAGTCGCCCACTCGATGACAACGGCATCCATCCCGCGCAAGACGGTAGCACACCTGGACTTGGCGTTGAAGGGAACATACGACGCGCTCTTGAAAGATCTTCCTGAGCCATTTGGAACGATTTTGATTGACCCTCCTTGGAGATTCTCTAACCGTACCGGAAAAATGGCCCCGGAACACAAGCGGCTTCATCGTTACCCGACAATGTCATTTGAGGAAATCGCGGACTTACCGATCGGAAAACTCGCGTTGCCGAATAGCCATCTATATTTGTGGTCCCCAAATGCTCTCTTGATGGAGGCCCTCACAATCATGAAGGCTTGGGGCTTTACATACAAGACCAACATTGTCTGGTACAAGGTGCGCAAGGATGGCGGTCCAGATGGGCGCGGTGTTGGCTTCTATTTCAGGAATGTGACAGAGTTACTTTTGTTTGGAGTCAAAGGTCACCTGCGAACGCTCAAGCCGGGCAGGACGCAGGTAAATGTCATGATTAGCAGGAAGCAGGAGCATTCCCACAAGCCCGAGTTGGCATACCACATCATCCAGAGATGCAGTCCTGGTCCGTACCTAGAAATGTTCGCTCGTGAGCGGGTGAGTGGGTGGACACAATGGGGCGATCAGGTAGATACCTACGAAAAGACCCGTCCCCAATATGCGATGTACAACGGTTGGGCCTATCAGTCTGGCGTCAAATCATCTTTGTAGCACTTCCTTGTAATTCCGATCAATAGCAAAGGACAAGTCCCGGCCCCACCAGCTGTGAGCTTCGGAATCAGCTTCCCCCAATGTGTTGTTGACGCTCCATATTTCTTCCCAACACCTAGAGAATTAAAAAGCTCTTGTAGATCATCCATTCTCGTGAGAATCACAGCCGCAGAAATAACATCCAGTTCGTGCAGGAGACGGAATGTATTGAGGTCCCGCGAAAACACTGAGTCCTTACTGTTCCATTCCATTTCAATAGCTACACGGCCCTTGCAGAAATCTACCTTGTGGGTTTCTGCCTCGGTCGTAACTTCGCCGACTGTTCGGGCCACTTTAATGCTGCGCTCCACCCACCCGCGAGCCTCGAGAAATTTATCTACACGTGCCGTGATTTTGCTTTTGCTGCCGCCCCCTTTCTCCACCTCGCTTCGCACCAATATAAACTGACGTAGGCAATCAAGAAGATCGCTAAGTTCTCCGCTGCAGTCTACAGAGAGAACTGCGCCCGCGTGCCATCGTTCCTCGACGTGGTATCTGTCGCGAACATCTTGAGGAATGGCTTCAAGGCCCATAATCGGCGCATGTTATCACGCAGTAGGTCAATGGGGAAGGGGCGACACACAAGAATTTCCCTGGTAGGTGGGCTGGCGAAGACCTTCTCCATTGTGGTCTGCGGCCTTCCCTTAGGAAGGATGTGGACCCCAACAACCCGGGGCCGTGCTATCTACTTTGAGAGAGGGCCGCTACGGCGTAGCGCAGGGCTATCACTCTGCGCCAGGCCCTGGCTTCAGCCCCGCATTGTGCCCTTTCGCAGCACCTCATACCCTCGCCATCAAAGGGAGAACCCAAGTCAGAACTACACTGACTGTCGCTTCAAGTTCTACAGTTATCGGTATGGGAACCGCCGAAAAGCCGCATCAGAGTTACAGCCCAATTCGGCGCCATCAGCCCGGAGGGACTCGTTGCGCTGTCGTTGTCCGTACTGACGATACGTGCTCGGCGGGCGACATCGGCTGGCCAGTATTGCTCACCACCTGCTTCCAAAACATTCCTTTTATCGGAATACTTTTCTTACCGAGTGTTACGAGACTTATCGGAACCAGCACGAACTCAGTCAACCATTGCGAGATCATACTGCCGGTATACCCTCCCAAGGCATTGTCGACCGCTAAAGCACCGAGACGCTCGCAGTAGATCTGGTCATGGGCATTAGCGGGTACAGCACGGATGTGGTGACGCGGTTGGTTGACAAACACGGGAACGGGTTTTCTGTGAGCATCGACCACTGTTTTCTCGATCGTTTGCTTAAACTGATTGACGAATGTGCTCTTCTCCACTTTGACGCCTTCGATGATGGCCCCCTTTTTCTCCAGTGCCGTGCCAACACTCTCGGCTACAACCACCACCGCATGAGGGTTGTGCGCCCGCTGATCCTCGTCTTTAACGGTCTTTCCTATGTGGTCGATGATCCTCTCCAAGTATTTCGCAGCCTCGCGAACGCTCAGGGCTTTAAAGATTTCAGGGATTAACACAGCATCAACATGCCCGCTTGCAAGGGACGCATTGGCTGCCACGAACCCAGAATCTGCACCGAATAGTTCAATGACGCAAATTCGCCGCGTTGCCTCTGCCTCGCTCCGCAATGTGTTAACTACTCGAACTGCTTGTTCAACTGCAGTATCGAAGCCAAAAGACTGCCAGACCCATAGCACATCATTATCCATCGTCTTCGGAATCGCGATCACGCTCCGCGTTGGGTTCTGGAGAGCAATCTCATAGGCGGTCTTCAGGGAGCCATCGCCACCGATGACGTAGAGAATGTCAATCCGATTGGTTTGAAGATTTCTGGTAACTTCCTCGGCAATTTTGCGAATCGCCTCGCCTCCCATCTTGCCACCGGGATAAAACCGGACAATCCCGAGGTTAGACCCCCCCTGATCCAACCACTCCTCGGTCATCTTCGGATTGAGTTCGACCAGATTGTCCGCTAGGCTGGACAAGCCCTCAAAACTGTTATAGACACCGAAGATTCTACCGCGCGCTACTCCGATCGAATAGGCGTCGCAGTGCCGCTTTACGATGCTGTGAATTACGCAATGCAAGCCTGGTGCAAGCCCCCCTGTGGTAACGACGGCGGCGCGGACGGTATGCGGATCAAAGCGCAGCTCTGACCTGGGTCCAGCCTCCAGGAACGAAGGGACCGTCAGCTGCTTGTCTTGAAATCTACCGAGCATTTCCATATCAGCGATGACGGCTTTCCTTGAATCAGGTCTTCGGAAGAGACCCAGTTCGTCTTGACTAAACCTATTTGCAAATCTGGGTCTGCCTTGAACCTCAGAAACTTCTGTCTGCAAGTTTGTTGACCTATCGAGGTGGTCTTGCAGAATCAGCCGCTCGCTAGAGAGCGATCCGATGTCTGTGATTCTTTCGCGCATAAGGGTTCCTCCACAATTTCGCAGCGTGCCAGGATCAAACCGAAGCTTTATTATCTTGAGCTGTCAGACTACCCTTGAGGCCCAACCGCTTAACCCCTTCCCGGTCAGCGTAACGAGAATACGCCGAGGCCGAACGCGCAGGGCTTCTGCCCTGCGGTCACAGAGCCTCGGAGCCGACTGGCCAGGGAAAAGTCCGAACAGCGATTGCCGATCATTACGAGAGTGATTGACGACGCCTAACCTCCCAGGGGTTCACGGGCTGGCGAAAGAAAGCGGCATTAAACAACTTATTAACCTGAGATGCAAGGGGAAAGCAGAGGTTACAGGTTACAGGGGACAGGTGACAGGGGCTGGGACACGGGAAACGGGTTACGGGACACGGAGTTCGGGACACGGGACACGGGAGTGGGCAGATCTTCTTTTGATATCAAGAGAGCGTCTACCGAAACGCTCGGAATTGGATTCGGTGACAGGGAGAATCCGGCCCGCGTACCAGGAACGCACATCGACGTCGAGCCATCCTTGCAGCGCGTCCCGCTTCTGGCTGACTGGAAGCATGTCGATGCCCTTGCAGATTTTGCCGAGAGTCATGACGCTAAGGAAGAGGTTCTCTTTCCCGGCGTTCCGGAGAAAAGCCGCCACGCGCGTATCCAGGGTTTCGCGGGTCAGCTCCGACGGGACGTTGGTGCGAACCAAGTAGCCTTTCACAGGTTGATATCCCGGCCGGTATCCCTGTCGCGCTCAAAATCCAGATTGAGGCCGCGTAACGGAGCAAAGAGTTCAACCATATCCTTAGCGGGCGCCGCCGGATGCGCGGCCGGAAGATGGACCGCTTCTTCGAGCAGACTGGCGGCATAGGACTCCACCTCACGGCCCTGCGCGGCAGCCTGGCGTGCGAGTTCGGCCTTAACCTCGGGTGTGATGTCAAGGGTGATCGTCATGGTCGCTCCTTTTAGCCCATCCCCACCGTACCGCGCCGCACGCCCGTCCGTCAAGCGGATAGCATTTGTAACACGGGATACGGAACACGGGGCACGGGCTAAGGGCGGGACACGGGATTCGGGGTTCGGGTCTAGGTAAAGACCGCGTCTCTTCGGCCGGTTGCTGGACGGTTTTTGTGCGGTCGTCTGGCTATCTCGTCAGGGATTATCTCCCTGCAAAGGCATTGATTCCATCGCACAAGGCGGACACCATGATCAGCACAATGATGTAGTTCACAACCATGAGCACGAGGCCCAGGACGGGAATCCACGTGGTGAAGCAAAGAATACAGTAAGCAAGAAAGAGTCCTTCCGGAAGGATCGGGGTAAAGATGGACCTCCTCTGGAGATATCCGTTGAAATCCTTCGCGAGACCCCATACGGCCTGAAAGAGCCAGTAGATGTTGAAGACAGGAATGAAGAGGAAACCGATGGCCTTGCCAGGTGTTGTCCTGGCGTAGACGTCTTAAATGGTTGCCCACGACTTGTACAAGAGCACGCCCAGGAAAATCCCGCCGTACAGCATGGGAATCACCGACCAATAGGTAAGGGTCATCCCGGCTTCCGGGGATCCTGTCCTGATCCGAAAATTGGCGATAATGAGAAGCACAACGGCAATTCCGAAGCCGATGGCAACGGAACTCATGTACAAACCTTTTGATACATTGTGCATCGGACGCCTAACCTCGCACGGGTTCCCGGGTCGGCTAAAAGATGGCGTGATTAAACATCGCATTCGCCTGCGATGCAAGGGGAAAGAGCGAGGAGCAGGGGTTGGGGATTAGGGGTTACGGGCTGGGGGCGGGACACGGGGCACGGGATGCGCGGCACGGGTACGGAGATTCGTAATGCCGAACGGCGTTCGGCCTTGGGCTAGCACCGCTGGCCCCTACAACTGCGCACGACGCGTCACGGGCGTCCTGCCCTGGACCGGGGACTTGGGTATTGGGTCTTGGGTATTGGGGGCTGGGTTCTGGTGGTTTTCCCTAACCCCTAGTCCCCAACCCCTAGCCCCGTCTCCCGCCCCTGGCACCTGACACCTGGTACCTGACACCTACCCCCTAGGTAACATCGATCCGCCAGTCGGCCATTTCGCTATAATGCCGGGCCATTCGCCACAACGCATGCGCCACGGTAACGCCGTGGCACGGCTGGATTTGCGTTCCCGAGGACATGATACTGGGGTTGCTGCGTCCGAAGGGCGGCGCCGGCACGCCGAAGGCCTGGCAGAGTTTGACGAATTCAACCTGCGACCGCTCGATCCCGGGGGTCATTTGCTGCTGGTCCGTTGTCGTGTTGGCGGTCAGGGCGTCGCTCTCCTCCGTCGATCTCGATCCCAGTCCAAGCTGGCCGACCAGGCCGATGGTGCCCGCGCTGACGCACATGTATTCATCGGGAAGGCCCAGCATGTGGCCGTACTCATGAACAATGGCGTGCTGCCCGAACTGGGGAAAGGCCCCGACGTTCCCCAGCACGCGCGCCTTCAAGGTCGTCAGTTGGGCGACGTCCAATTGGATTTTGCCCTTTCCCGCCTCGCCGTTCTTCTCATAGCTGAGCTTCGCCTTCAGACCGAATTTCGTCAGGATGCCTCCCACGCTTTTGGCCGTATCCTTGCCGGTTGCCCCCGGCCCCGTGATCGTCACCTTGGGCGTCTTTCCCGAATTCTCGAACACCACATTGGTATCGCGCGCGAAGGTCCGCAGCCGCTCCATGGCGACGACCGAGTAACTCGCGCCGGCGCTGGTGCCCTGCTGTTCGGAAACAGCAATTTCCACGGGCTTCAGGGCCATGGCATTCAAGATGTTCTCAGCCTGCGTCAATTCGGCAGCCTCCATGGCCTTCATACTGAACTGGGCCGACAATTTGCCGCGATAGGGGTCCCACTTGTGGTCCGTGAGCTTCGCCAGTGAAGGGTCCTCTTCGGTCCGGACACAAATAGCCCCCCTCCGGCTGTTCACGATTTTGAGGTCGTAATGCGCGTCGGTTAGGGCGGTTTCCTCAACCGCGAATTCCGGCTTGACGACAATGCCGGCGAACCCCCTCTTGGTCAGAGTAAAACGGAATTTGTTGTTCCAGGTTTGGGGGACTCCCTCCTTGAAAGCCTTCATGAAGGCGGCCTCGGTTGTGGTGGTAACGTCATCTCCCATTGGGGTGAAGAACCGCGGGGTTACTTTGACCGTAACCTTCATGATGCCGGTCATGGGATTGTATTCCCCGTAAAAACAGCCGAGCCCGCCGGGCGGAACGTGGGCTTTGCTCGTATGGAAACTGGCGAGCCGGAAGCGAGTCAAATCGTAAGTCACCGACATGGTGGTACCCTCCTGAATTCCCCGCCCCGTCCCGAGGCCGGGGCCTCCGTGCGAATCATGTTTGGAAAAGTGACCCTGCGCCTATTTGCCCGATGAGAGAATCATACCCGTGCTGAATTGTCATGTCAACCTCGCGCGGGAACAGCGGGGGTCAGGGATTTGGGGTTGGGGGTTGGGGGTCAGCGGTTAGGGGTCGGGGACTGACGGCGGGATACGGGATTCGGGGTTCGGGGGAACGTAGGGCCGAACGGCGTTCGGCCTTGGGCCAGCGCCGCTGGCCCCTACAACTGTGCCGAAGGCACTTTGGACTGCGGCCGCGAAGCTGCCGCTTTTGCTGCGGTAGCAGCAGCCACCGCCTTGACCCTTTCGCCGGAAGGGGAAGCTGCAAATCGACGGCGTCGGCAAAAACCCAAGGCGGCAGCTTCGCGGCCGCAGTCCAAAGCGCTTCGCGCATTTTCATACATCTTGGCGAGCCGCAGGCTCATGGGGATCTGTGGTGAATTCATTTCCACTTTTCACTCAGAAGAGCTTGGCGTCGTCCCTCCGAGAGAGATTAAAGATCATCTTAGCGCTGATGGGCATTCTGCCCAGAACTGGGTATTGAAAACTTGGGCTGGGTACCCGGTATTGCGTTTTCGGTACTCGGTATTGGGTGCTCGGCACTCCGTCTTGGGGACTCGGGACTGGGGACTGGAGACTGGGTTCTGGAGGATTCTCCCTGGCCCCCAGCCCCTAATCCATAGCCCCAAACCCCCAGCCCCCAGCGCCAGGATAACATGCGACAATATGTCGCTTCGCGATCGCAACTTCCAGGTTAGGGTGCGCTTGCACTTTCGCCCTGTACCTCTCATTGGCGAGCATTGGCCCTTTATCCACAATGGACCGGCCGATTAGGCCGGCCGGGATTCGGCCTCTGCGCCCTGAATGTGCGCGCCATGTTATAATCGCCGTCGCGCAAAGGTCCGCGACGCTAATGCGTTTTCCTATTCCCTCATTGATTGGCGCTCCGATTCTTGCGCTGGTGCTTCTGCCTGCAACTACAGCACGACCTACAACGAGTAACTCGGACCTATTTGGGCGGTCTGCGGTCCGTCCCCGATTGACATCGAAAAGCCGCGGACCTACACAACAGGTCCGCGCTACGCTCGCTACGATTAACCCTACCCCGACAGTTGGCGCTCAGGCTGCGAACGGTGCGGCCGCTCCGCCCGGCGCGGCCAGCCAGAATCCAGGCGCGGCGAGTGCTACCCCCACGGCAGTGGAGGTTTGGACCGAGGCCGCGGGTGCGCTGGCGGCCAAGATTCTCGAGCGGGTGACCTCCGGGAACGCCTTGGCGCTAACCGTGAAGAACATCTCGTCGCTGGAAGACGATGAAGTCGCGCAGGTCCGGCGCGCGCTGCGAACCCAACTACGCAGCCGGGGAGCCCGCTTGACCGGAAGCAAGCAGGGGAACGCCGACGTTCAGGTGACGCTCTCCGAAAACACGGAAGGTTACCTCTGGATTGCGGAGATTCGGGACCACTCTTCACCCACACCCCCGGGTGCGGATGCGGCAAACCCCGTCGTGATGGTCCCTGTGGCGCGCGCAAATCCCAACGAACGCCATCCCGCCGCCGAACCCCTGAGCATTCGCAAGACTCGTGTTTACCAGCAGCCTGACCCGATGCTGGATGTCGCGCTGCTCGATAATCCGACTGTGGGGCTGGCAGGGTCACCAGCACCTGCGAGCGCGACGCCGCGCATTCTGGTGTTGGGCCTCGAGAGCGTATCCCGTTATGAGGAAGTGACGCCTCCGGAAACCGGGGGCAAGAGTGGGAAGCAGTGGCGCCCCAAGCAATCGGCCCCTATCACGAGGATTCGCCCCTGGCCACGCGACGCGCGCGGCCGGATTATCGTCCGATCCGACAGTCTGTTCGACGCTTACCTTCCTGGGACGAAGTGCACCGGAGGTCTTGAGCCCGTTCTCTCCCTGGAGTGCCACGAGAGCGACGAGCCGTGGCCCTTGATCGCGGGAAAGAGCGAGAACAACTCCTCCAACCCCGGCACAAGTGTGGGGCCGGCCGCCTACTTCACGGCTGATCGCAACTTCTTCGACGGCCGAGTCAGGCTCGACAATGGCCGGGAATTGACGATGCCGCCATTTTTGGCCGTCGTGGTCGTGCCGATGAACGGCGCTGTCCATGCGGGAATGCCGATGGTTTCGGCGCGTGTTGCCCCGGGCGGTACAGATATTCATGCCGGGCTGAAGCCAGGCGCCACGGACCCGGCGGGGTGGGTGCTGAGCGGATTGGATGGTCGCGTCCAACTCCTCAACAGTAACGCTCAGCCCGTGGCGAACACGGGCGGATGGGGCAGCCAGATCGTCGGCCTCCAATCCGGCTGCGGCGCGGGCTGGCAGGTGTTAACCACGCAGGCCGGAGACCTCAACGAAACGGATGCGGTACAGGCCTTCGAGATCGTCGACCGCAAGCCCGTGCCGGTGAGCAGACCTGTCGAGTTTCCCGGGCCGATCACGGAATTGTGGCCGCTGGCCAACGGGTCGGAGGCCATCGCCATTTCTCGCAATCTCCAGACGGAAGCTTATGAGGCATTTCGCTTGTCGGTTACTTGCGGCCAGTAGCATCGCGTGCCTGGCTCTCGCGGCGGGCGCGGCTACAAGGCCACGTTACGGCGGTACTCTGCGCGTGGAAATTCAGGCCAAACCGTCAACATTCGATGCGGCCGATTCGCCTGACGTGGCGGAGGCCGAGGCGGTGCGCAAGCTGCGCGCGTTGATTTACGATCGTCTGGTCCGCCTCGATGCGCAGGGCCGGCCCGAACCCGCCATCGCGCTCTCCTGGGAACACGATGAGCAGGCGACGAAGTGGCGGTTCAAGCTTCGCCCCGGCGTGAAATGGCAGGACGGCGCGCTGCTCGCTCCGGAAGAGGTGGTCGCAGCGCTCAAAGGCCTCGCGACGGGCACGTCGGTGCGCTGGACAGGAGACGGCCTCGAAATCGACGCGGGCAGGCCGTCGCCTGATTTGCTCATGACCCTCGCCACCGATGCGGACCTCACCATCCGCCGCGCGGGGGTGGGGACAACGCCGGTGCAAGGGGGCTCGGCTGGCGAACTCCCGATCGGAACGGGACCTTTCCGCCTGACCCGTTGGGAACCAGGGGCCCGCGCCGTACTTCAGGCCAACGAGGACTATTGGGATGGCCGACCTTATCTCGATTCGATCGAGATTCAAATGGGCCGCGCCAGCCGCGACGAGTTGCTCGACCTGGAACTGGGAAAGGCGGACGTGGTGGAACTCGATCCGGTGGAGGCTCGCCGCGCCCAGCAGGAAGGCAAGAAGGTTTGGACCTCCGCGCCGCTGGAACTGCTGTGCCTCCGCTTCAGCCCGAATCGGCCGGCGGTGCAGGACCGGCGAGTCCGCCAGGCCCTGGCCAACTCCATCGACCGCGCGGCCATCCAGAAGGTCCTGCTTCAGAATTATGGCGCCGTTGCCGCAAGCATCTTTCCGCAATGGCTGAGCGGCTACACGTTTCTCTTCCCTGCCCTGATGAACCTGGATCGAGCGCGGCAACTTACCGGTGAGATCGGCGCGGCGCCAGCACTGAAGATGGGTTACGATCCGAGCGACACGCTGGCTCGCGAAACCGCCGAGCGCGTGGCCGTGAACGCCCGCGAAGTGGATATCCCGATAATCCCCGCCATTCGCCGGACAATTCCGAGCGGGACGACCGATGTGGGGGGCGACCTACAGGTACAACGTGTCCGAATTGATGGTCCGACGCTGGACGTAGCGGCGCGAGAAGCGGCTAATTCCTTGGGGCTGCCGATCAGCGGCGAACCCGGCCGCCCGGAGCAAACCTACACTGCCGAACGACAATTTGTCGACTCCCTGGCGATTATTCCGCTGATTCACATCCCTGAGCTGCTGGGTATCAATCCCCGGGTCATGAACTGGTCCGCGACTTCTTGGGGAGCCTGGCGGCTGGAGCGGGCTTCGCTGGGAGGGGAGAAGCCGTGAGTTTTCGGGCAAAATTGCTGACCCTCTTCACGCTTACGGTCGTGCTCTCGGTCGGACTCGTCGCGTGGGCGGTATCTTTCCTGACGCGCGACGCTTTTGAACGCCTCAATAGTCAAGGAACAGACGCCCTGGTGGCACAATTTCAGCGTGAATTTCAGCGCCGCTCGGAAGAAGTGACCCGCCGGGTGGAAGGAATCGCCAACGCCGATGGGACTTTGCGCATGGCCGTGTCCCTTGGTGGCGGAGTTCAGGACCTCTCATCCCACTTCGACGACGCCTCTGGCCTCGCCGCATCCCATCAGCTCGATTTTCTCGAACTCATCGCCGCCGACGGCACCATCATTTCGTCGGCACAGTGGCCTGCGCGCTTCGGTTACAAAGAGGAGTGGGTAACCGCCCCCACGGATTGGGTGGCGCAAGGCGCGTTCCTGAAGCGCGAGGATCTGGCCGACGGAGTAGCCCTGGCGCTGATGGCGGTGCGCGTCGTGACCGTGGGCGAAGCGCGGCTTTACATCGTGGGGGGAAGAAGGCTGGACAAGGAATTCCTAGCCTCACTCGTCTTGCCGGCAGGGATGAGGGCTTTGCTTTACCGTGAGGCGAGCCAGGCACCAAAAGGGTCCGGGGACGCTACTCCAAGCGCCGATCAGCCCGCGGGCAGCGTTGCCGCCGACGGTCGATTGGTGGATAAGACCGGACCTTTTCCGTGGCCGGCGAAGCTCCTGCCGCTCATTACTCAGGTCGAGCGCGAGCCCGTTGAAACCTCCGCCAAAATCACGTGGACCTCCGATCCCGCGAGCGCCGAAGTATTTCATGTGATCCCCTTGACCGGACTCAACAAGGATGTTCTGGGGATGTTCCTGGTGGGCAGCTCGATACGCGAGCGGGTGGAACTGGAGAAGCACATCCGCGTGGTGGCGCTGCTGGTGGCCGCGGCAGGAATCCTGCTGGGAGTGGCGCTGAGTGGGTGGACGGCGGCGCGCGTCACCCAGCCGGTGGAACAATTGGCGGCTGCCTCGCGGCAAGTGGCGGCGGGAAACTGGAACGCGCGCGTGGAAACGCGCTCGAAGGATGAGCTGGGCGAGCTTGCGCGCGCCTTCAATCAGATGACCCAGCAGCTACTGGACCAGCGCGACCGCCTGTTGCAGACGGAGCGCGTCGCGGCATGGCGAGAACTGGCGCGCCGCCTTGCCCACGAGCTCAAGAACCCTCTGTTCCCTCTTCAGATCACCGTAGAGAACCTGCTCCGCGCCCGCGAGGTCGATCCCGCCATGTTTGACGAGGTCTTTCGTGAAAGCAGCCAAACCCTGTTGGCTGAACTCACCAACATGAAGACTATCATCGGGCGCTTCAGTGACTTCGCCAAGATGCCGGCGCCGCAGCTTCAGGCGGTGAACATTAACGAGGTGGTTCGTGGCGCGCTGAAGATCTTCGAAGCCCAACTCAACGCCCCGGGCAAGCCGCCCATCACCACGCAAATCCATTTGGATGAGGCGCTGGGTCCGATTCAGGCCGATCCCGACCTGCTCCATCGCGCCGTGCAGAATCTGATTCTGAACGCGCTGGATGCCATGCCTGCGGGCGGAACCTTAACCCTGCAAACCGAAGCGGCCACCGCCGGCGTGCGTGTAAAAATCTCCGACACCGGCAAGGGCTTGACTAAGGAAGAGTGCGAGCGCCTGTTTACCCCCTATTACACCACCAAGCACCACGGCACGGGGCTGGGACTCGCCATCGTGCAGTCGGTAGTAAGCGACCATGGCGGCAGGATTTCCGTCGAAAGTGAGCCCGATCGAGGCACGACGTTCAGGATCGATCTGCCCGTGCGACCGCCGCAAAGCACGTAGGATGGGTGCTGCCCCATTTTGAGCGTAGGGCCGAGCGGCGCTCGGCCCCCGGCGCTCGGCCCCACTCTTCCTCATCCTTAATCTCGATCCGGCCGATAACCGATACGGGAGAGTGTGGGCGGCCCGTCCAGTGGTGATGGGACGAGCTACCTCGGCCCCATTCTTCCTCCTCTTTAATCTCGATCTGGCCGATAACCAATTCGGGGGAGTGTGGGCCGCCGGTTCAGTGGTGATCGGACGAGCGGCGCTCGGCCCCACTCTTCCTTATCTTTAATCTCGATCCGACCGATAACCGATACGGGGTGGAGTGTCACACGGCGGTCGGTCCTGGTAAGGATCGGTCTGGGGGCCTTCCCCGATCTTCACGGTTCCTCAGTGTCTTCCTCATTGGTACTCATGACTTATCCCTGCGTTGCCTCGTCGCGCCGACCGCCAGGTCAGCACCTGCCGTCGTAGCTCCGGGCTTCAGCCCGGCACCTTTCGAGCCGCCCCTCGGCCTCGCCATCGTGCAGTCGGTGGTCAGCGACCATGGCGGCAGGATTTCCGTCGAGAGCGAGCCCGACCGCGGCGCAACGTTCCGAATCGAGTTGCCCCAGCAACCGCCCAAGAGCGAGGGCAGTGCGGCAATTTGATGTAGAGGCGGCTTTACGCCGCCATGTGGCGGGGTAAACTCGCCGCTACAAAGCATAATCGAGCGTGGCCCAATACGGCCCGCGACATGGATGAAAATGCCTTCGTCCGCAAGAAGTAGCGACCACCGCACCCGCAAGAAACTGGTCTACGTGAAATCCGCGGCAGAGATCCCGGATTTCAAGTCGGAGGATGAGATTGCCGCGTGGTACCAGACCCACAGCACGGTCTTGATTCAGGACCAGCTTGAAACGCTGCCCGCCCGAGTGCGCGGCAAACTCCGTGCGCGCCTCGCCGCCCGTCGCGGTAACGGCAACCCTTTGCCCACAGGCCAGCGTCGCACCCGCTCTGCCGAGTCCACGTGATCCCAAAAGAGTTTACAGTTGACAGTCGAAAGTTCACAGTCAATGCGTTCTCGAAGTCTGCTCGGGACTATGAACTTTGGACTGTGAACTGCGTCCCTACTGTGGACTGTGAACTCTTCGCCGACATTCCTCGGTGCTGTATTGCTGCATGGCGCTCAGTAGCTGCCGGTCTATCCCCCCGCTCGTGCCGGCATCTGATCGCCCGCAAGTTGCATTGAAACAAGCGAAATATTTTCCCCACAAAAAACGATAATGTGACTTCGCATGCGCGACGACAAGCGTTGAGCCGTTTGGCTCTACCCTACGGCGTTGCTCGCGATTTACCCCAGAGTGCCTTATGCCAGGACAGATTCCCGCCAACGGATTTGTAACGCGGGCGGGGCGTTTTGCCACTCGTCCCGGCGAGGGCGACCTTTTGTCTACCGCCCTCCGCCAAATTGTCATTTCGCCTCGGTAGGTATAGGACCCGACCAGCCCTGCCTAAGACATAATGACCAAAACAAAAATAAATCTGTGGATATCTAAAAAATGTGACATACGTCATTGAAAAGCCACTTTTGGGAGAGTATCACATCCCGTATTGAGGCCATCTCTGGTTATTGTGCCGCGCTTCATCTCTCTTCTTATAATGAGGAGGCCGCCATGCCGAACCGCTTCAGATCCCCCGCCGGCTGGGGGGTTACTCTGTGCCTTGCTGTGCTCTGCAGCGTTTCTTTACCCGCTGGCCTTTCAGGCCAAACTACGACAGCTCCCGTGCGGGACCCGAACGCCTTGGCGCTTGCCGCTAGGGCCCTACAGGCAATCTCCCCCAATGCGGCTCTCAGCGACATCACATTGCAGGGAACCGTAAATTACACTGCTGGGTCGGACGAGGAGGGTGGGACGGTAACGCTCGTTGCCTTAGGCAATCAAATGAGCCTTGCGTCCCTCAGCCTGACGGGCGGAAGCCGTCAGGAAATCAGAAACGGGCCACTGGGGGTCTGGACGGGCCCCAACGGTGTCCCGACTGCTATGGCAACCTACAATTGCGTGGTGGACGCGTCATGGTTCTTTCCGGCGCTCGCCTTGCAGGGTCTTTCGAGCGACCCAACTCTGGGTGCTATTGATCTCGGTCCTGCCGAATGGAGTGGCGTGTCCGCCGTTCACCTCCAATTCTCTCACGTTCTCCCTGGCCAAGCGGCTGCTGCCACGGCCCAACTTCAAGGCTTGAGCACGCTTGATCTCTATCTCGATCCCCAGACGCTATTGCCTCTGGCCCTGGACTTCAACGCGCACCCTGACAATAACGTGAACGTGAACA
>Ga0187884_10001846_pt1 | contig 18477 bp, 15 predicted proteins | sample June2016WEW_20_4_FD_132983 | JGI IMG/M metagenome (GOLD analysis project Ga0187884, IMG submission 132983) | Peatland microbial communities from SPRUCE experiment site at the Marcell Experimental Forest, Minnesota, USA - June2016WEW_20_40 | ecosystem: Environmental > Terrestrial > Soil >...
CGGCAGCGCACCAGATCCCGATCTCATCCGCCGCCTTCGTCTCACCCCGCACAAGACTCTACCCAACTGGAACTACACGCTCACCCCAAATCTGTGAAGTTATTTTTGCGTCAGCCCTTAGTGGCTGGAAAACAATAAAGTCGTGACTGCTAGCCGCCTTGCCACCTGTCACCGGCTACTAGGCACACCCTCGTCAGGCCGGGCGCCGACCGATCACATAAAACGCCGCATAGGGATAGATCAACTGGCCCCCTCGCGACTGGACTTCCCGGCACCTCTCGATGAATTCCTGACGCAGGGCATCGATCTCCTGCAGTGGAACGCTGAGCAACCGCTTGCGCGCGATGCTCGAGAAAGTACGTTGTATGCCCCAGAACTTTCCCGCATCCTCCACCACTGCGTCATGCCCCTCCCAGTACTTTTGCACATTTGTGAACCCAGCGTGTCGTACCAACGAAAGAACACTTCTTGTCCGGTTTGAATTCTGACCCGCCAGTGAAGACTCCTCCGGCTCAACCGCCATGGGAAGGCGCTGGTTCACCAGGGAAACCAGAAAGTCGGGAGCTGTTAACAACCTGCCCTGATGCTTGAGGTGCAGGTTGTATAGATGCTGGACGGCCCGCTTCAAGCCAGCCCTTGAAAACAGCGGAGGGCCGCTCCCCACGGCCAGTACCAGTCGCCCGCCGGGGCGCAGGACTCGGAACATCTCCTTCAGCGCCGCCGGCGGATTCGGAAAGTGAAGGAGTGCATAGAGGGACAAGACGCAGTCAAAGGAACAGCTCTCGAAGCTCAGAGTTTCCGCGTCCAGCCGGACAAACTCAACTTGGCGGTTGAGACCGGCCCTCATGGCATTTGACCGGGCTCTTCTGAGCATTTCCAGTGACAGGTCGACTCCGATGACCCTGCCTTTCGGCCCGACCGGCGCTGCGGCCTGCAAGGCAACGACAGCGGTCCCCGTGCCGACGTCCAGGACTCGCTCGGAAGGGGCCAGCCCGGCCAAGGAAACCATTCGCGCCGCCAGCGGCTTCGATAACTCTTCCGTGAAGAGATCGAATTCTTCCGTGACGGATTCATAGCTGGAAGCGTCCCTGATCTTGAAGGCTTGGGAACCCGAGCCGACGTTGGTCATCATGTCGCCTTATGCTGCCTTCCGCGAGTTTACCAAGGGAACCATCAATTCGAGATAACGCTTTGTGATCAGGTGCCAATCGTAGGCAGCGGCACGCTTGGGTCCCTCTTTCGACATGCGTTCGCGCCATGCGGCGTCGCTCAGGAGCCCGTCGATCCCTTCCTTCAAAGTAGGGACTTCCGCGTTCTCCAGGAGGCAGACAACTCCGCCCGCAAACTCGGGAAAGGCGGTGTTATTGAGCGTAATCACCGGAGTCCCACAGGCCATGGCCTCCAGCACCGGCATACCAAATCCTTCATAAGAAGAAGGATAAACAAACAGGTCAGCGGCGTTATAGACCAGTGGCATTTCCTGGTGACTCGCGTAGCCCAGCACAACAACTTCCCTGGAAAGACCTTCGCTGGCGATAACCTGCCGGAACGGAGACCTTCCTGGAAGATCAGCGCCCACGATGAGCAACTTGTGGGGAATGCCCCTTTTCTGCTTGAGTAACGCAAACGCCCTGATCAAAGGTGAGAGATTGCGCCTCTCGGTGGGTTTTCCCACGTAGACAATATACGGCACATCCAACCCGAAAACGCGGACTCGCCATTCCGCCAGACGCGTTCGATCGTGGATGGGGTGGAAGAGCTTAGTGTCCACACCCTCGGGAACAACGTGTACCCTTTCTGGCTTGATCCCGTAGAAGCGCACCATGTCCCGCTTGCTGTACTCGCTGACGGTAGTAACCACAGTTGCCCGCTTGGCGCTCAGTGCATAAGCCACTCTGGCCTTGTTCAGAGTCCACCAACTGAATGCCTGAGGATAACCCTCGTAGGACCCATGGTGGATCAAGAAAGTGGGGCAGCGCGCCAGCAGAGGAATCACGTAGCTGGGGCAAAACAGGAGATCCTTACTGCCGTGGGCTTTCAGCAAGACGAATTGCTCCCACAGGGCCGGCGGCAGGGAAGAGGGCAGGACTGAATTCGTCGCGCCAAGCGGCAGGACGACATCGTTTCCCAGCGGCTTCGGCGTATAAACCCGGATCTCCCGGAAAGGATGATCCATTTCTCCCATACAGCTTAGGACGGCCTCGATGCACCGGCCCACCCCCGAGCGTTTGCCGACCAGACGTATGCCATCGACACCAAGAATCATTTTGCTCTACTCATAGCCTCGGCGGCGACGGAACTGCCGGCTGCGGGCCCACTGCTTCCGCGCCCGGCTACCACCTGGATGACCGGAGAAACAAGAAGCAAAACCGATCGAAGCAGGGGAATCTTAGCTGCCCAGCTAAACAGGCGAGCACCCAGCCTCTCGAGACCCCTAAGGTTTTCCCAGTCCGCCGCGGTGATCACCGGCAGCGAGAACGAAGTTGAATCGAATCCTGCTTTGCTGAAGAACCCGTGTATTTCAAAGCAAGAGAGCAGGTGCTTCTTCTCATACGCCAGGCCACGCCTCCACTTCACATAGGCGGGCATCCAGCGCCGGGGCAGGAAACCTACTCCCCACACTCTAACATGTGGCTCGGGCGCCAGAGAAAAACGGTTGGTGGTCCATACAAAGATTCTGCCGCTCTGCCTGGTAACTCGCCCGCACTCGTTGATCACGACCGCCGCGTCGGCAACGTGTTCGAGCAGAGAGACGTTAGCTACCGAATCAAATAAGCCCTCGGGAAACGGCAGGTAGTCGGCACAGCAGCAGACCAGGTTGGCAGGGAGTCCCGCCTCCTGCAACCGCTTTCGCGCCACCACGAGCCAACGGAAGGCAACGTCGCACCCAACAGCGAAATCGAATCTCGCCTGCGCCACCTTCACCAAGGCGGCGGTCCCGCAACCCACCTCCAGAAAGGCGGCTCCGCGTCCTATCTTGTTCTTGTAACCTTCGATCCTGTCCTCGTCCGTGAGCACGTGCCGGATGAAACGCTCGCTGAGGTCAGGCGGCGTCGGAGGGTAGCTGGGAAGCGACCAATAAAAGCGCACCAGCTCCGCGAAGCTGATCTTTTCCGCCTGCGCCTGAAGCTTCTCTCCCTTACGGTAGTCGTCTTGCAGCGGGATCCAAGGATCTTCGTAAAGTCGCAGGTCGGGAATCCCTAGCACAATCGGGTAGCCTTTCTGACATTGAGGGCAGAAAAGTTCCTCCCGCCGGGGAGAAAGGCTGCTCTTGCAAATCGGACAGCACAGGAATCGCAACAGTGCTTGATTGCGTGACTCGACTTGCGGATCAGTCAGCAACACGACCTCCCATCGTTTCCGGCACTTCGCTAAAACGGCAGAGCAACAAGCCGGCCCTGGTGAAAGACTGCCACATTCTGGATGCCCTCCGCCCTTCACGACCGGGAGCCGAGAGCCTCCCGGAGAATCGCATCGAAATCTCGCGGCTGGTAGTTCAGTTCCCGGCGAGCCTTGCCCGAATCGTAGAACATGAAACGGTTGGCGCAATAGTGGATCATGTAGGCGAACTTGGGCGGTCGATTCCGCCAGCGCCCCCAAGGCTCAAATACAGCCGCTGCGAGGCCCGTCAACACGGGTGGCATCAACACGAACCGGCGTGAGAGGTTCAGGGCTCTGGCAGCTTTTTCTCCCATGGCGCGGAACGTCAGGTTCTCGCCCCCCAGTATGTAGCGGTGGCCTGCCCTGCCCCGTTCCAATGTGGCGATGATTCCCTCCACCACGTCGGCCACGTGTACCACACAGTTTCCACCGGAGAAGCACGGTACCACCGGACTGCGTCGCACGCTTCTGATTAGCCCTGCGATGCGATCCGGCCCGCTTACGGATGCCGGGTTGACGACCACGGCGTTCAAGCCCCGGGCCACCTCACTCATCACCACATCCTCCGCCCGCCGCTTGGACATATGATAGGTCAACCCTGAGTTCTGCAAGTTAAACTGGAAGTCCTCGTTTGCGGGCTGCTGGGCGCTGGTGGGGATGCCGACGGCGGCCACCGAGCTCACGTGCAGCATACGGCTCACGCCCTCGGCGCGGCAGGCCTGGGCAACGTTGCGAGTTCCCTCAACGTTCACCTTCATTTGCCCGCTCGGATTCTGTCTCCAGTAGTTCAAGTCACCGGCCGCGTGAACCACCCAGTCCCGGTCTCGAACCGCCAGCCGAACACTCTCGGCGTCCGTTACGTCGCCGAGCACAGGTGTCACTCGAAGCCCTTCGAGACGGGCAAGACCGGAGGTGGGACGGACGAGGATGCGCACGTCATGCCTGTCCGTGACCATCCGCTTGCAGAGGCGTGAGCCCAGGAACCCGGTTGCCCCGGTCATCAGGACTCTCATGGAGCCGGCGCCTATTGCAGTGCTCCCTGTCCGGCCGGCGGCGCTGTGACCGTGTAGGCATGCTCGAAGTAACTCCGGCCGATCGCGAAGAATGCCTTGGCCGATAAGCTGGCCGCGAAATCCGCTATCGACCGCGCCGCGCTGTAGCCCATGTCCTTGCGGTTCTCGTCTTTGAGAACGCCGCCGCGGTTGATCAAATAACGTTCGAAGATGACCGCGAATCGGTGCAACGCCTTCACTTGCTCCTTGGACAAGTTCTCATTGCCGATCATGGCCTCATGGCTGTTGCGGTAGGCGTAGTCGTCGTCGGGAGTCAACCCTTTGGAAACGGCCCAAGCACGGAGCTTGGTGCCGATCATCGGGGATGCCGCGTTGAATTGAATCCAGTTAGGCCGCAGGCGGATCCCAAATTGGATGGTCTCGAGGATGGAATGCACCGTGTCTCCCGGCAGGCCGATGATGAAGAAACAGAAGGTCTTGATTCCGATCCTGCGGCACAGGTTGACCATCTCGATGATCTTTTCCCGGGTGATGGGCTTGCGACCGACACCGGCTTGAATCTCGACTTCGGCGCTCTCGACCCCGAAATTGATACCGTCGCACCCCGCGGCCGCCATGGCCTGCAGAGTCTCTTCGGCAATGCAATCCGGGCGCGTTTCGCACTTCCATTTGAATTTTAGGGCACGCGCTTGAATCTCATTGCAGATCTCCACCACGCGGTTTTGACGAAGCGAAAACATGGGATCGCGAAAGAGAATGTATTGAATGCGCAGGTCCTTTACCAGATGCTCGATCTCGTCCACCACATTCTCGGGACTCCGAAAACGGAAGGGCACCCCTTGGCCAATCGGGTACGGGCAGTAATGACACCCGAAGGGGCAGCCGCGTGACGTGAGCATCGGCAGGAAGGGGACGGCAGCGGTTGCTGACGACTTGGGCAGCGCGTAACGCTGGTACGGTAGAAGCTCCCATTTTGGGAATGGGAGCTGGTCAAGCTCTTTCAAGAAGGGTCGGGGAGGTCTTTCCACCCAGGAATCACCGCGGCGATAATTCAGCCCCAGAATCTCCCCCTCCGGTTTTCCAGCCGCCAGCTCGTACGCGGTCTCATCCGGTTCGCCTTGGATGATGTAATCGAGGCCGGGCTCCTGTTCGACCCGCTTCTGGAGATGTGGAACGATGGAGCCGTATACCGCCAGCTTGATTTCGGGGTTGGCTTTCTTGATGGCGTCGCACACTGAGAGGTCCCAGTCCAGACTGCATAAGGCCGTCCGGACAACAGCCAGGATGCTCGCGGGCTTCTTCCCGGCAATCGTCGCGATTCGACTCGTCAGGGCGCTGACGTCAAGACCAAGGCCCAATGTTTCCAGCACCTCGACTGGGATGCCCTTGTGCGTGAGGTACCCTGCGAGATACGGCAAATCGAGCGGCGGGAAGGGGGTCGCACCAATCGGATAGAGCTGACCGTATCCACCCATCGAGTCGCGGTTCGCGACGTAACCGGGCGGGCTCGGCGGGTTGATGGCTATGACTTTCTCGAAACGCATGCGTGGTGCCCTCCGTTCGATAGTGGACGTTGTTGAAAGCGATCGAGCGCCTTTTGGTAGAGAGCTTCGAGGCGGCGGCCGACGGAATCAAGGCCGAAGTTCTCCAACGCATGAGCACGAAGTCGTGTCGGATCGTAATCCGCTCCGTGTTCAAGGACGTGCTCGATGCCCCTTGCCAGCGCCTCTGGATCTTCAGGAGGCACCAGAACCCCTACTTGCTCGTTAACAATTTCCTCCGGTCCGCCGCAGCGGGTGGCGACGACCGGGGTGCCGCAGGCAAGTGCCTCCACCAGCACCATTCCGAAGCTCTCGGCCCGGCTGGGAAGAACTAGAGTGACGCTCTCCTGCATATAGCTGACAAGCTCGCTGGGAGTTTTCTTGCCCACAAACCGCACCCGATCTCTGAGACCCAGGTCAGAAACCATTTGCCGCAGCCGAACTTCCTCATGCCGGTATGCCCCGTAGTATGCTTCGCCTACCAGGACCAGCTTAGCACCAATGCCGCGGTCTGCAAGCAGGCGCATGGATTTCAAAAGGATATCGACGCCCTTGATGGGTCGTACGGCGCCGGCAAAAAGGATCTGCCCTGGCACCCGGCCGTGTCCGTCTACCGATGTTGTGAACATCGAACCGTCAACGCCGTTTGGAATGACTACCAAGTTCTGCCTCGCGCCGGTGACTTGTTCTACGGACTGGCGCACGAACTCGCTGACCGAAACGTGGTAGACGCACTGGCGGGCAGCCCGGGTCACCCAGCGGCGCACGCGAGCGTACTTGTCCGTCCACACGTGCCAAGGCACGTGCTCCGTGATGATGACGGGGACGCCATATCGTCTGCCCAGGTGTACGGCGACAACACCATCGGGATAGGTGAAATGCGCATGAATAAGGTCGAACGGGAAACCACGTCGGAGGCGGTCGACTAACTTGCGGATCGCCGCGTAGTAGAGCATCCATTCGGCGTTATAGAGTGAATAGCCTGGACCAACAACAAGACGTGGATGGAAGACCTCAATACCACCATTCCAACTATGTCGTTCAACTTGACGGAAGCGCGCGTAACTCTCGGGCAGCCCCGGGAAGGGGGGACAATACGGCACCGGTGACACCACTTTGGGCTGGCAAAACCGGGTCGAGTGGCGCACCAGCCGCTCGACCCATAACCCCAGTAGCTCTGTGGCACTGTTTGGATAGCTTCGAGAAAGGAACAGCACTTTCGGGGGGTGCCGTCCTTCTGAAGCCAACGAGATGTTCAATTCGCTACTCCGGGCCGCCGGATTCCGCCTCAAATCTTTCGGGCCTTCAGAATCAGGCCGGCGGCTATCCATTCGGGCCTCGGCCAGGCTCCCTCTTCAAGCTTCTTGGTGAGCCAGAGCGCCATCGACGGCATGATTTCATCCAACGGCGAAATGAAAACATTAAAGTAGTGAAAGACAGCTTGAGTGACCTCTGCCCCCTCGGATTCCAACAGTTGCCGAGCCGTTGGTTCGTTGTAGAGGGCCCTGGTCCCGCCGCCGAGTCTTCGAGCCGCTTTCAGCGTCCGGTCTCCCATCCGAGCCCGCAAAGCGTGCCACACGGAAACAGCAGGATAGAACACAAAATTTTTCCACCACGCGTACGGGCTGCGGAAATTGGTAAAGGTGACGATGAGTGTGCCGCCGGGTTTCAGCACTCTGAGCATTTCCCTGACTGCGCGGTGCCTGTCGCGCAAGGCGTCGATAACGCCCATACATAGCACGGCGTCGAAGAAGTCGTCAGGCAGCCCAAGCCCCATCGCATCCCCCGAGAGGAAATGGATTCGGTCGTTCTCTGCGAAGCGGCTGCGACAAATCTCAATCATCTTCGGTGACGGATCTACTCCCCAGAAATCACAGCCCCGACCGATCATTGCGGGCGCCATGACCCCCGGACCGCATCCTACGTCGAGGACCTTGCCGCCAGGCTGATCAAACATCGCGAGAACCTTCTGCCGGCGCACGCGAAGAGCGTATCCACCGGGCGTCTCGTGGTTGTACTCGCGACTGTAGTCCTCAGCCCTTTCATCAAAGAACTTGACGACGGGGTCGATCTCAGTGCTGCGATCTGCCATGAAGTTCGTGTTCTGCACCTCAGTTCGTAGCCTGGCGAATCCAGCGAACTAGTTTCTAGCCGGCATCTGCGCCTGCTCCCGGCCAACGGTGGTCAACTTCATCCCCGTGTCCTCTTCGATCATGTGGGCGAAGAGTTGGGCGAAAGCCTGCTTTGTGAATGGCTGAAACGCCGGCGATCCCAGGAACTCGCGCGCCTGCTCTTTGTAGCTGGCAATATCCTGATCCGTGAGCGATCGCAGGAAGTCTTTCAGTTCTCCATAATCCTTGAACCTTCGCATGTCAATGAAACACTCGGCCGGCACATAATCGTGAATGTTGGGGGCACCCCAGTAAACAGGAACTGTCCCCGCGAAAAAGCAGTCGAAAATCTTCTCCGTAACCCATCCTTTCAAAATCGAGTTCTCAAAGCAGAGGGCAAATTTGTAATTGCCCAGGGTTTCTGCCTTCGAGGTTGCAAAGCCACGATAAACTCGGCGTGCCGCCACCAGGCGCGGGTCGGGGAAAAAACGCTGCCAGTAGGTCACGAGCTTTCGGTTGATCCGCCGGACCGTGCCCGGTAAAGGAACCTTGCCGAACGTACCGGGCACATGCACCTGACCGATAATAAACGTAGGGACGTCCCAGCCCACCCCATAGAGGTCGATCTCACCCGTCCGGCCGAAGTATTCGAGTGCCCGCATCCGCTCGCTATAGAGCTCCCGGCCGGCATATTTGAAGCGAGGAAGCTTATTGCCATTGATCATCACCAGGAATCCGCGCTCTGTTCGACGCCAGATCTCTTCATGTACCGAGTCAAACGATTGAGGCCAGCGGAAAGGCTCGCATCGTAATGCCCCACCGACAAAGGGCTCCAGCGCAGAGGCGTCACTCCATGAGAAAATGCGCTTGAAATAATGCTGAGCCTGACTCAATTCCCGGTACATTTTCGGCTCGACGGCCGGGCATTCCATAGCGAAAAACGCGCTCAGAACCGTGTCATTACGCTGGCCGATCCGTCTGTAGTTGGCGAGGTTGCCCATTGACACGTAGACGTTTCGAACTCCATTCGATTCAGGGGGCAGGTAGTCCGCTGTGTGGACCGGAATCTCAAAGGACGCCAGGTAACTCCTGAGATAGGCATGGGGTGCAAGGATCTGGTCACCTGCGTGCGCTGCGCCTTCCGCGTTGAAAAACTGATCGCGCAGGAAACTGGGCGAAGGCGGATCAATGTAAAGCGCGATGTGTGGGCTTTGGCTCATCCTGCACCCTGATTCACCGCCTCCAAAACTCTGAAGAACCCACGGGCGGCGCGCTCGGATCAACGCTCCGTCCTCCTGCCTGTTCCCTCGTCTGTGGGCGCTTATGAGCTTCTCTCCTGACTGCACGCCCACGGCCGCAGGAGGATCTGGATTCCGCTCCTACTCCACAGCGCCCGCCATTTCCCTTCTCCCGGCGTTCGACGCCAATTATTCATTGGGTCGCCGCCCGATTCGTGGGGTCTTCGAGTGCCAGCGCCGGAAGAACAGGTCCGCCACAGACGGAATTCGCGGAAGCCGCACCAGAATCTGGAGCATTAGGAACAAGACGAGCAAGCGGCCGCGCTCAACCCTTCGACTGCCCAGGAGCCGGGTTCCGCGCACCTGGCGGAGAGCCACCCGCGCCTCCTGTTGGAGGCCGAGGATATAGTCATTCACAACCACCATGAGCCAATCCTCGGCGCGGTGGGCTTCGTGGGCGGCCAGATCGCCGGCGGTAGTCACGGCCCGCCCCCCGTCTTTGAGATAAAGGTCCATAATCCGAAAGTGGTCATGAACTTCAGTTCGCAAATGCTCGTAGCGCGTGGACTCACTCGCGTGAAAATGGCGATAGCGGACCAAGTAGTCATCGAGGATGCCCACGGGATACTTCCGGGCGATCCGCACCCACATCTCCAGGTCCCCGCTGGTGCGAAGGTCCTGACGGTACACTCCGACGTCCCCGTAAACGGATGCGCGCACCATGGCCGTCGGGCACATGAGGAAGTGATTCTTGTACTTGAGAAGACCGTTGAAGATGACCGGAAACGAAAATGGGCGGCTGCGCCGCAACTCGGGCGGAAGCGTCAGGCGACCGAACTCCCGGCCGCCGGGATCGATGAAAATAATCTTGGCAAACACGGCGCCGGCCTCCGGCCATTCCTCCAGGAATTCCACCTCGCGCTCGACGATGGTCGGCATGTACACATCATCTGCGTGATAAACTGCAATGTACTTGCCCAGGGCCAACGCGATGCCGTCGTTGACGTTCCCGAATTGCCCGCGGTTCTGCGGCTGTCGAATTACGCGCACCCTGTCACGATACGACTCAAGAACAGCCGCGGTCCCGTCCGTCGAGGCGTCATCCATCACCACCACTTCGGTGTGCAGATAAGTCTGGGCGAGGATGGAATCGAGGCTCTCCCGCAAATACTCCTCGCCGTTGTAAACCGGTACGATGATGGAAACCAGGGGCAGGCTGGTTGACGTGTCAGCCATGCTCGCTCTCTCCCCCTCTTTCTCATCGCGTCGCGCCGGGGTCTCCCGCACGCGCGCCGCACTGCTGCTCTCGACGACTGCCCTCCTGGACGCGGACTCATGCGGCTGTAGCAGATCCCCATGGGGTTGGGTTCGTCAAGGGGTTCCAAAGACTGTCCAACGCCTTCCAGGTAGGCATGGAGTTCATCGATCGACGACCCGCAATACTGCATCTGCTTCGGGTGCACCTCGCATAGGATCGCGAGGCGCCGGGTCAATAGACCCTCTGGTCCGGCCGGTCGTAGCGCGAATCCCATTTGTAGGTCAGCTTGAAAATATCGACATGATTATACACCACAGGCCGAAGGAAATCCTGCCGCTGGTCGCACCTCAATGAGTTGCTTGGCCGCTCCAACAAAGCCCACGTGTTCCGGGTGCTGGCTGAGACCCCGGACGATGTTCCCCGGCTGGGGCCGGAGATCGACAGGCTCTTCGGCCGCGAAGAGATTGAGACCCACACCTTTACCATGGTGACTCTTCAAGGCTTCCAAGTCTTTCTTGAACCGCTGCTCCTGCCCTTACCGAATGGCTTCTGCTTACCCGGTTAACGCGCGCCAGGGGTCCCCGTTTTTTCCTGATCATTGGCGCCAATGTATCCCTGCCGCTCGAGGCGTAGGAAGATCTCCTGTGCTGCCTCCTCTGGCGTGAGGTCGGTGGTGTCGATCACTACGTCGGCGTCATTAGGGGCCTCATACGGATCGGAAATGCCCGTGAATTGTTTTACCAGACCCGCACGCGCTTTCGCGTAAAGTCCCTTTCGATCCCTGGCCTCGCAAGTCTCAAGCGGGGTCGATAGGTACACCAAGATGAAACCGCCGTGGGGCTGAACCATCGCCCTTACTTCTCTCCGAGTGATGTCATACGGAGCAATGGGAGCGCAGATGGCGATGCCACCATTTTTTGTTATCTGCGAGGCGACAAACCCGATCCGCCGGATATTAATATCACGGTGCTCGTGTGAGAATCCCAGCTCCGACGACAGGTGCTTGCGGACGATGTCGCCGTCCAGTAGAGTTACCGGCCGTCCGCCCATTTCCAGGAATTTGATACACAAGACGTTTGCAAGGGTGGACTTCCCGGAACCAGAGAGGCCCGTGAAGAACACCGTGAAGCCCTGGCGGTGCCGAGGCGGATAGCTGCGTTGTAATTCGCGCAGGACTTCCGGAAAAGTGAACCAGGAAGGTATTTCACGTCCTTCGGCGAGCCTCCGCCGGAGTTCCGTTCCGGAAATGTTGAGGACACGTGAGCCGGGGGGGACTTCATCCTCAGGCACATAGGTGTCCTGATCCGCCAAGTAAACCAGCATTTGGAACGGCACCATGGTTACACCGAGTTCCTGCTGGTGCTTGCCCAGCAATTCCTGCGCATCGTAAGGCCCGTAAAACGGCTTGCCACTCAAATCCGAGCCGGGACCTGCATGGTCACGCCCTACAATAAAATGGCTACAGCCGTGGTTTTTCCGGATAATCGCATGCCAAAGGGCTTCCCGAGGTCCACCCATGCGCATCGCCAGAGGTAGTAAAGAAAGCTTGACGGTATCCTTGGGATACTTGGAGAGAAGTGCTTGGTAACATCTCACTGCGACGTAATACTCGACGTCGCCCGGTTTGGTCATCCCGACCGAGGGATGAATGAGGAGGTTCGCTTCTTCCTTTTTTGCGGCCCTCAGGGTCAGCTCCTGGTGAGCGCGGTGCATCGGATTGCGTGTTTGGAATGCAACTATGCGGCGCCACCCAAGCCGGATGAATTCGGCCCGGAGTTCTGAGGGGGTCAGGCGCAGGGATCGGAAGTCATAATGGGCAGGAAGCTGGACACCTTCGAGCCGCCCTCCCACATACCATGGATTGGTCTTTCTTAAGACATACTCCACGCCGGGATGTTGGGTGTTCGTCGTCCCGTAAACCGCCTCGACTTCGGCCATCAGGTCCGGTTGCCAGACTTCATCAACTTGCAAGGCAGCGAGCATGGTGCCCTCGGGGTCTCTGAGGGCGATGGCGCTGCCTCCGCCAATAGACTTGGCAAACTCATCCGTTACGTCTAAAACGATCGGGATCGGCCATAACCTGCTATCCGCTAACCGCATGTTGGAACAAGTACTTTCGTAGTCCGCACGCGTCATGAAGCCCCGGAGCGGTGAGAAGCCACCGGTCAAGAGAAGTTCCAGGTCACAGAGTTGCCGGGCACTCAAATCCCAGGAGGGCCAGGACTTTGATACCGTCTGCAACTCGGCTACGCGCTCCGGTGCAGCAATCAGATTTACTAATTCTCCTCCATGTGGGGGAACAAGATGTGATTGCATATCCCGTCCTTTGGTTGGCCTCGGTATCCCGTCCAGCGCCGCCAGCGTTTCGGGCGCAGGTTCCGGGTCGATCTCAAATAGCATCGGGGATTCGGTAGGCGAAGGTTTGTGGAGTTTGCGCATGCCGCGAGTGTAACCTAACGCGCGCACCCCGGAGGTGCAAATCCTTCAGCCCTGGCAAAATTTCTCGAGTCCCCAAATTCACCCGATTGCAAGGCCTTGTCCACTACCATCACGGGCGGCACTACATTTCCTGATGCCTTACCGACAGATTGGGGTCGCATTGACTCTGTCGCTACCTCCTGGTTCCCACCTTGACTTTACTAGACTCCCCGTGTTACCTGTGGTTCAAGGCAATACTGCTGGTGCCGTCGCAGCCGGGGTCGGTGCGAGACCGGGCCGAGGGGGTTGTGTTGCCCAAGGGGCCAAGGGTTGAGACGATCTATTAGATCTTCGGTTAGAGTGTTCGCTGAGGTTTTCGACCCGCCGGGACCAGTGGTTGAGGTGGGGTCATTTTATCTTCCCGGTTATCAGTGGTTGTCGGATCTCCGGCCCTATTTCAAAGGAGGGTCGTACACGGGTTGTGACCTTCGCCGAGGGCCGGGAGTGGACCGCATTGAGAATGCCGAGGCCCTAAGTTTCGCTGATCGCTCGGTGGGCACCATGCTGCTCTTCGAGATCCTTGAGCATTTGCCCCGTCCCTACAGGGCGATTTCTGAGGCGCGGCGGGTGTTGCGCGAAGACGGGTTGATGGCGCTGAGTGTACCCTTCGATTACCGCCTGCATGGATTTCCAAACGACTACTGGCGCTTCACGGCTAGTGGAATCCACACACTGCTGTCGGAGTTTCCGGAAAAGGTCATTTTCGCCCTTGGTCCCGAATTGAAGCCAGCCTTCATTTTCGCCGCCGCCGCTAAGAACGTTTCCCCCACTTTCGCTGAAAAAAAAGGGCGCTTCCTGGCAGAGATTCAGAAAACCTTCCAAGACTCCCGCCATCGCGGGTATATGAGTGTCCTGAAGTCCCGGGGGAGAGACCTCTTCGGGTTCCTCCTGGGCCGAGCGAACCTCGGGGTGCGGGTGTTTGTTCCGTCGAAGGCATACTACGAGCAGGAGAGTGCGCCTCGGCAGCAAATCTGAATGCGTGACGCGGCTACAGTCATAGGTGAGTTGCTGCTGGGCAAGGAGGAATCCGTCACCCTGCGGAACCGCTTGGTGGCGGGCGTGGGCGGGCTGCTCGGCCTCCGGATCGCCTTTTCGGGACTCTCCTTCCTTGTCACCATCCTGCTGGCACGCCTGCTGGGCGCGGAGGGTTTCGGGGCCTACTCCTACGCCTTTGCCTGGATCGTGCTGCTGGGTGTCCCGGTCATCCTGGGAATGGACCAACTCCTTGTCCGGGAGATGGCAGCCTATCACGTCAAATCGGAATGGGGCCTGATGCGGGGTCTCTTGCGCAGGTCGAATTGGGCGGGTCTCCTGGCCTCCTTGGGCATGGCCCTGCTCGCGGCGGCGGCTTCCTGGGCCCTGCGCAGGCACTGGACGTCGCAGATGGTTTCAACGTTTTGGGTGGCTCTGATCTTCTTGCCGTTGATCACCCTGACGCGGGTCCGGCAAGCAGTTATGCAGGGGCTGCATCGCGTGGCGCTGGGCGCCATGCCCGAGCAACTCATTCAACCGGCTGTGCTAGTGGGTTTACTCTCCATGGCTTACCTTTTTTGGCGTCAGCGATTGACGGCGCCGCTCGCCATGGGCTTGAACGTAGGGGCCGCAGCAGTGGCCTTCGCGGTTGGGGCGGTATTGCTCTATCGAACGCTTCCGCTACCCGTCAAGGAGGCGGCGCCTGTCTATCGCGACATGGCGTGGGCGCGTAGCGCCTTGCCGCTGGTGTTCCTCGCCGGCGCGGGGGTGTTGTTCGCGCAGGCGGATACGCTCATCCTGGGGGCTATCAAGGGAGCGCAGGCCGTCGGTGTCTACAGCGTGGCCCATAAGGGAGCAGAGCTCGTCACTTTTGCCCTGGTGGTCCAAAATGCAGCTTTCGCTTCCACGGCGGCCAGCCTCTATGCGGCGCGAGACTTCGAGAGGCTCCAGCGCCTGGTCACCAGGCTCACCCGCTGGACTCTGCTTACCTGTTTGCCGCTGGCGATTGGGATGATCGGGTTTGGCTATTGGTTTCTCCTGTACTGTTACGGCCCACAGTTCACCCAAGCCCGGACGGCCCTCGCCATCTTGAGCTTTGGCCAGCTTGTCAGCGTCGGCATGGGGTCGGCCGGTGTCCTGCTGGTCATGACGGGCCATGAACGCGATTGCGCTACCGGCATCGCGGCCGGCGCCGCCGCCAACATCTTGCTCAACTTGCTCCTCGTGCCGAGATGGGGAACAGAAGGCGCGGCAGTCGCATACGCCGGTAGCATGATCCTCTGGAACGTTTTGTTGGCAGTCTTGCTCTACCGAAAGGTTGGGCTTCACAGCACGCCGCTGGGAACACTCACGTTCAGGAGGTCCTCCTGATGCTGCCGCTCGCGGGTCGGATAGAGGGTCTTGTCCGGTCATTCCTGCGCCGGTTGCCGCTCTCTGACTACCAGAAAACGAGGCTCTGGGCCACCTCCCTGCCAAGACCCCGAGGCCGCGTCCAGGACTGGTCCTACTATCGCTGCGTGGAACTCGCGACGCGAGGGTTCGCCACCTCAGAAGGCTATGCGGTTGCGTTCCCAGGAGCCGGCAACCCCGACAGCGCGTTCTCGATGTTGGAATTCGGAGTGGCGAACGGGCATTCGTTTCAAGTCCTCCTTCACTTCCGAGATGTGTGGCTGAAGCGACTGCATCTCGAAAACAAGGTGATGGCAGTTGGTTTCGACACGTTCGAAGGTATCCCGGCAGCTCGGCAAGGCGACGTTGGCCTCCTGTGGAGGGAGGGGGACTTCACGCGTGTGGATCTTGACAGCCTCCAGACATGCCTCGACGCGAGGTTCAACAACTTCCGGTTGGTCAAGGGACAGTTCAAGGACACCTTGCCGCAATACGACCTGTTTCTCCGCGAGCACCCGCCTGTGTTCGTCTCCATCGACTGCGACTACTACTCGTCCACGATGGACGTCTTCGGGCGCCTACTTCCGGACATTGCGCCCCACGGATGCCTCTTCTATTTCGACGATGTCGGCATAAACTTTTGGTCTGACAAGACGGGCGAGTTGCGCGCCATAGCCGAGGTCAACACGGGGAAATTTGGTTCCCACATCAGTCTCGTCGAGTATCCTTTGTGGATCGAGACGAGGGAGATGAGGCACTACAAGCAGGTCTACCGATTGTTCAATCTTGAGGCTGCAGAGAAGCTGCGGCGTTCTCGCCCGCCCTGTGCCTCAAAGCAGGTGACGCGGAGCACGCGAATCTCTCCTCTCTAGTGGGATGGCTGATGAGCAATCTGGTTTTGGTCAGTGGCGATTTCTGCTCGGGGAGCACGCTCCTGTTTACCCTGTTCAGGAAAACGGACGAATACTACTGTCTCTACGAACCCTTGCACAGCAACCTAAAGGAGTATCTGATCTGGCCGCTTCGAGTCTACGAGCATCATTTCTTCGTCGAGAATTACTTCGCCGAGTATAAGGGCTTCAATAAAGTTAAAGTTCTGTTCAACCCGGACTGGGCGCACAAGGGTCTTTGGATGACGCGGGAGGACGAAGGTGACGACCTCTACCGGTACCTTTCTTACCTGATCGGATCGGCCTTCGGACGCCGCTCCAAGGTTCTTCTGAAGTTCAACCGCATGGCCTTCCGACTCGACTGGCTGCGGGCAAGGTTCCCGCAGGCCGAGATCGTGCACATCTTTCGGGATAAGAAAGCAGAGTGGAACAGCATCGTCAAGCGGGTGCAGCAACATTTCGGCCGGGAAGACGTGGGGCAGGCCGATGTGAATTTCAATGGATTCAGCCTGGCCTTCTGGTGTGAAGACCTGAAGGCCCAGTTTCCTGAGCTTGACGCGCGAAACTCCAGCACCGGTTACGAACGGTTCTGCAAGCTTTGGGAGCTGAGCCTGACGGCCCATCGACGCCATGCCGACATCTCGATTGATTTTGCCGACTTGACTCACGATTTCGAGGCCACGTGCAAGCGCCTTTTGGACGCCGTCGGTTGCCGCGCCGACGTCGCCGCCCTGAAGCCGCTGGTGATCGTTCCTGAGCGGCAAAAGTCCCTATCGACACAGCGCAACGGCCTGACCGCGCAACTGAAGAACCTGATCCATCGGGTTGGCAGGCGTTACGCCAAGGCCCGGGTGAGAGTGGAGGACTCTTGGCGGGCAAGACGAACAGCCGAGAAGCAGCCCTGACTTCGAGTGCACCGCGCCCCGAAACGGAAGTCTCAACCCAGCAAGGGGGGACTTGGCGGCCTCCGATCCCGGTCGGGTAGCGAATGGTCGTCCGATCGGGAAAATTGACCGACGGTGGAAAGGCAACGCTCAGATAGTGACACCAGGATCTCCATGAAAAACTGGGCACTTATAATCTCCAAATGGCTTGGTTGCCGGGAAAGGAGGGTCATATTGTTAGTGTTGGCCTGGGTGCTGCCGGGTTGCGGTTCTACTTCCACCTCGAGCCCGGATAACCCAAGCCCTACGCCTTCCGTCACCGTGTCGATCGATCAGTCTCACCAGTTCCAAACCGTAGAGGGCTTTGGCGCCGAAATTAACGCATGGAATGCCAACGGTCACGGGTGCCCGCAGCCGCAACCGGATAAAGTGCCCGATTCCGACAAGACCAAGATCCTGGACGATCTCTACAGCGACCTTGGGCTCACCGGCATGCGTACTTTTGTGGAATTCCAAGGCCCCGGAGGAGATTTTGACAGGTTTCAGGCCTTGGCGCCAATCTATGCGCAGATCCAGACCCGCCTTGCGGCAACCGGCGACCACCTCGCTTACAACTTCGTCGCCGTCGTTACTCCTGCTTTTCGGAACTGGTTAGGCCGGCTCGCCTCGGACGGAGCTGCAAGGTATGCGGGCTGGGCGGCCAACGGACTCACGACACTGAAAAACCAATACGGCATCGTGGTCAACCACTGGGGCATCGTGAACGAACCCGACGGAGTCGGAAACATCACCCCGTCCGAACTCAAGCAATTGGTGTCCGCCACGGGAGCTGCTTTCCAAAGCGCCGGCTTGGCCACGACCATTGCCGTGCCTCAAACCGTAGTGGTCAGGCACGTGGCCGGTTATGCTACGCCAATCTTGAGCGATCCCTCCACCCGGCAATACGTCAGCCAACTCGATTACCATGAATACGATTATGACGCTTCACGAGGGCAGTCTCCTGATATCACCGAGCGGCACGCGGTGAGGGACCTTGCCAAGCAGTACGGCCTCACCGTCGCCCAGCGCGAGACCAGCTCGGACGTGAAGCACAACCAGAGCACCTTCTGGGATGGGACGTACGATCAGGCGATGGCCTGGGCGAACGACGTCCTGACGGACATGGTGGAGGCCAACGCCACCGCCTGGGTTCTCATACTAGCCTACTATACGGCCACTCCCAGCGTCGGCTTGAGCTCTTACGTGGTCATGAATTACAACAACTGCGTCTATGGCAGCTTCACCCTCCCGCCCCATTATTGGACCCTTCGCCAGTTCGTGAA
>Ga0187884_10001850_pt1 | contig 18455 bp, 10 predicted proteins | sample June2016WEW_20_4_FD_132983 | JGI IMG/M metagenome (GOLD analysis project Ga0187884, IMG submission 132983) | Peatland microbial communities from SPRUCE experiment site at the Marcell Experimental Forest, Minnesota, USA - June2016WEW_20_40 | ecosystem: Environmental > Terrestrial > Soil >...
CAAACTACGCGCTTTAAGAAAGCTAAATAAAGAAAACCAAAAGAATCGCAGACAACTCCCCCTCTAACCGAGCGGACATCTGTAACTGCTAATGACCCGGACTTGTGTAAGTGCCACCAACAGGGAGGAGCAGCTGGTATCGCCACCCCAGTTCGCCGAGCCGCCTTGACGCGCTTGGCATTCTCTCACTCGAACGATTATGCTCAGCCGGCATGAAGGAGACGCCATGGTTGCCACTAGTGTGATCCTTCTCCTCTGGTTGGGATTCGCGGCAACACACATCGGGCTGTCGACCGCGACACCTCGCCAGCGTATGGTCGCGCGCCTCGGTGAGAATCCCTTCCGCGGCATCTATTCCCTGATCTCGTTCGCCTTCTTCATTCCCCTGATATGGGTCTACTTCGTCAACAAGCATGCCGGACCATGGCTGTGGGTGCTTCCCAGGGGCGTTCCGTTGCTGCTGGTGATGTACGTGGGGATGGCGGTGGCGTTCACTCTCGTCATCTCAAGCCTGGTGCGCCCGAGTCCGGCTGCGGTCATTCCCGGCAGCGCAACCCCTCGGGGCGTGCAACGGATCACACGGCATCCGCTGTTCATGGGCCTGGCGTTGTTCGGCCTGCTGCACATGTTGCCGAACGGCACCACCGGCGACGTCGTCTTCTTCGGCGGGTTTCCGCTGTTCTCGCTGGTCGGCGGCTGGCACCAGGATCAGCGCAAGTTGGCGTACGGCCCCGCCTCGTATCGGCAGTTCTACCAGAGCACACCCTTCCTGCCGTTCACGGGCGCCGACACCTGGCTGGGCATTCGCGAGATCTCGCCGGCCATCATCGCCGGCGGCATCCTCGCCACCATTGTGGTACGTCACTTCCACACCGCGTGGTTCGGCGGCTGAGAGTCACGGCGCGGCGTCGCCCTGATTCCACGAGTGAGGACCCATGTACGAAGGACAGCGAGTCGCGGTGGTCGTGCCGGCGCTGAACGAATCGGGACACATTGCCGGGGTGTTGCGGCGCATCCCCGATTACGTCGATTCCATCATCGTGGTGGACGACGGCAGCACTGATGACACGGCTGAGCAAGCCGCGGCCGTCGGCGACGGGCGTGTCGAGGTCATTCGCCATCCGCTACGCCGCGGCGTCGGGGGCGCCACGCTTTCCGGCATGCGGCGGGCGCTCGAGCTGCAAGCCGATCTCATCGTCAAAGTCGACGGGGACGGCCAGATGGATCCGACCAGGATCGCCAGCCTGCTGGACCCGCTGGTGCACCAGCATTACGACTACGCCAAAGGCAATCGCTTCCTTGATTCCGCCGCCTTACGGCAAATGCCGCTGCACCGGCTGTTCGGCAATTTCGTGTTGACCTTCCTAACCAAGCTGGCCTCCGGCTACTGGCACATCTTCGATCCGCAGAACGGGTATGTCGCCACGACCGCGAAGGCGCTGCGCGCCCTGGATCTAGACGCACTGGCGCAGGGCTTCTTCTTCGAGAACGACATGCTCATCAATCTGAATGTGTTGGACCTGCACGTGAAGGACGTAGCCATTCCGGCGCACTATGGTGGCGAGCGCTCTTCGGTACGCGTCAGGCGTATCCTCATCACGTTTCCATTTCATCTCATGTGTGGCTTTTGGACACGCATTTGGCGGAAGTATGTGCTACGCGATTTCTCGCCCATTGCGGTCTTCTGGATCGTCGGCTCGGCCCTCCTCGCCTGGGGCGTGGTGTTCGGCGGCTTGACTTGGCTGCGCTCGATTTTCAGCGGCAGGGCCGCGACCACCGGCACCGTGATGTTGAGCGTGCTGCCGTTCCTGCTCGGCTTCGAGCTCGTCCTGCAAGCCATCATTCTGGAGATCCGCGAGACGCCGCGCTGAGGCGGGGCCGACAGCGGCGCCGCCCGCGCCCTTTGAGCCGGGCGAGTGAACCCGCAGCAACGTCACCCAAGCAGTTGGCCGCGTCCTTCCCGGCTTGCATTCGCGGCTCAATCGTGAAGAAGTGCGGCGCTAACTGTTCGCGACGTCTTGAACTAGACGGGACACAACTGAGGCGCCTATGCCCGCATGCGGCCCGCAACCGTTCCGGTCAACAACCACCGACACCGAGACCTGCTCCACGTCTGGTGCGCCGTGATGAAAGGATAGCTCGATGGAGAGATGCCGGGAGCCGTGGCTTGTGAGGACGATCGGGATCATCGTGTTCGCCGGCATCATCGCCTGTAGATCGGCATGGGCGGAGACGCCAACGATGACGGTGACGTCAACACCCACTCGCCTGGGAACGTATACGCCCAAAGGTACTGCGACACCGACACGGACAGCAACGTCAACGTGGACGGCTAACGCGACGCCGACATGGACACCGCGCTGGGCCGGCTACTATGCCTGTCGCGGCGGCGTCTCACAGGGCGAGGTCTGTGGATTGGACGCACAGTGTCCTGGCCTGCGCGTCCCTCCGTCGACACCGGCGATTTGCACATGGGGAGGTCACCCACACATCTGTATGAACGCGCCGAAGTGCATGCTCACCGGCGATCCGTGTACCGACAACCTTGACTGCCCCGGATGGGCTGCCGTGACGCCGACCCCGGCTAACTACTGCCCGAGCAATAATGGGTTAGACTTGCCACGCCGTGACTGTACGCAGGATTCAGATTGTGGCCTTTGCGTCGGTGGAACCACTCCGGGCTGGAGTTGCACCAACAGCACCCAGTGCTCTGGAGGTGGCACTTGTGATCTCAGCGGCGGCCAGTGCATCAAGGGCTATCAGCAGGGTCAAGATGAGGTGTACCCGCAGGGCTCTGGTGCCGGCGGTGATCCCTACGTCGATTACTGTTTGCTGAATCAGACCTGCGAAAGCGACCAGAATGGGGCAGTGAACAGCACGACCGCTCGGTACGCCGTCGGCCTCAGATACTTCCCGGAATTGGCCAAGCTCGTGCACTTCATGTCCTCCATTAACACGGTGCGCATTCAGGGCTGGGATGCCGCCTCGGCGCTGATCGACAATGCTCCGATTTCCTGGTTTCTGGGCGCCACGGACATCAATCACGGGTTGTGGCAGAACATTCCTGGAGACAACACGATTTACGGAAACATGTCACCCAACAGCTTGAATAACAGTGGAGGGTTTATCGAGGGATTCGCCTACGATCCCGTTACCGATTCGTTGTGGGCCAGCGATGTTGACAACGTCCGCGAGTATTCCGCCTCGCCGCACTCGAAAGACTTGCCGAACCGAATCTTGGGTTACACCGATTTCACGGGCTACAGTCGCCTTGGCCTGGTCTGCCATGGAGGCTCGAACGACGGGACCAGTTGCAACCCGGACCTGAATTGCTCCGGTGGCACCTGTGTGCCCGATGCCAGCGGGGTCTACACCTGTCAGGGCGGCAGCAACGACGGCGACTCGTGCAGCGTCGACGCGAGTTGTACCGGTGGCGGCACCTGCAACCACGGTTATCTGGCCGGCGCGGCTGGGATCGCCGCGATGAAGCGCTGCAACGGATCGACGTCCTTCGGCACGCCCTGCTTGGTCGATGGGGATTGCAGTGACGGCACGTGCACGACGACGTTGTTGGTCGTCGAAATGTTCAACAACGACGTCGCTGGCTGGAAGGACATCTCGACAGCGCTCTCGGGCGCCATCCCCGACTTCTATCTCGGACAGATCGATGGTCTGCAGGGCAGCTGCAACCACAACCTCAGCGCGCCGACTGCGGCGACCCTGTGCTCGCCGAGCGACGTTGCCTTCGACACGTCAGGGAATATCTACGTATCCGACACCGGCAACGTCCGTGTCCTGGGGTATCCGACAGCGTCCCAAACCGGAGCGTCGGCTACGGTGGTGTTCGGTGCAGGAGACTTCACACATTGCGGGACTTTGTTCGCGGGAGGGTGCGGCGGCGGGGGTCAAAAGGGCATTACGGTCGATCCGGTTACCGGGGCGCTCAGCGTTGCCGATACGTACAACAACCGCGTCTTGACCTTCGCCGCACCGTTCACCTCGCCGGTGACTGCGCCGACCTACTGCATCGGCCAACCTGATTGCAGCACCACGTGGTCTGGCCAGAGTTCGGATGGCACGAAGCTCGATCGTTTGTACAACCCAAGCGCCGTGTCGAGTGACGGCAACGGGGGCCTGTACGTCGGCGACTCGGCAAACAACCGCGACCTGCATTTCCCCGCCCCGCTTGCGACCAACAAGCAAGCCGATCTTCTGCTCGGCCAAACCAGCGCTACAGTTACCGAGCAGATCAACGCCCACGTCGAGAGTGGGTTCAATTGGGGCGGTATCTGCTTCTACAGCGCCAATGGTATGACCGGCGTCTGCAAGGTCTCACAGTCCCATAACAGAGCCTTGTGCTGGAATGATTGGACGACATTCGGCCATCGTGGGGTGGCGCCAGAGACTGACGCCGATGCCGTACTGGGGCAGGTCGACGGCACCGGGGGTGTCGCGAATGCGGGTGGGTTGTCGGCGAATTCCCTGAACGGGCCGATGGGCTGTGCCGCCGACGCCGGGCATCTGTACATCGCCGATGCCGGCAACAACCGGATCACGCGCTACACCTTCGGTAGTCCTGAGGCGCTCACGACGCACCAGGCGGCTGATCTTTGTTACGGCCAAGCGGATTGCACACACAACAGTAGCGGATTGTCAGCCACCGCGCTCAGCTACCCCACCGATGTCCAGGTGGACGGCCATGGCAATCTGTGGATCGTGGATCAAGGCAATTACCGCGTGCTCGTCGCGTGCATGTCGCCGGGTACGCTCGGGACGGTGTGCACGAGCGGCAATTCTGGCGACAGCACGTGGGACCTCGTCTTCGGTCAAGCAGATTTCACCCATGCGGTGCCGGCCTGTTCGTCCGCACCGGCCGCGAATCGATTCTGCTTGCCATGGTCAGTCATCCCGGACGTCGTTATCGGCAATCAGGTCCTCGTTAGCGACGCAGCGGACAACGACGCCGCACGTATCCAAATCTTCGGTGGCCCGTGGAGCAGCGGGATGGACGCCAGCAGCACGCTCGGGCAACTGAGCACAGCGTCGTTCGCGGCCTACTCCGGCGTATGCGTCAACGGGACGAACGCGGGGAACGCCTGTAGCGAAACGGGGGACGAGTATCTACAGGGTGGCACCAGCGTGGCCTGCCCTGGCGGCTACTGTTCCTATGGTATTATCGCCTTGCGCTCAGCGAGCTCTCCGATCTCAATGGCGCTGACCAGCCTACACTCACCACGCTCACTGTGGGTGACACGCCGGGAGGGGATGGTCCGCTGGCTAGAGCCGTTCACGACTGGCAAGCTCGCTGGCCTCAAGACAGCGTCGAACACGAACCATGCGTTTGACTTCTGGGGCAGCGGCTACGTCGAATCGCAGCCCGACCACACCGGTGGGGGAATCGCGGAAGCACCTGATTACTCGATTTGGTTCGCGCAAGGTGGAGGGAACGAAGCCATTGCCGCGATCTATGCGATGTTTGATCCCGAGGGCACACTAACCGCTCCACCTACCGTCACGCCGGCCGCAACGCCGACCCCCACTGCGCCGCCCACCAACACGTCAACGCCGACCCAGACCTCAACGCCGACGCCGACCAGCGCATTTACCGTTACGCCTGTTGCCACCATCACGCCCACGCCGCCGCCGACTGTGCCGCCCACGTCCACCCCGACGCCGTGTGTCGGCGACTGCAATAGCGATGGTCACGTGACCGTCGACGAGATCCTGACGATGGTGAACATCGCCCTCGGGAACTCGGCGGTCACGACCTGCCAAGCCGGAGACGCCAATCACGATGGGCACATCACCGTCGATGAGCTCCTCACGGCGGTGAACAACGCGCTAACCGGGTGTGAGCGAAACGGAGGCAATCCGGGCGGGTGAAACGATGGCCCAAGGCCGCGCGGCAGTGCTGCTTTCAGGATGCTGGACCGGAGCTGCGCAAGCTCACCGCGCGCCTGCGGGCTGCCGGCGAACTGTCGGGCTCACTTTCTTCTTCGATGCGGCGTTAACCGACGATCCGCGTGCGTCCTACCGGCTGGCCGCCGCGATACCGGCACCACGCTTTCCGCGATGCGGCGGGCGCTCGACCTGCAAGCCGATTCCATCGCCAAAGTCGACGGGTAAATGTTGGCTCCTGTGCCTACCGCTTCGGGTCCGTGCGGATACGCCGCGAGTTTGTGATGCTTGCGACGCGGGACCCCGCAACGGCAGCGGCGCCTTTCACCCGCGGCACGCCAGGCCACTGAGCATTCGCAGATACTCCGCCGCGATCTCGTCCCAGTTCCAGTGAGCGCTGGCGTACGCACTGACGCTTTGGCGGAAGACCTCAGTCATCAGTCTCGGCTCATCGAGCAGCCCCATGACAGCGGACACAGTCGGCTCTGCGACCAGGAAATATTCGCGCCCGTCATTCCAGGCCGTGAATGTCTCGGACGAGATGATAGCAGGGGTACCGCAGGCCATTGCCTCCATCACGACCAGCGGAAACCCCTCACCCGTGGATGGCAAGAGCAACACGTCGGCGGCCCAGTAGTAATCGCGCAGCACCGTCTGCAACTGGAACGGGCGCACCAGAACGTTGGGCAGGCCCCAGGCGCTTGGCCGAATCGGACCCTCGCCGATCATTACGAACAGCCATTCCGGACGCCGACGGGCGACCTGCTCGACGATCAGCACTCCCTTCTTGTCAACGAAGCGCCCGACGAACGCGACCACACGCGATTCAGCGCCGAGCCCCACGCGCTCGCGCGCCGCGCGCCGGACGCCCTCGTCACCAAGGTGGAAAATCGACGCGTCCACGCCGTTGGGAACGAAACGAGGCGCCTGGCGGTAGGCGACGCTCTGCCCAAACCACTCGAGCACAGCGCGGCTGACGAACACTACCTGATCGGCCCGTTGGTGAACCCAGCGTCCCAGGGTCGCGTAGGCTAGCCGCTGCGTGCCTCGCAGTACCGCGCTACGGTACGGCACGGGACCCACATGCTGCGTCAAGAGCGTTGGCTTGCCAAACCGCCGCGCGTGCCACAAGGCCAGCACGCTGCCCATATACAGGCAGTCGTGAAGGTGGACCACATCGCACCACCGGACCCACTGCCGGACCGTCCCCGATGCGCGCGTGTGCCAGATGGGGTAAGGAACGCCAAGCCGCTCCTCGAGGAAGTTCCACGCCGGCACCCGCCGGCAGCCGGCGGCCGCCGGGGTCGGCGGCAGGTCACTCGAAAGCCACAGGACCTCATGGCCGGCGCGCCGATAGCGTTCGACCACTGCAGCCGCAACGGTCTCGATTCCGCCGTAGTGCGGCGGCTGGTAGTGGGTCACGACCAGGATGCGCATCGCCGGAGAGTTTCGCAGGCAGCCCCGCGCTTCTGTCGCATCGCTCACGGCCCACTTCGCGAAGCGGCTCCTGGCATGTATTCGCAGGCCAGAGCTTCACTCCCTGACACCCCCCCTGGGCACCAAGCCCGAGGGTCTGATTTTGCACCATCCTCAGACACACCATCCGTGCAAGCCGCATCCACCGCCGCGAGCCGGTATACGGGCATGAGTTCCAGCCGGCCGCCCGTACCCGGCCCTTTCCAGAGCAGACGCAGCGTTCGGTTCTCGTTTCCCCTGAACGTACCGCTGATCTCCAGCGTGTGCCCTCCCGTGTCGAGGTGCACCGATGGCCCGTGGACGTTCCACTGCTGCTGGTCGATCAGCACCTGCACCCTGGTCACGCCGGCCTCGGGCGCAATCACATAGTCGCCTGGGGTATCGATCATGATCGTCGCCTGGTAGCGCACCCGCACGCCGGTGACGTTCGGCGCAAACTTTTCTACGAGACGGTCCACTTGATTCGGCCACGTGGTGTAGTCGATCAAGGGTACCATATCGCTGACACGAGCAAGCACTTCGCCCGCCGGGCCAAACACCTCGTATTCACCGCGCGCGCCGTGGCAGCGCGCCTGTTCGACACGCCCGACCAGGTTAGGAGGGTGTTCCGGCAGATGAGCGTAAGCGATCTCGCCGCCGCGGTCGTCCGCATCAGGTACGAATTGCATGTGGAGGCCGGGGATCAGCCACTCGAAGTAGCCCTGCACTTGTGCGCTGGTCGATCCGGCGAAGATTACGAGCAGCGTCGCTCCCCGACTGGCAGCTAAATTGCGCAGCGCCGCTTCGACGTTCGCCACTGCGATCCCGTCTGCCGGCCCACGCAGCCACATGGCATCGTTGGGGCCCAAGACGTAGGTGTAACCGGGAGCGACCATGACGACCCGCTCACCGGGGCGGACGTTGTTGCGCAACCACGATGACAGCAACGCGAGGTTGTTGTGCATGGCACGCCGGACAACCGGTGAACTCCAGAAGCTAAACAGGAAGCTCGTATTGAGATACGCAGCCGCAGACAAGGCAGCAGTAAACAACGCCACCGCCGCTACGCGGCCCCCCTTTCGCCAGACGCCCTCAAACACCGCGCTCACCGCCGCTGCGCCGTACCCTGCCAAGGCGTAGGGGTACACCATCGTCGTTGCAGCGCGGCCGGTGTCCCAGTTTCCGGTCAGCACCAGGGTTCCGGCCAGCGTCAACAAGAACGCCACGGTCGTGAGACCGAAGATGCCGCGTGTCAGGTGCACCGTGCAATAAGCCACGCCTAACAGCATAAGGATGGCGGTGATCGGATCCACGAGTGGCTGGTCTCCGATGTTGTGCACCGGGTTGCCGTCGCCGTGAAAGAAGAACAAGCCCGCAGCGCTAGCGGCCCGGTCAATCCGCTTGCGAGTCGCTGTCTGCCAGCTGTCGTTCGGGTTGTAATACTCCACGTAGCCGCGAGCCCGATTGAGGCCGTCAAAATAATCATACTCGACACGTCCGGACAGGCGGTTGAAGAACAAAGGAAAGCCCATGCTGGCGATCATCGCGACCACGATCAGAGGTCGGAGGACCCGCAGCGGCCAGCGAACGTTCTTGTCGCGCATCGAAAACACGCCCGTGGCGGCGACGAGAAACACGATGAGAGGGCGATACGCAACGTACTCGTACAACAGGTAACCACCTACGAACCCGAGCCACACGTACGCCGATGGTCGTCCCCGGCGCAGCAGCCATGCCAACAACGCGAACACGACCGCGGGCCAGATCTGGTTCGGCTGCGGGATTCGCGAGTAGATGACATCCCAACGGGAACACGCCAGCAACGTTGTACCCACGACGGCGCCGAAGGGGCCAACGGTGTACTGCAGCCACAGGAAAACGGGGATCGTCTTCAGTGTGCTGACGGTCCCCAACGCCACTCGCATGCCTTTGAGCGTCGGACCTACGAGCCAGATGCCCGCCGCCGTCGTAAAGGTGTGGGTGAGGAACTCCCAACGCCAGCGTACGCCATCAACGAAGCCCTGCCCCCACACACCCGCCATCGCATCTTCGATCTGGGTTGTGTATCCTTCGCCCGGAAACGACCCAACGTTCCCCAGACGATACACGGCGGAGACAACCAGGAGTCCGATGACGAACAGAACGAGCCGCAGACGCCGCCTGCGGCTTGCCGCGGACGGCCGTTCCCAGCGGCCCCACAGCAGATCGAGCCCGCTGCCGAGCAGGACCGTGCCCGTCAGCCACGCGAGCCAGCTACGGTCGAAGCTGGCGTCCCAGTGTCGATACATGCCGTACGGCGCCCACACCCACAGCGCGACCCCGAGTGCAGTGAGCAAGCTGCCGGCGACCACACGGCGCCGACTTGCGGAGGCCGACGGCACCGGCGCGGGCGTACCTCCGAGCGGCAAACCGCTTTGCCAGAGCAGGGCGAAAAGCAAGGCCGCTCCCAGCAACCACCAAGCCCGGCCATCGCGCTGGTCAATCCTGGACGAGTAGATCGCCGCCGCGGCGCAAGCTGCCGAGACGACGAGGCCGACGAGGCGCAATACAGGTTTCAGCCGTCCCTGCGGTCGCTTCATGGGCTCAACAGCCGCCGTGCTGGTCACTGTCGGACAGACCCCGGGGGAACGATCTACTCGCCGCGCCGCGGCAGCGCCAACATGCTGAGAAAGAACGACGAGAATATGGTCTGCGCGCCAATGATCATCAACGTCGACGCCTGAATTGCCGGCCGCACGGCATCGAGCGCGCCCATCCCGCTTGCCAACCACTGCATCAGAATCCAGGTGTCAATTGCGAACCCCGCCAGGAACAACACCGCCCCAACCGCAAGGCCACGCTCGAGATTGAAGACGCGTATCAGCAGCTTCAGCGTGCGGTCGGGCGCGTACAGCCGTGCCGCATGGGAGTAAGCCTTGGCGAACATCCCGGTCGTCACGATCTGAAAGCCAAGAATCGTCAACAGGCTGCCTACCACCATGTAGTGGATGTCGAAGTGCAACCCGCCGATCACCACCGGACCAAAGCCAAGGAGTACCAGCGGTATCAGCCCGATCACCATACTGAGCCCGCCCGGTATCAGAAACAGGTAGCTCGGTGAGAACAGCAACATGAACCGCAAGTGGCGCCACCCGTCTCGGAACGAGCGCAGATGCGGTGGCCGGCTGCGGCCGTCGGGGTGCAGCGTAATGGGAATCTCGGTCACGCGCAGCCCGCCCAGCGCCGCCTTGATCACCATCTCCGAGGCGAACTCCATGCCCGTGGTCTGCAACTGCATGCGGCGATAGGCGTCTTTGGTGAAGGCGCGCATGCCGCAGTGGGCATCGGAGACGCTGGCGTGAAAGAGAAAATTCAGGATGCCGGAGAGCAGCGGGTTGCCGATCCAGCGGTGCAACCATGGCATGGCGCCGGGCTCGATCCTGCCACGCCGGCGGGAGCCCATGACCATGTCCGCCCCGGCGCGCAGCGGCGCGATGAAGCGTTCGAGGTCGGTGAGGTCGTACGAGTCGTCGGCGTCCGCCATGATGATGAACGGCGCGCGCGCCTCGTCGGCGCCGCGCATCAGCGCGCTGCCGTAGCCGCGCCGCGCTTCGTGCACGACACGCGCTCCGCAGCCCTCGGCGATTTCCGGCGAGCCGTCGGTCGAGCCGTTGTCCACCACGACGACCTCGCCGTGCAGGCCGAGGCGGCGCAACGTCGTCACCGCCTTGGTCACACAGGCGCCGACGGTCTCCGCTTCGTTCAGGCAGGGCAAAATGACCGATACCTCATAGCGGTCCGCCGCCTCCCTCGCGGGCGGTGCGCTACCGGCATCCCGGCTGATTGCCTCCGCCGAATTCATCGAGCACCTATTATGCTGAGCCACGGGAAAATGTAAAACTCACCCGGTTCGCACGCGCGCTGTCCCAACTTGCCGTCGCCTGCCTTCAAACCCAACCCCCTGGCCCCCTTCCCCGCGAGGGAAGGGGGGAGAAATGCTTTGGCTTTTCGCTCCCCTCTCCGCGCCGGAGAGGGGTCGGGGGAGAGGTCCGGGCGGTTCGCGCAAGGACGTTGTGTTCGAACTTAGGACACCACCGGTTCACGCGGGCTCACGAGACGAAAGCTAAAAGCTCCACGGTGCGGCGAAAGCAAGAGTGTAGACCTGCGACGTAACCCCTCAGTCTTTGTGACGTTCGGCAAGTGTGTTCTCTCCCACGCTGAGGTGACGCGCGGGAGAGGACATATTGCCGCCTCTCAGCTACGGCGCCGCCCAGACTGAGTGGTTATCCGTGAACCGGCGACTGCGCTCACGTCGTAGGCTTACCTGCAACGATGCAGAAGCTGGATGCCGTGCGATTCAGCCCGGGAATGGCCAGGAGAATGGATTCGAGCGCGGCAGCCGCAGGAACGCACGAGCGTGGACATCCCGGGAAGAGCCAGGCGAGCGGTCCGAGGAAGAAATCATTGTAGTGTACAGCTACCGGATCGAAGCCCGCGTTCCGGAAGGACGCGCCGGTGGCCGTAGGATTCAGCTCCCGCTCTCCCGGGCTGTGGTAAGCACGATACGCCCGCGCGAAGAGCCCCTTGAACACCCCGACGAGACGGCGCCCGCTGGGATCGTTCGCCACGAACACGCCGCCAGGTCGCAGCGCCTCATAACTACGCCGCACCAGTTCCTCCGTGCTGGCCTGATCGAGGTGATGCAACACGCCAAGGGCCCAGATCGCATCGAAGCTGCTCGGTACTACCGTCAGTTCCTCGATGTTTCCAACTTCGAACCGTACGTTCGCGAGCTGGCAACGGGCCGCCCGCTCCCTACCCTGCTCCACCGCCACCGGCGACAACTCGATCCCGACGATCACCGCCACCAGCGGCGCCATCAGACATTCGACCCGCCCGTCACCGCAGCCGAGACTGAGGACCCGGTCGCGCGCTGAGCGGCGCCCGTGTTCGGCCAGAAAGGCCGCCATGCGCCGGCGCACCTCCCCAAACAGCGGCGCGTCGAAGATCCGCGGAGCGTCGTGCAAATAGAACTCGTCGTGGTGCTCGCGCTCCCCCATGTGTCTGCTTCCTCTCGCCGATGAACCTTCCCACTGCGCGTGAGAGCTGTTCCGCACCAGACGCGCAACCGCCCTGCGGACAATACCCGTAGCGGGGATTGAAAGCCATGGCGAGCTTGTGGTTTACACCGGTACCCATGGACAGGTTTACTCCCCGTGCGCCGTGGTTACACCCGAGCGCTAGAGCCGGCGCTCGCCATTCGTCCCGAGAACCCGACCCGCGCGGCGCGAGTCTGTTGGGCCAATGAACCGCACGACAGGCCGACACGCCAGGGGCGATGCCCCAGGCTCAAATATGGCCGCCCCGTTGGGGCTGCTGACCGCCACCGATTCACGGGGCTCAGCCCTGAAAGGGCGCCAATCCATCAGCCCTGGGCAACGCCCAGGGCGGCTAGAGCGGCAGTGGCTCATTGGTGGCAGGCCGCCTCCCCTCAGCGGCCGCATCGAGGGACCATCCGCATTTATCGACACTCTCGTAAGGAGCGGGAACCTGACAGTGACGATGCGCTCTTAGGGCGACGTCAAGACAGGCCGGTTCGCAAACTAGATACTCTCGCCGGAAGGAGACCGTATGACAAGGCCCTCACAAAGATTGTGGTGCTACGCCACCGTGATGGTCATCGTCTTGAGCGGCCTGCCCCCCGGGGCGAGCGCCCAAGACAAGGATTTGGCGCGCACGCCGCCGATGGGTTGGAACAGCTGGAATCGCTTCGGACCCGGCGTCAGCGATGCCATAGTGCGCGCGCAAGCGGCTGCCCTGGTCGCCAGCGGGATGAAAGCCGCCGGTTATCAGTACGTGATCATTGATGACGGCTGGCAAGGCGAGCGTGACGCCACAGGGACGCTCGCTGCCAACGAGCGGTTTCCCGATATGAAGGGGCTGGCGCACTTCATCCATTCCATGGGCCTGAAGTTCGGCGCCTACTCATCACCCGGCGCAAAGAGTTGCCAAGGGTTCGCCGGCAGTCTCGGCCACGAGGACCAAGACGCGCAGACCTTCGCGTCCTGGGGGATTGATTATCTCAAGTACGACTGGTGCGGCGGCCAAGGCGACCCGAAAGCGGCGTACGCGAAGATGCACGACGCCTTGCGCCGCACCGGGCGGCCCATCGTGTACAGCATCTGCGAGTACGGCATGGATCGGGTATGGTCCTGGGGCGCATCGGTCGGCGGTAATCTCTGGCGCACCACGATGGATATCGCCGACAACTACGACCGCATGTCAGTCGTTGGGTTTTCACAAGCTGGGCTGGAACGCTTCGCCGGCCCTGGCCACTGGAATGATCCGGACATGCTGGAGGTTGGAAACGGCGGGATGAACTTCGACGAATACCGCACCCATATGGGTTTGTGGTGCCTGTTGGCGGCGCCGCTCATTGCGGGCACCGATCTCACACAAATGAAGCCGGAGACCATCGGTATCCTCACAAACCCGGAGGTGATCGCCGTCGACCAGGATCCTGCCGGCATCCAGGGGCGGCGGGTCGCCGAGGAAGGGCCGTTGGAAACCTGGGTCAAGCCGCTCTCCGACGGCAGCCGGGCCGTGGGGCTCTTCAACCGCGCGGCTCATAACCTGCCGATGACCGCTTCGTTCCGGGACATCGGCGTGCCGGAAGTCGCGCGAGTGCGCGACCTATGGGCGCGGCACGATATGGGCGTGTTACGGGAGCGGGTGTCGGCAAATGTGAACGCGCACGGCATGGTCATGCTTCGCGTGTGGGGAAGCACGGAGGACACGACGGCCACCGGTCCGAGTATGTCGGGCCAATGAACCCCCTCCTTACCAAGGGACTGCCGGTAGACGCTCGACTGGCCGGCGAATAAATTCGCGCCTACGAAAAACACGAAGTCGGCCTGCGCCAACTGCCCTAGTGTGGCCTAATGTGGGGCGGGGAGCCCGCGCAGGCGGGCTTGGGTGCAGTTTGTAGCTGCGGTTTCAACCGCTGGGGCACGGTGGCTAGCGGTCGCTCTTTTCGACCGCGTATCGAGGGATTGCCCGCTTAACCAGGGTCCGTGGCTGGCGCGAGGAAACATTGAAACGTAGTGCGCCTTCGTGTACGTGTGCCGCCGTCGTTACATCACACCGATGGTAGCAGCGTCTTTGAGATGGTTGCGGCTTGCCAGTGCCACCACCGGCACCGGAGTATGGGTCTACTGGTGGCTCGCATCTTCCCGGATGTCACCGAAGGCATCAATGCTCGTGTGGCTGGCAGCGCTGTTCCTGTGGGCGTTGGCGTTGTTCTCGACTTGGAAGGTGCGGCGCCCCGGCCGGACCACGGTGTGGGCGGCGTTGGTGATTGCCGCCCTCAGCCTGCCGCGGACGTTGTCGCTCGCTGACGCGCCGTACAGGGTCACCCCAGACGAGGTGTGCTGGGAGTTCCATGGCCTCCCAATGTTGGCCGAGCATCCCTGGGAGATCTTCGCGGGCGGCGACGACGGCCCACACAACCATATGAACTATTTTACCGAGGCACTGCAGACATGGCCGGCGCTGTTCTTCGAGCCTCTCTTCGGCGCGCGGCTGCCGTCAGCTTTTCTTGGGATCGTATCCCTTGCGCTTACCTACTTGCTCGCCTGCCGTCTTTTCGGGCGCGCCGCCGGCGCGGTCGCCGTTACAGTTATCGCGTGTTCCTATTGGCACGTTGTCTTCTCGCGCACCCCCTATCCGTTCATGGAAACGGTGGCGCTGGTGCCCGGCGCCTTGCTCGCGCTGGTGGTGGGCACGGAGGAGCGCAACCTATTTTTGCAGTTCATCAGCGGCGCGCTAATAGGCATGGGTCTCCTGGCCTACGATCCGGCGCGCATTGTCATCCCGCTGGCGGCTGCATGGTTCGCGCATCGCGCCGTCTTTAGCGGCATGGGCTGGCGTGAGGCCGTCAAGGGCGCCGCGGTGATCACGCTGGGAGCCGCCATCTTCCTCAGCCCTTTCCATCAACGCCAAGGCGTATTCTCGGCGCTCGCGCGGTATCGCCAAGTCTCAACGCAGCTCGAAGGTGGTCCAGTGCGCCGCATGAAGGAAGCCGGCTGGACCACCCCCGCTGCACGCCAAATACTGGCGAACCAAATCAACAGGGCCGCACGCGTATATTATTCCCAAGGCGCAGAAGTCGGCACCACTGACATTTCCAGCGATCCGCTCGTTGATCCCGTCTCGCTAGCCCTGGCGCTGTGCGGACTGGCACTTGCTCTAATCCGTTTTCGAGACAGCAATTGCTTCCTGCTGGTCGTCTGGGTGGGCGCCACGTTCGTGTTCGGGCAGGTGCTTACCAACATTCCACATTCCAGCTATCGCGCCGCACCCATATGCCCGGCGCTGGCCATCTGCGCGGGATTAGCGGGAGCCACCTTCAACGACCATGTACTCACCCCTTTGCGGACGCGGCGGGCGGCGGCGCAGACGGTCGCGCTCGTCGTGTTGCTGGCGGTGTTAGCGCCACTGAATCTCAGGTATCTCGCCGACTACTTTGCTCAACGCAGCCGCGATCCTGTCGTCGGCATGGATCGCCTCATCGCCGCAGGCAGCACAGCTCCAGTGTACTACGTGCTTGAAGCGGGACCCCAGCACGCGTGCTTGAGCTTTCTTACCACGGGGCGCACGGTCCGCGAGCTTCCGAGCCTGATCGACGGCCTGAGCACGATTGATAGAACACGTGATGCGGTGTTCGTCTTTGATCCAGCAATGGCCGAAGCCGGCGCGGAGATCGTGCGGCGCTGTTATCCCGGAGCCGTTACCGTCAGCGGGCCGTACCCGGCAGGACCCCAGCCCGTCCTAGCCCTCGCGGTCTCTCAAGAGGCGCTGGCAGCCGCTGGCAGCTGCGGGGCGCCGGCGGACGGCGTCGGCCTGCTCGCACGATACTTCAGCGGGGCCGACTGGGACGGGACGGTGACACGCGAGCGGATCGAGGATTGGCCGCTGCGCCGGGTGACGTCCGAGGACAGCGCACAATTCCGCAGCGTCGAGTGGTCAGGCTTCCTGGAAATTCCGGCATCGGGCTTCTATCTATTCGAACTTTTGACTGGGGACGCCGCGGGCGACGTTGCAATTGGTTCGCAAGTACAACTCGAACACCAAGGCAGCACCCGTATTCATCTCGACGCTGGCGAGTACCCACTCAGGTTCCGTTGCCGGCCTGAGACGTCAGGCTCCTGCTGGCTGCGATGGGCGGCACCCGGCGGCGTCTTAGAATCGATCCCTCGACAATACCTTCGGCCTCCTCGCAACGGCAGCCCCAACGGGTAAAAACCGCCCCCCGGCTCTCGCCGCGCTCTGCCTTTTGCGTGGCGCTTTTTGATGGGCGTGAGGACGGACATTTGGAGTAGGCGCGGTGTTTGCGTTGTCGGGGACACGGAGGCAACGACACTGCGGGCGACGATCTCGCATGAGCACCAGTTCGCCCCTGCGTCGCGGCTCCTGCTGCGTCACTTCTGGCACCCGTTCAGCCCGTTGTTCACCGCGGTGAGGATCAGCGCAACGTCGACTTGCGCACCGCTCGGGATGCCGTTCGGGCACGCCGTCACATCGGCGTTGCCCAAGGCGATGTTCACCATGGTCAGGATTTCGTCGACGGTTACGGTGCCATCGTTGTTGCAGTCGCCGACGCAGGCAATCGGCATCGGTGACGGCGTCGGTGTTGCAGTGGGCCTCCCAGTGACGGTTGCGGTTGGGCTGTGAGGACTTGGTGAGACGGTCGGTGGGGTGGGTGAGACGCTGGGCACCGGCGTGAAGCTGGACGTCGCGATCGGCGTCGGCGTCGGCGTGTTGGTCGGCGTCAATGTCGGTGTGGACGATGGGACCGGTGTCGGTGTCGCCGTAACGGTTGGCGTCGCCGTGGGTAACAGCGTCCCGGTGGGCGTTGGCGTCGGTGTCGCAGTCTTCGTCGGCGTGTAGGTCGGCGTGAAGGTCGCCGTGTTGGTTGGCGTCAGACTCGGCGTGTTCGTCGGGGTGCTGGTCGGCGTCTTCGTCGGCGTTGGCGTGTTGGTCGGCGTTGGTGTCGGTGTATTAGTGAGCGTGGGGCTGGCGGTCTTGGTCGGGGTCCGCGTGGGGGTGTTACTCGGCGTCGCGGTCGGAATCGCCGTCGGGGTCAGCGTTGGCGTGTTCGTCGCGGTGTTGGTGCGGGTGCTGGTTGGCGTCAACGTCGGCGTGTTCGTGGGCGTTGGCGTGTAGGTCGGCGTCGGTGTCGCTGTCGGAGCCGACAGGAGGGCACCCCAGAAGCCGCCGGACACGGAATACGGCGAGCCCGTCAGGGTTCCCGCGTCTGCCTGTCCGGCGGTACCGCCGAGGCTGAGACTACCGCCCGTGCTGAAGGTGGCGCCGCCACCGGCAATGACGTTACGGCTGAGATCGTAGCCCCCGCCAGTTTGTGCGCTCACCAGGGCAACCCCACCGGCGAGCATCAACACGCCGACCACACAACCGACCGCCACGCGCTCCATTGCTGTGCGCCTCTCAGGCAGAGCGCCCGTCAGAACGCCGCTGGTCGTGCGTCTTGGGCGTGGCGCGACCGGCGGTTGGCCACTGTCTGCGGGCTATCAAGGGCCTCAACCCGTGCCTGCAGCGCGGCGGTCGCTGCTTTGAGGGTGGCCAGCTCCTCCACCTGTTTCTGCAGCGTGGCGATCTGCCGCGCCTGCTTCTGCACCTCGTTGAGCAGCATGGCGTTGACAGAGTCATAGCGCACGGTGAGCGGCTTCCCGTCGCGGTCGTAGACGACCAAGTCGGGATTCACCCTGGCCACCTCCTCGGCCACCAAGCCAAAGCGCTCTTGCCCCGACGGGTCGAAGTCTCTCTTGTACTGGAAGCGCACCGGGCGCAGCTGGAAAACCTGCTCGCTCGCGTCGGCAATGTCGCGGACCTGTTCTTTGAAGCGCGCCGACGACGCGCAAAGGCCGAGTTGCTCCCCATTGATGCACACTGCCGAGCCGCCTACCCCGACTTGGATGCCCGCGATGTAGGTCGCCGTCTGGTTGGCGCCAATGCGAATCGTGTTCGATTCCCCCGCCTTACCCGAGCTGCCAATATCGATGTTGTAGTTGCCGGTCGTGAGAGAAGCCCCAGCGCCAGAACCC
>Ga0187884_10001853_pt1 | contig 18434 bp, 19 predicted proteins | sample June2016WEW_20_4_FD_132983 | JGI IMG/M metagenome (GOLD analysis project Ga0187884, IMG submission 132983) | Peatland microbial communities from SPRUCE experiment site at the Marcell Experimental Forest, Minnesota, USA - June2016WEW_20_40 | ecosystem: Environmental > Terrestrial > Soil >...
GCTGCCCGCCGGGATGCACAGCGTGAGCACGCGAAAAAGCGGTCTGCGGGCTGTTCTCGACAGTAACATCCTCGCGCGATTCCTGCTGACGCCGTGTGGTTTCAGCGGGCGGCTGCTCGGCATACTCGAAACCGGTGGCTTCACATTGGTGACATGTGAGGCCATCCTCACCGAAGTGACTGACGTGCTGGCGCGCCCGCACGTGCAGCGGTATGGGCCGTACCCCCCGCACGAGATCGTGGAAGCCGTGGACGCGCTTCGAGGGGTCGCCGAAGTTGTTCCCGGCCGGTACGAGGTGTTCACCGTGGCGGACGATCCGAAAGACAATCCCGTCCTGGCGTGCGCCCTCGACGCGCAGACCGTCTATGTTGCGTGAATCCGCAGCTCCCTCGGGAAGCCCCTCCTCCCAGGTCTTGTCTTACTTGGCCATCTTGACCAGGATGACGCATCGGCCGTTTGGCCGTGAGGAGCAGGATGGCGGCAACATATGCACTGCAGCCCAATTCGCTTCTCCTTGGCTTCTCACTCCTCTGGGCCGATCTTGAGTTCACCGATCTTGTAGTGTTTCGTTGACAGCACCTTGGGCAAGGCCGCTCGTATGATGTTGAACAACATCTTGCGCGCCCTGCGCTCGACGGTGCGTGGCACCCCGGTGCGCGGCACCTGCTCGCCGACGGCCTCCGCTAGCAACTCCATCGTATGTACCAGCCGCTGTTTGCTGCTTGGCGCGCGGCGTCGGCTCAGGTTCTGGATGATGTTGAGGATCAGGTAACAACCGGTGCAGTAGATGGCCATTTCGTCGGCACCCGTGTCCACACCTTCGCGCAGCTCGCGCCGGCCGACCCGGACAATGTCCTGCGGCATCTGGCGGTTGCAGCCGGCCGCGATGCCGCAGCAGATCCCGTCCGCATGGTGATGCTTCGTGTTGACGACCGAAACGCCGAGGCGTGCATACAACTCTCGGGTCTGCTCCATGATCTCGTCGCCCAGTACGCGGCCGTGGCAGGAGTCGTGAACCGCAACGGCACGTTCGAGCGGCCGGGTGACTCGAATCCGCCCGTCGTCTAACCGGCGGAGAAGCCAGCCGGCGATGTACTCGCACTCGAAGTCGAACCGGGCACCGAAGCGACCGGGCAGGATGTTGCGGAACATGTTCAGGCAGGCCGGGCAGGCGAAGATCATCTTGGTGATCTTCTTGTCCGCATAGTATGCGGTGAGCGCCGCGGCGATCTGCTCCATAACCGCGAACGCCCCCAAGCGGTAAAATGGCTCGCCGCAGCACAACGACCAGTCCCCCGACACCGGAAGGCCATCGAGCACCCCGAGATCGAGGAGCGACGGCAGCGTGAGCAGGTTGCAACCAGGGTAGAGGACCTCGCCCTGCGCCGGGGTCTGCTTCCACGTGGTCAGGAGCTCCTTCTCGCGCGGGCTCATCTCCGGCACCATGTCCGTTCGGTAGTTGGGATCTTGGTACGGAAGCATGTAGGCAGCCCGCACGGGCAGGCCGTTCTGGTCGTAGCGCCGGCTCCATTTCTCCAGGATGAGTTGGTAGGGACCGGCATCCTCCGGGCAAAAGGCGTCGCAGGCGTAGCAACTGACGCAGTCGCGCAGAACGGTCGTGGTGGGACGGTCCTCGATGAGCCTCCTTATTTCGAGGATTGCCTCGCTCCGGGTCAGATCCATGTACTGACACCGGGTGAAACACTCCCCGCATCGAGTGCACTTGTCTGCGGCGAAGAATCTGTGTGCGACCATCTCTGGCATGTGTTCCCGGCGGAAAGTCGTCCGCCATGGACTGCCCGTCGGTGCTGCCTGACCGTACTGCGATCCGCACTGGGTGGCAACTTGCAGCGAGAGGCGGTCGATTCGCTGCCGCCGCGCAGCGGCGGCCATTCTTTTCTGGCTTTGCGGATGGAGCAGTGAACTTGGGTTAGCTCGTTTCCAACTCAGCTTCAGCTTGAGCCGTGGCCCGCGCGTTATGCCGTACGGAGAGGCCCACGTAAGCGGCGAGCAGCATCAACGCCGCTGTGGTCCAGTACGGCGCGGATGGTCCGCCATAGTCGAACATCACGCCGCCCCAGAGCGGCCCCAGAATCCGCGCCAAGCTGCCGAGCGACTGCGAGATGCCGAGCACACCGCCGTGAGACCTGCCGCCGCTGGCTTTCGAGATCAGGCTCGACAGCACCGGCGACGTGACCCCCTGGCCGAAGGCGATCGCGCCGAGCACGACGAGCAGCGGTGCAACCGGCGGCGCGTGCGGCGTCGCCCCGATGCCGAGCGCGAGGAGCGCGGCACCAACGACGACGAGATGATCTTCCCCGATCCGTTGCGCGAGCCGGCCGAGCAACGCACCTTGCGTCACCGCCGTCATCACACCGAGATAGGCGAACAGCCAGTAAATGTGTGACGCCTTCATTTGATACACCGAGGCGCAGAACAGCGACAACGTCGTCTCCACTGCCGAGAACGAAAACACCACTGCCGCAAACATGAACATCAAAGCGCCCATTTGCGGCCGGCCGAGTGCTTCACGTATCTGCATCAGTGGATGCGGACCACGGCTCTCGCGGCGGCGCTCCGGTGGCAGCGACTCGGGCAGACGCCGGAACGCCGCAATCAGATTGAGTCCACAGATCGCCGTGGCGGCGAACCCTGGCGCGGCGTGCCCGTAATGCGCCAGCAGCCCTCCGATCGCCGGCCCGAACACGAATCCCAGACCGAAGGCGGCGCCGATAAGCCCCATGCCACGAGCCCGGTTTTCCTCACTGGTGCTGTCGGCAATGAACGCTTGCGCCACGGAGATGTTGGCACCGGTGATGCCGGCGAAGATACGCGAGATGAACAACAGACCAAGGCTGTCGGCGAGCGCGAACAAAAGGTAAGATAAGGTCGAGCCGGCGAGGCTGATCAGGATCACGGGACGCCGGCCGATGCGGTCCGACCAGCGTCCCCACAACGGCGCGCAGACAAATTGCATCGCCGAATACACCGCGATCAGTGCGCCGGCGGTCGTCGATGAGGCGTGAAACTCGCGCGCGTAGTACGGCAGCAATGGCAACACGATGCCGAAACCCAACAGGTCTACAAAGACGGTGAGGAAAATGACGCTGAGTGCAGAACGTGGGCGCGGCACCGGTTCGGTCATCGAATTGGAATCGGTTAGCATGCCCAGGCACGGCCAACAACTGCGCCTCTGCGACCGACAGCCCAGCGTGGGTCAGGCCTTAGGTGAGCGAAGGATGCGAAGCTTGCGCTTCGGACCCTACGACACGTGCCGAGACGCGGATGCGACCGCCTCGGACGGTTACAATCGCGCCGTGTTCGAATCGTTGGCGATGATCGCGTGGGCGTACGCGACGCACGCACGGACGTCGTCCGGTTCCAGATCTGGGTAGTCGGCGAGGATGTCCTCCGGTTTCTCTCCCTGCGCCAGCAAGCTGAGGATCAATTCCACCGAGATCCGCATCCCGCGGACGATCGGCTTGCCGCCGAAGATCTCGGGGTCCGCAGTGATGCGCTTCAGGAGAATCGGATCTGTCATCGCAAAGGGCCTCTGCTCTCGCCCCGAATCATGGATACCAAATGAGTGCCACCGGGTCGAGTGTCGCCGAGCGCCGCGACGGGGGGAGCAGCCGGAGCTGGCGGACGATTTCCCGCCGGGACCTCCGGCCTTCCTTGCGCATGACGTGGGTCATTTGCGGCCTTTGCGGCAAATCCCATAAATTGGTAATTTTATCGGATATGGGGAGTTGAGTGGTTTGGGTGTGGTCGGGAATTATGCGCGCCGGTGGCGGCGATGTCGGCGATCGCGGGTTCGGAACGTCATCGCGCACCCGCTGGCGCGCTTCTACACTTGCTGCTACGGAACGTTGGAGTGAACGGGTGAGCATGAACCACGCCCGACTGCTTCGCTTGACGCTGGCCGCGTGGCTCGTAGCCGCGACGCTGGCGGGCACCGCTGTGGCCGGACCGCTCGATGATGCGGATTCAGCCTACGGGCGCGGCGACTACGCGACCGCATTGCGGCTCTGGCAACCGCTTGCCGACCAGGGCGACGCCAAGGCCCAGTTCCACCTCGGCGTCATGTACGAAATCGGCGTGGGCGTGCCGCAGGACGCTGCGGCGGCGGTGAAGTGGTTCCGCAAGGCCGCCGATCAGGGCGACGCCAAGGCCCAGTTTGAGCTCGGCGACATGTACCGCGGCGAAGACGACATGTACCGCGACGGCAAGGGCGTGCCGCAGGACTATGCAGAAGCCGCGAAGTGGTATCGCAAGGCCGCCGATCAGGGTGAGGCCATGGCCCAGTTCCACCTCGGCGACATGTACCGCGACGGCCACGGTGTGCCGCAGGACTATGCAGAAGCTGCGAAGTGGTATCGCAAGGCTGCTGATCAGGGCGTCCAGTGGGTTCTTAAAAGTCTCGGCGACATGTACCGCGACGGCCACGGTGTGCCGCAGGACTATGCAGAGGCGGTGAAGTGGTATTGCAAGGACGCCGATCAAGGCGGCGCCGGTGCCCAGCTCAACCTCGGCGACATGTACCGCGACGGCCACGGTGTGCCGCAGGACTATACAGAGGCGGTGAAGTGGTTCCGCAAGGCCGCCGATCAGGGCGAGGAAGTTGCCCAGTTCTTCCTCGGCTTCATGTACCGCGACGGCGAGGGCGTGCCGCAGGACTATGCAGAGGCGGTGAAGTGGTTCCGCAAGGCCGCCGATCAGGGCGAGGCCATGGCCCAGCTCAACCTCGGCTTCATGTACTTTCGCGGTCAGGGCGTGCCACAGGACTACGCGGCCTCCGCGAAGTGGTATCGGAAGGCCGCCGATCAGGGCGATGCCATGGCCCAGTTCCACCTCGGCTTCATGTACTTTGGTGGTCAGGGCGTGCCGCAGGACTACGTCCAGGCGCACAAGTGGTTCAACCTCGCAGCCTCCCGATTCAAAGCTTCGGAGGGAGAGTTTCGCGACAAGGTCGTCCGAGGCCGCGACCTCGTAGCCACGAAGATGACGCCCGCGCAGATTGCCGAGGCGCAGAAACTCGCCCGGGATTGGAAGCCCAAGAGCGAAGGCAGGAAGTAGCCGAGAGGCTGACCAGGAACGGGCGCTACTATCCGCCCGCAGATCGCAGCCTGTCTCATTTCGACCTTCGGTCGGTCGCTGACACGGAAAACGTGCACCATCTATTGATAATCATGTTCGTGTAATTGAGAAAAGCTAGGCGACTGGCAGTCACCACTTAGCCTGAAACTCTCGGATCAGAGCTGAGGTTGAGAGCAGAGTACATAGCGACCAGGCAAAAAAAGGCCGGGGTGAGATGGTCCCGGCCTAAAAAATAAAGAGGTAATAAAATAATTAATTTCAATCCTAGTAGATAAGTTTCATCACATGGACGGTTGCCAATAGCACATAGGCAACCGCCTCTAGGATCTCTGCGGTCATCCGCACCTCCCTCTTTTTTCCCCGGCAATCCGGGCTGCGGTGATCATGCTACAGGCGCGGTACTACCGTCAAGCCAGCGAGGCCCTCGTCTACGGAGGTGAACCCAGGGATGGTCTTCGGAATCGCGGAAACGGGGTGACGACCGGCTGTCGCAATCTGCGATAGAGGGCGGCTCAGCAGTGGTCGTCGCCCTTTGGGGTCTTCCTATCGCGCGAGGGTACGGCTCCAGTATTCGACCTGGAAGACAGCGTTGCTGGCGCGGATCAGAAGCCGGTACCAATCCACGATCTCATTGAGTGCGCGGTCCACCTCGCCTTCTAGGTCCACCTCGCCTTCTAATTGAGCGCGGGCTTCTCCAGCGGCGACGCAGGCCGCTGGATCGTCGGACCGCGGAGAGAATCCCTCCGTCTGTTCGCGATCGAAGCGCTCCTGAAGCTCTGAAATGCTGTCGCGCGTCAGCTTCGCCATGCGCGTCGCGACCTCATGAACGATCGCATTGCGACGGTCGATGTAACCGAAGACCCTTTCGCCAAGCTCCGGAAGTAAGGCCAGTGGTTCGGAGAGGCGACTGTCGCGCAGCCCACGTTCGGCGAGTAGCGCCTCCGCTTCTGCGAACGGAGTAACGTAGAGCCGGTTCCGTCGAGCCTTCTTCTTGTAGGATGCGGGCGTGGTACCCGTGCACGACACGGCAAGCAGATCCCGGAGACGATCGGAGGCGATCGCGAGTTTCAGGAAGGCGTCTGTGTGGTGCAGCCAAAAGAATTCGCTGAACGGATTCCGGCGGGCTTCGTGATGCCAGAGAAGCGCAAGGCCGATCGACAGACGAGACGCCTGCATCAGCCCAGTAAAGTCCTCTCCGGCCGTGGCGATGAGCTTCTCAGTCTTATCAGGCCGTCGGCGCACCGGCTGCTCGCTCCACAGGGCCTCGTAGTCGACGCAGGGTTGGTCTGTTTGCCACATGGCGTGGCCGATGAACTCGGGGTCCGGATCCTTCTCGTTCAGCCATCCATAAGATTCAACGTCGTAGATCTTCGCTTGGTTGAGAACGGACAGGACCTCGTGCTCAAGCGCCGCTATCCTTCGCGTCTCTGAACTCGCCAGGGGCTCTATTCGACGTTCCGAGGGCATTTGCACTTGCAGCTTAACACACTGCAAGAAGATTTCTCAGGGTCGGCCTACGACTGTCGCCATGCGCAATAGCGACAGGACCGCATCCGGCACCATAGAGAAGAGCCGCTAGGGCGAAACCTGACGGCTCTTTGCAGCGGCGGATCATCACCAGTAGCCGTCGTCGAAACTGACGTAGCGACCTTTGCCGATGACGATGTGGTTCTTGCCTTCGCCCACGGCTCCCTCCTACGCCGGGGCTTCGGAGGGCTTGTCGGCGGGCAGGCCCCTTGCTCCGGGTCGGATCGCCGCCGGGGGTGGCTATACAAGAAATTACAGCACCGGCGGTGACACACGACCTGGTGGAAGGGCAACGCCCTCGGCGACGCGCGTTACGCCAGAACCGCCGCCAGCGGCACGGCCCACAGGCGCTCTGCAAGCTTCACGGTTTCCGCCCCTCCGTGCGCGAGCAGCGCCACGCGGCAGCGTGCGGTCTTTTCCAGAAAGGCTCGTAGCGCCGCCAGGTCGCGATCGTCCCAGCGCGCCGCCGCCTTGACCTCGATGGCGACGCTGTCGCGACCGGCCTCGATGACGAAGTCCACTTCGTGTCGCCCTTGCACGTGCCAGTACGCCAAGCGCGCCTCGGGCCAGTCTGACTCGAGGATCGCAGCCAGGTTCTGCGCGGCGTAGGTCTCCAGCAGAGCGCCCCACAACACGTCAGCGCTGGCGCGCCTCTCGTCAATCTCGGCCAGATGCGCACAGAGGCCCGAGTCGGACACGTACAACTTCGGGGACTTGATCCAGCCGGCTGGCACGATTCGACAAGTAGGGCGCCAACCGCTGCACCACGAAGGAGGCTTCCAGGACGCTCAGGTAGCGCGCGGTCGTCGCGGCATTCAGCTTGGCGTCGCGTCCCAGCTCGCTGATCGTGAGCACCTGCGCCGTGCGCAGCGCGGCGAGACGCAGGAGATTGCGAAAGGAAACCAGGTCGCCGACTCGCGTGAGCCCGCGGACATCGCGCTCGAGGTAGGTCTGCTCGTATCCTTTGAACCAGATCCACGGACGCTGGACCTGGCCCAGGCATACCGGCGGCAGGCCGCCGGCAAGCACGTCGCTCGGGCTGACCTTCTCGCCGGCCACAATTCTCGGAGGCTTGCCGTCTTCGAACGTCCTCCGAATGAAGGGAGTCGTATCGAGCCGCTCGTGCAGTTCGCGCCGCGAAAACGGGTACAACGTCAGATATAGGGCCCGCCCCGCTAGGCTTTCGCTGATGCCACGCAGCAACGCGAAGTTGGCGGAGCCGGACAGCACGAAGTGCCCGGGTTGGCGCGCCCGATCAACCGCGCGCTTGATGGCGGGGAGCAGCTCGGGGCACTTCTGCGCCTCGTCGATGGTGAGCGGCTCCTCGGATTGCACGAATCCGTCCGGGTCGCTGCGGGCGGCGGCCAACTGCGCAAAGTCGTCGAGGCTGACATAGCGGCGGCCCGCCAGACCCTTCTCGTGTTGCAAGAAGGTGCTCTTGCCGGACTGGCGAAGTCCCGTGATTACCACGACCGGCATGTCCGCCAGCACCTCGCGCACGAGACGGCCAAGAGAACGACGGTGGTAGGCTGTCATAATGCGCTATCTTATAGATGCATTATGACAGCCATGCAAATCGGGCGCTGGTCTCCTGAACACGCACTCGACAACGACCTAAGGTCTCCCGATTAAGTGAGAGCGGATCAAGGGGCGCGTGGCGGCGCCACGGCCAGGGGGGACCTGGCGGCTATGAAGTGGGGACCGGGATCTGGTGGCCTGTCAGCCGCCAAAACGCCGCTGACAAGGAGTCATCGAGAGTGTACACTTGGAATTGGAGGGATGTGTCATGAAGAAAGTCTGGTGTATGTCCCTTTTGTTCGTGCTTGCGATGGCGATGCCGGCTTGGTCGGCCACCGAGACCATGACCGGAGCAATGGCTCCTGTACAGGTGAGCGAGATGTGGCAAGGGCGCGCCCCCGACGCGGGCACGAGCCTGCTGGCTGCTCTGTCCAATATCTTGTATTTTCCGCTCCGTTTCACCATCACCGTGGTTACGGCCGAGGTCAGCGGCCTCACCGGCTGGATGACTGGCGGCGATGCAGCGGCGGCGCAAGCAGTCTGGCAGTCGACCGACGGCCAGGCATTTATCACGCCTGAAGTGATCGAAGGACGCGAGCGCTTGCGCTTCGGCCGCGGGGAATAGCGGGCTCGCTTTGGCGTCAGGGGGGCACGCCGACCAAGGGCACCGGATCGATGGTGACAAAAGGCGCGGTTTTCAGTATGGGAACGTGTCGGGGAGGAAATCCAAGCCCTGCGTAACACTGCTGGCATCGAAAGTCAGTCACTTCCGGCATCCCCGACAAGTCGACATCGCCCTGCGGAAGCGGGCGACCATCGCGCCACCGTGCTCAGCATTCAGCGGATGTCGACCGAGGATGGGCCGGGCCTGCGCACCACCGTGTTCTTCAAAGGATGCAGCCTGGCGTGTCGCTGGTGCCAGAACCCGGAATCGCTGTCGCCGAAGATCGAGATCGTGTGGCATGATTGGAAATGCATCGGCGCGGGCCGGTGCGATGCCGTGTGCCGCGATGGCGCCATCCGCCGCCACGTGAAAGCGGTCGAGATCGACTTGAGCCGCTGCACGTTGTGTGGGGCCTGCACGGACGAATGCCCGACCACCGCGCTGGAGCTCCTCGGTGTCGAATGGCGCCTGGATGACCTGGTCGCCGAGGTGGCAAAGGACCGCAGTTATTTCGAGACGTCCGGCGGCGGCATCACCGTGTCGGGTGGCGAGCCGGCGCTGCAGCCAGCTTTCGTGGCGGTGTTTCTCCAGCGGTGTCGCTCGCTCGGCCTGCACACGGCCCTGGACACCTGCGGCATGTGTTCCGCATCGGCGCTGGAGACCTTGGCCGGGTGTGCGGACTTGGTGCTCTACGATGTGAAGGAGATCGATGCCGAGAGACACACCCGATTCACCGGCCAGTCGAACGCCAAGATCCTATCCAACCTCGTCGACCTCGGCGAACGGATGCGTCGCAACTCCCACCCCGCTGAGTTGTGGATCCGCACACCGCTCATTCCGGGCGCGACCGCCACCGAGGAGAATATCCGGGGTATCGGCGCTTTCCTGTCACAAAACCTGCGCGACCTGGTGCGCCGGTGGGAGCTCTGCGCCTTCAACAATCTGCCGCGGGACAAGTACCGGCGGCTCGGCATCGCCTGGGATTACGAGCAGACGGAGCTGCTGACGGCGCAGGAGCTGCAACACTTTGCCGAGCTGGCTCGCGCCTCCGGCGTCGATCCCGACATCGTCGTCGCCACCGGACCGACCAGGGTCACGTAGCTGCGAGAAAACGATGACTGAACCCGCCAGCGGCGCCGCCGTGGATGCTGTCGTGCGCGACAGCAGGCCGTTCACCGAACAGGAAATGCGGGTGTTCGAGCGGGACGCGAAGATCGGACTCGTAGGGACCGTCGACGGCGCGGGGTTGCCGCACCTAACCTTGATCACCTCGATCCAGGCGAAGGACCCAACCCATCTCACGTATGGCCAGTTTTGCGAGGGGCTAAGCAAGACACACGTGAAGCAGAACGCCCGCACCGGTTTCCTCATCATGAGCGCCGAGAAGGAGATCTGGCGCGGCACGGCACTGTGGACGCACGAAGCGAAGAGCGGAGAGGACTACGAGACCTATAACAAGAAGCCGATGTTCCGCTACAACTCCTACTTCGGCATCCACACCGTTCACTGCCTCGATCTCATCACGCATGGAGGCAAGGAGAAACTCAACATGATGCGCGTCGCTTTCGGCGCACTCATCACGATGCTGTCCAGGCGCCTGGCGAGTAGGCACACGGCGCGGAGCGACCAGCGCGTCCTCAAGCCCTGGGCCGAAGCCCACTTCGCGCAGGCGGGCACACTGAAGTTTCTCTCGTACATCGGGAGCGATGGCTATCCGGTGATCGTTCCGGTCGTTCCCTGCCAGACTGCAGGCAGTCGCCGCTTGGTCTTCGCGCCTACTGTGTATCGCCGTGAACTCGCCGCGATACAGGCCGGCACAACCGTCGCCGTGTTCGCCTTAAACCTGCAAATGGAAAGCGTGCTGGTCAGGGGAGTGTTCGCTGGCTATCGGCGTTACGTCGGCCCGCGAGTCGGGGTCATCGACATCGACTGCGTGTACAACTCGATGCCGCCGAAGCAAGGGGTCATCTACCCGGTAGCCCCGCTGCGGCCGGTCGCGCTGTACTGACTTCAACCTACACCTTCTCGAACACCCGGACCCAGTCCTCCAAGGCGTCCTCGTGTCCGGGAACAAGTTGGACGGCCAATTGCCGGTAACCAGCATCGCGCAGCGCGCGGATCCTGTCGGCCAGCGCAGCGCGCGTGCCGGTCAAGGTGAAGTCGCGGATCAGCTCGGCTGTGATCAGCGGCTGCTCTTCCGGACGGAGAAAAAGCAGGTGACCTCGATGGAGCGTGAGGTAGCGCGCATCCGCGGGCTCGTACGTCTCGTAGACAGTGCGGTACTTGTCCAGCAGCGGGTCGATCTCGGGGCCGAGACCGCCGGGCATTTCGCGCTCGAGCAGCGCGTGTAGCATCACCGCGGCGAGCGGCCCGGCCTGGGCCTTGGCACGAAGGCTGTCGTACGGCTCGCCATCGCTCAGCACGCAACCCAGGGTGAATCCCGTGGTGTAGCAGCCTGCGGCATCCCTGCCGGCCGCCCGCCATTCCGCCAGCATGGCTTCCACATCCACCACGGCGAGAGGAGGTGCGAAAATGAAATTGATCCACCCCTCTGCAATTTCGGCGGCGAGCTTACGTGCCTTCGGCCCCATGGCGGAAAGATGCACTGGGATTGGATCCTGGATGTTGATCAGGCCCGCCTCCGGATTGAGGAATTGGATTTTCCTCGGTTTCCCTTCGCACTGCCATTCGACTCGCTCTCCGGTCAGCAGCTTCCGCACCACGCGCACGTACTCCGCTAGCTCAGCCAGCTTCATCGGACCCAGCCCCATGGTGAGGCGGCCGGTGAAGCCGGTGCCAACACCGAAGATGATCCGCCCCGGCGCCAGCTTGTTGAGCGAAGCCAAGGCGTTGGCCGCCACCGGAGCAATGCGGTTCGTGGGAATCAGTACGCCGGTGCCCAGGCGGATGTGTGACGTGTACACGGCCGCAGCTGCCATGGCCACAAAGACGTCGGCGCAGAGCATCTGGGTGTCGTAAAACCACGCGTGTGAGAAGCCGAGTTCCTCCGCACGCTTCGCCAGCTTCCACGAGTCCGCGCTCGACGCGAGTGCAATGCCGTAGTCCATCTTTCCCAACGTCCGAGGTCCTGCTCGTCTTAGAGGTAGTGTGACGCGGCGAAATCACCGCCGCGGGGCGAACTCAAATGAGGTCGGCCGCCGCTCGCCTCACCACCGTGGCTGGTAGCGCGGCATCTGCCGCCGGGGATAGATGCGCCGGCCCTGGGTGTAAATGTTCCCCAACATTTTGTTTTGCGACGCCTCGACCTCTTCGGGAGTTGCCACGATGATGTCGATAGGCATCCTGATGTCGAAGAGGTGCGCGTGGATATACCGGGTCAGCGCCCGGGTATCCGCGACGTCGGACTTGATGACCAGCAGATCGAAGTCGCTGTCAGGCCGCAACTGCCCGCGCGCGGCGGAGCCAAAAAGGATGACCTGCTCCGGCTGCGCCACCTCGATGATCCGGCGGACGACCTCCCTCAAAATCGCGATATCGCGCTGAACGTCCCGCTCTGACCACCCTAGCCATCTGAAGAGCCCTCTCCGCACGTGCGTTTCCTCCCCCGCCGATCTCGATCCCAACCCGCCGATCTCGATCCCACCAGGCGCGCTTGTAGCACAACTATACGAAGCTTGTCCAACGAAGACTGCCCACCCGCCGCCCGGCCAGCCGGCGATTAGGGTGCCACAGGAGTGCACCCCCTGAGCGCTAGCGAGGGTTGAAGGGCGCGAAGTTACAACAGCGGCCGCCCAGATTTGTCGCCCCCTCCGGCGGCTACCGTTGGTAGGGGCCCAGCATGCTGCGTCTTACGGCTGGGTCTTGACCAGCCGGAACTCACCCTTGGCCGCGTTGCGATACAAGTTGATTTGCCCGATGTGACGCTGGCGTCCCTCCGGGTCACGCACCCCGAGCCCTTCCCGCGGCGCCAAGCACAAGACACCGATCTTCCCGAAGGCCATGTTGCGATGCACCCGGTAGGCTGCTTCGCCCGTCTGTTCCAGCGGATACGCCTCGGACAGCAACGGGTGGATGGCCCGCTTGCAGACCAAGCGATTGGCTTCCCAGGCTTCACGGTAGTTGGCGAAATGCGAGCCGATGATGCGCTTCTTGTTCATCCAGAGATAACGGTTGTCGTACTCGTGCATGTAGCCGGTGGTAGAGGCACAGGTCACGATCTTGCCGCCCGGCCGGGCGACGAACACGCTGGCAGCGAAGGTCTCGCGTCCCGGGTGCTCGTACACCACGTCGGGATCCTCACCGTCAGTGAGCTCGCGGATGCGTTTTCCGAAGCGGCGCACATCGGCCAAGTTCTGTGTGCCATCGGGGTTCCAGAAACGGTAGCCTTCGGCCTTGCGGTCGATGACCCAACGCGCTCCCACCGTGCGGCAGAGCTTGGCGCGCTCCTCGGAAGAAACCACGCAGATGGGGAACGCCCCAGCGTTCAACACGTATTGCAGCGCGAATCCTCCCAAGCCCCCAACCGCGCCCCAGATCAGGACGATGTCGCCCTGCTTGATCTGCACGGCGTTGTGGCTGACCAACATGCGGTACGCGGTGGAGTTCACCAACGGCATCGAGGCCGCCTCTTCCCAGGTGAGGTGCGGCGGCTTGGGCATGAGCTGGTTGGCGCGCACCAGCGTGATCTCGGCTAAGCCGCCGAAGTTCGTCTCGAAGCCCCAGATGCGCTGGTCGGGATCGAGCATCGAATCGTCGTGGCCCTCAGGGGATTGCAGGTCGACGTAGTTGCAATGAATGGTGACCTCATCGCCCGGCTTGAACAGCGTGACACCCGGGCCGGTGCGCAAAATCACCCCGGAGCCGTCGCTACCGATGATGTGGTAGGGCAAGTCGTGGCGCTTGTCCCATGGGCTGCGTTTGGCATGACGCTCCAGGAACTGAAAAGTGGGCAACGGTTCGAAGATCGAGGTCCACACCGTGTTGAAGTTGATGCTGGACGCCATCACGGCGACCAACGCTTCGTTCGGGCCCGGCTCGGGAATCGGCACCTCGTCGACGTGCAGGCTGCGGCGCGGGTCCTTCTCGGACGATGCGAGACCCTCGAACTTCTTCACTTCGTCTTTGTGCGTGGTGACCGCCCGCATCGTCTTCGGCGTCGGCAGACTGGCATAGTCTTCCGCGCGCGCCTTCTCCGAAAGAATGGCATCGAGCACCGTTTGCATTTCACCAGACATGACGAGGTTCTCCTTATCGACGCGGCCGATGAGCGGCCCGATCTCCATAAATATCGCGTGAGGCGCGCGGTCGGAACCCCACACAGCGATATTTCACAGGCATCATCGGTTGATGGCCATTATACCAGCGACATCTCCTGCCGCCATGGCCCTGCTGCCTGTGGTTTCCACGTGACGCTTGCCGCCTTTCTCGTGGCGGAGTCGCACTGGCTCGGTCAACGGACTCTATGCCGGCTTGATGATGCGCAAGCGAGGGAAGTACGTGCGCAGATAGCCGCGGTCGATCGCGGCGATCCGATCTGCCTGTCGCTGCGCATGGGCGCCGATGAGGAAATCCGGAATCAAGTGCTCTCGCGGTCCGCCCTTCCGACGGTGGTCGCGGAAGATGCGCCCGGCGAGGCGAGCGGCATCGAGCCCGGCCGCGCTGAAAACAATGCCGAGGCCGATCAGGCTCTGCTGAAATTTCCGCTCGTCCAACAGCAGCGCGAAGAACTCCGCCGCGACCACGTCGCAGATGACCAGATCCCCTTCCCCTCGGGCGGCGGCCAGGAGGTCCGTCCATCGGCGCGCCTCGGGTTCGCCCTTGGCGATGGCAATCAGCACCGAGGTGTCGACGGCCGTGATCATCGTCGGCGCTTGCGCGGGAGCTGCACAGGGCCGCGCAGCTCGTCGATCCATTCCGCCACACTCCGCCCGGCGAGTTCTTTCTTGGCAATCCCGATCACCGCCCGCATGCGCTCGGCGTCGATCTGTCTGGTCGCTTTGAGATGGTCGGCGCTCTCATCGAATTCCAGAACCGTGCCCCTGTGCAACCGCAGCTTGCGCCGAATGGGAAGCGGGATGGTGATCTGCCCCTTGCTGGTCACGGTTGCCTTCATGCGAGATAGGGTAAGGCATTGAGTAAGGAAAGTCCATCAAGGCGAGCGCGGCTGCTCTTTCAGCGTTGTCTGGGTGATGTCGAGGCACTCGCCGGCAGATCGGCGCCATGCTGGGAGGCAACGCAACCTTAGATTGATGCTTCGGCAAACATCGTGAGCGCGGGGATCTGTGCTGCACGCGCCAAGCCCGTGCGGTTCGCCACCTTCTTGCGCTACGGCGTCCCGCCGACGCTGGCGCAACTCCTGGTGTCGGCGCTGTACGTGCTGGGGCTAGCGTACGTGAGCAGTCATTGAAACCGGGAGCACGCCGTGTGTAACGTGCTTCGGTTCGCCGCCAAGTCCGCACGTCATCCTGCAGGCAGTGACCATGCATCGAGTAAGGAAAACAATTCTCGTCGTTCTGGCTAGCCTCAGCGTATTCCTGATTCTCCTGCTTGCCGCCGCCCAGCATGGTTTCCGAACCGCCCTTTCGGCTGCTCAAATGCCGAGCGCATAAAACACCACGGCGAAAATGCCGCAGGCACTGATGATGAAGACAATTCCCGTCACCACCGCGCTGGTCGCCGCGTCGCCAACCGCTGAGGAACTGTTGCCGCACTACATGCCGCGCAGGCAGCCCGAAATAGCGATCAGCACGCCGTAGACCGAGGCCTTGAACACGCCGCCGATGGGATCGTGGAAGTGCGCGGCAGGCGCCGTCTGGTGGTAGTAGACCAACAGCGGCAGCTTCAACATGCCACTCGTTTCATAATTGTCCTCCTTTCCTCGCTAGTCGCCCGATCACTGCTCTATATCATTCCGGTGCCTCATCCTTCTTCTTCGTTTTGGGCTTAGGACTGAGCGGTCACGGGATTGTGCCGCGCGTCGGTGTCGCAAACGGCAACGGCGTCGGCAGCTCTCCGCAAGCGACGATGAAATCCCGTCGGCGTCCGCACCGAAATGATCCGCCAACCCAAGCGACGGGCGCTTCGGTCGCTGATTTCATTGGGGCGCCGAAATGTAGTTCGGCGTGACAAAGATTGCGTCGGACTTCGGATTGTGCTTACTATGTAACCACTATGAAGACTCGCATCGTTCGCGTCGGCAACTCCCGTGGGGTGCGCATTCCGAAGCTACTCCTACAGCAAACCGGTCTCTCGGACGAAGTGACGATTGAGGCGGAGGGAAACCACCTCGTCATTCGCCCCGTGTCGCGGCCGCGAGAGGGCTGGGACGACGCCTTCCGCAAGATGGCACTGGCGGGCGACGATCGACTGCTCGACGGCGATCTTGCCTCTACGTCGCGGTGGGATGAGAGCGAGTGGCAATGGTGACGCGGTTTGAGGTCTATATGGTCAGCCTCGATCCGACCGTGGGGCGCGAGATTCGCAAGACCCGCCCATCTGTCATCGTTTCACCGGACGAGATGAACCGCAATATCGGCACCGTCATCGTGGCACCCATGACGACGAAGGGCCGCGCGTATCCGTCGCGTATCCAGTGCCGATTTCGCGGCAAGGAAGGTCAGGTTGTCCTTGACCAGTTACGTGCGGTCGACAAGGCCCGTCTGATTCGCAAATTGGGACAAATTGACAAGCGCACGGGCGATTCTGTGCTTGCGGTGCTGGGCGAGATCTTCGCGCCATGAAAGAATGCCGAAGACGCCGCTCCAGGCGACGGCCAAAAGCAGGCCGGCGCCTGGGCGTCGGACCTGTCACCATGGTACCTGCCGCAACTCCTGCGCATCACAGTTCGTGCAGTGCCTCCACACGCTCTGATTTGATCGCTCGTAGCAGCGCCGCGTGATCCTTCAGCGTCTGCTTGCCATAGGCTTCAGCCCAATCGGCCAAGGCCTCGTCCACATCACCTACACCGAGGCCCTCGCGATCTCGGTCGAAACGCCGGGCGCGAAGTAGGCAAGGCAGGTGCGGAGACGGTCGCGACTGTCTCCCGAACGCAGAGGGAGGAGCAACATGAGAGCCAGGATGAATAGCGTGATTGTCGTTCCGATCCTGATGATGGCCTTGGCCCGCGTCAGCGTCGCGCAGGATCCCGGATGGCCGCGCGAGATGACGAAGGACGGCGCGCGCCTGGTCTACTACCAGCCGCAGGTCGACGACTGGCAGAACTTCAAGGAACTCGATTTTCGTCTGGCGGTGTCGCTGACCCGGGCGAAAGGCAAGGCGGTCGTCGGCGTCGTGAGCGTGCATGCCCAGACGGACGTCAACGTAGACGCCCGCACTGTGTTGATCCACAACCTGACGATCAGTGAAACCCGCTTCCCGTCATTGGAAGCCGAGGCTGCGGCGCGGATGGATCAGTTGGTGAGGACGTTCCTCGCGCCGGACAAGGCCGTCACCATCTCGCTGGATCGGCTGGTGGCGTCCGTCAACAAACCGGACTCGGTCGCCGGCGTGGACGTCAAGAACGACCCGCCGGTGATATTCGTCAGCTACGGGCCTGCCATTCTGGTGCAGGTGGACGGCCCGCCGATCCGCGCCGCGATTCCGGAGACGACACTCGATTTCGTGGTGAACACGAATTGGCCGCTCTTCTGGGACAAGTCTCACCCGGCGTTTTACCTCCTCACCGAGAAGCAGTGGCTCACGGCGCCGGCGCTCGCAGGCCCGTGGATGTTCACGCGCACGCTTCCCAAGGACATGTCCAAGTTGCCCCGGGATCCGCAGTGGGCGGCGCTGAAGCAGGCCATTCCGCCGCCGGGTGCGAAGAGCGCCGTTCCGAAAGTGTTGTTCAGTGACCAGCCGGCGGAAGTCATCGTCTTCACCGGGCAGCCCGTGTACAAGACGATTCCCGGGACCGAGCTGGTCTACGCGAGCAACACCGACAGCGCTCTCTTCGTTCACAACCCCACGAGCCAGTATTACTTCCTCGCCGCCGGTCGGTGGTTCCGCGCCGCCAGCCTGCAGGGACCGTGGAGTTATGCGACGCCCGACTTGCCGGCGGACTTCGCGCGCATCCCCATGAACAGTCCGGTGGCCCCGGTGCGGGTTTCGGTTCCGGGCACCGAGGAGGCCAAGGACGCCGTGCTGCTGGCGCAGATTCCGACCACCGCGGTCGTCGATCCGGTGGCCGCGGCGGCGCAGGCGAGCGTGACGTACAGCGGCGAACCGCAGTTCAAGCCGATCGAAGGTACGTCACTTTCCTACGCGACGAACACCCCCGACAAGGTCATCAAAGTCGGTGATGTCTATTACCTCTGCCTGCAAGGCGTGTGGTTCATGTCCGTGTCGCCACAGGGGCCGTGGAAAACCGCCCCGTCTGTGCCGAAGGAAATCTACACCATTCCGCCCAGCTCCCCCGTGTACAACGTGACGTACGTGACGCAAGTCACCACGACGAGCGGTGCTGTGCAGTCCAGCTACACGGCCGGGTATCTCGGCGCGTTCGTGATCGGCGCCGCCGTCGGCGCCGTCATTGCCAATGGGAGCGGGCATTATTGAGGATTGCATAAGTAATAGAAAGATCGTCCGCGGTGGTGTATACTGCGTGCATGCGACCACAGGGGACGGCGGCGGAGTTGGAGCGGCGGCGGCGGCGAGCGATACGGCTGTTGGA
>Ga0187884_10001857_pt1 | contig 18423 bp, 16 predicted proteins | sample June2016WEW_20_4_FD_132983 | JGI IMG/M metagenome (GOLD analysis project Ga0187884, IMG submission 132983) | Peatland microbial communities from SPRUCE experiment site at the Marcell Experimental Forest, Minnesota, USA - June2016WEW_20_40 | ecosystem: Environmental > Terrestrial > Soil >...
CCCCGCCTGCGCCAGCGCCCGCCGCATCGACCGAGACTCCCGCTCCAGCAGCGGCGAGCGTGGCGCCTGCCGCCTCGGATGACGCGCAGCAAGCGATGATCCGCGGCATGGTCGAGAGACTGGCGACGCGGCTGGCGCAACAGGGGGGCGACGCCGACGCCTGGGGGCGCCTGATTCGCTCCTATTCGGTGATGCGCGAAGCGGACAAGGCGCGGGAGGCGCTGGCGACGGCGCGCAAGGCGCTGGCGGGCGACCAAAGCGCGGGGCCCAAGCTCGACGCGCTGGCGCAGCAACTGGGCCTGGAGGGCGGGAACGCTTCGTCGGCGCCGGCGGGCGAGGCGAACGCCGCCCCGTCCGCCGCGCCCGCGGCTCCGGCCAGCCAAGCGCCGGCGGCGACGAGCCAAGCGCCGGCGGCGACGAGCCAAGCGCCGCCGGCGACGAGCCAAGCGCCCGCGGCGGCGGCGGCGGGGCCGGACGACGCGCAGCAGGCGATGATCCGGGGCATGGTGGAGCGGCTGGCGACGCGCCTTTCGCAGAGCGGCGGCGACGCGGACCAATGGGGGCGCCTTATTCGCGCCTATTCGGTGATGCACGAACCGGACAAGGCGCGGGACGCGCTCGCCGCGGCGCGCAAGGCGCTGGCGGGCGACGCGGCGGCGGGGCCGGGCCTCGACGCGCTGGCGCGCGAACTGGGAATTGGAGGCTGATCGGTGACGCGCAAAGGCCGCAGGCTCGCCCTCATCGCCGTCGCGCTCGGCGTCGTCGCCGGCGCGGCCGGCTTGGCGCTCTATGCGCTGAGCGACAACATCGTGTTCTTCTACAGCCCCAGCGAGATTCTCCAGAAGAACGTGCAAAGCGGCGCGCGGATGCGCATCGGCGGCCTGGTCGAGCCCGGTTCGGTGGTCAAGGCGGCGGGCGACCGGCTGGATTTTTCCATCACCGACGGCGCCAACGCGGTCAAGGTGTCCTACGCCGGGTTGCCGCCCGATTTGTTTCGCGAGGGCCAGGGCGTCGTCGCCGAGGGCGTGCTGGAGGGGCCGGGGCGCTTGCGCGCCGAAACGATCCTGGCCAAGCACGACGAACGCTACATGCCGCGCGAAGTGGTGGACGCGCTGAAGAAGCAAGGCCGTTGGCAAGAAGGGGACGCCAAGCCATGACCGTGGAAATCGGACATTTCGCGCTGATCCTGGCCCTCGCCCTGGCGCTGGTCCAGTCGATCGCGCCGCTGATCGGCGCCTGGCGCGCCGATCGCGCGCTGATGGGCGTCGCCTCGAGCGCGGCGATCGGGCAATTCGCGCTGATCCTCGTCGCGTTCGGCGCGCTGGCCTGGGCGCATCTGGCCTCCGATTTCTCGGTGCTCAACGTCGCCGAGAATTCGCACAGCGCGGTGCCGACGCTCTACAAGCTCTCGGGCATCTGGGGCAACCACGAAGGCTCGATGCTGCTGTGGGTTCTCATCCTGGCGACCTTCGGCGCGCTGGTGGCGGTGTTCGGGCGCGCGCTGCCGGCGCAACTGCGCGCCAACGCGCTCGCCGTCCAGGGCCTGATCGGCGTCGCCTTTCTCCTCTTCATCCTGATGACCTCGAATCCGTTCGAGCGCCTGTCGCCGGCGCCGTTCGAGGGGCGCGATCTCAATCCGATCCTGCAGGATCTCGGCCTGGCGATCCATCCGCCGCTGCTCTATCTGGGCTATGTCGGCTTCTCCATCGTCTTTTCCTTCGCCGCCGCGGCGCTGATCGAGGGACGCATCGACGCCGCCTGGGCGCGCTTCGTGCGCCCCTTCGCCCTGGTCGCCTGGTGCTTCCTGACGCTCGGCGTGGCGATGGGATCCTATTGGGCCTATTACACGCTGGGCTGGGGCGGCTTCTGGTTCTGGGACCCGGTGGAGAACGCCTCGCTGATGCCCTGGCTGGCGGGGACCGCGTTCGTCCATTCGGTGGCGGTGATGGAAAAGCGCGACGCGCTGAAGGTGTGGACGATCTTTCTCGCCATTCTCGCCTTTTCGTTTTCGCTGCTGGGCACCTTTCTGGTGCGCTCGGGGGTGCTGACCTCGGTGCACGCCTTCGCCAGCGACCCCCGGCGCGGCGTGTTCATCCTCATCATTCTCGCCCTGTTCATCGCGGGCTCGCTGAGCCTGTTCGCCTGGCGCGCGCCGCTGCTCAAGCAGGGCGGCCTGTTCGCGCCGGTTTCGCGCGAGGGCGCGCTGGTGCTCAACAATCTGCTGCTGACCACCGCCTGCGCGACGGTGTTCTTCGGCACGCTCTATCCCTTGGCGCTGGAGCAGTTCACCGGCGAGAAGATCACCGTCGGCGCGCCGTTTTTCAACATGACCGCCGGCGTGCTGCTGCTGGCGCTGTGCTTCGTCACGCCGTTCGGCTTCTCGCTCGCCTGGAAGCGCGGCGATCTCATCGGCGTCGCCCAGCGCCTGAGCGTGGCGCTCGTCGCCGGCTTCGTCGTCTTCGTCGCGCTGATCGCTTATGTCAGAGGCGGGCCGGTTCTGGCGCCGATCGCGGCGGGGATGGCGATCTTCGTCATCCTCGGCTCGCTCGCCGAAATCGTGGCGCGCATCTGGCGGCGCGGCGTCTCGCTCTCGACCGCCTTGGCCCGCGCGCGCGGCCTGCCGCTGTCGTTCTGGGGCGGCGCGCTCGCCCATATGGGCGCCGGGTTCGCCCTGCTCGGCCTCGCCGCGACGGGCTTCGGCGCCGAGGCCATCGCGACGATGCGCGTCGGCGCGCCGCAGACGGTCGGCCCCTATGAGATCGTCGTCGATTCCGTGGGCGAGCGCGCCGGCCCCAATTATCGCGAAACCGTGGCGGCGATGACGATCCGCTCGGGCGGCCAAGTCGTGGCTGCGATCGAGCCGGCGCGCCGGCAGTTCGCGGCGCGCCAGATGGCGACGACGCAGGCGGGCATCGCCACGCTCGATTTCGGCCAGGTCTACGTCTCCATCGGCGATCCCGCGGCCGACGGCGGCGTGCCCGCGCGCCTCTATTGGAAGCCGCTGGTGACGCTGATCTGGCTCGGCGCCTGCCTGATGGCGCTGGGCGGCGCGTTCTCGCTCACCGACCGGCGTCTGCGCTTCGGCGCGCCGGCGCGGGCCAAAGCCGGCGCCGCCGCCGCGGCCGCGGCGGCGCGCTGACGATGAAAGCGCTGCGCGCCGCCCTCTTCGCCGCCTTCGCCGCTGTGGTCCTGGCCGCCGCCGCCGCGCACGCGGTGCAGCCCGACGAAGTGATGAAGGACCCCGCCCTCGAGGCGCGCGCCAGGGCGCTGTCGTCCGAGCTGCGCTGCATGGTGTGCCAGAACCAGTCGATCGACGATTCCGACGCCTCGCTGGCGCGCGACATCCGCCTCTTGATCCGCGATCGCATCGCCAAGGGCGAAAGCAACGAGACCGTGCGCGCCTTCCTGGTCTCGCGATACGGCGCCTTCATCCTGCTCAAGCCGCCCCTCGAGCGGGAGACGCTGCTGCTGTGGCTCAGCGCCCCCCTCACCCTCGCCCTCGGCGCCCTGGCGATCTGGGCCGCCATGCGCCGCCCCCCCGAGCCCGCCCCCAAGCTGACCCCCGAAGAAGAACAACGCCTCGCCGCCCTCCAACGCGACCACGAGCCCGCCTAGCCGCGCCGCAAGGCCGCCCGCCCCCGAATTCCGCTCCGATTTGCGCCCCTTGCCCGACGCCCCGCGCGGCGCCAAAAGGAAGCCCCGTTCCGGAGCCCGTCCCATGTTGCATGTCGTCCCCGCCTTCTCGCGCATCGGCGAGGAAAACGCCTTCGCCGTTCTCGCCAAGGCGGCGGAGCTGCAGCGCCAGGGGCGCGACATCATCAACCTCGGCATCGGCCAGCCCGATTTCAAAACCCCGCCTCATATCGTCGAGGCGGCGGTCAAGGCGTTGCGCGACGGCGAGCACGGCTACACCGCGGCGACGGGAATCCTGCCCTTGCGCGAGGCCGTGGCGGCCGACCTTGATCGCCGCTTCGGCGTCCAAGTCTCGCCCGACCTGGTGCTGATCGTGCCCGGCGGCAAGGTCACCATGCATATGGCGATCCTGATGTTCGGCGAGCCGGGCGTCGACATTCTCTATCCCGACCCCGGCTTTCCCATCTATCGCTCGATGATCGAATTCACCGGCGCGCGGCCCGTGCCGATTCCGATGCGCGAGGAGAACGGCTTCGCCTTCTCGGCCGAAGAAACGCTCGCGCTGATGACGCCGCAGACCCGTCTCGTCATTCTCAACTCGCCCGCCAATCCGACCGGCGGCGTCACGCCCCGCGAGGAGATCGACAAGCTGGTGGCGGGGCTCGCGCGCTGGCCCGACGCGGCGATCCTGTCCGACGAGATCTACGGCCAGATGACCTACGACAATCATCGCCACCAGACGTTGCTCGCCTATCCCGAAATTCGGGATCGCCTGATCCTGCTCGACGGCTGGTCGAAGACCTACGCGATGACCGGCTGGCGGCTCGGCTACTCCGTCTGGCCGAAGGCGCTCTATGAAAACGCGCGCAAGCTCGCGGTCAATTCCTATTCCTGCGTCAATTCGGCGGCGCAGTTCGCCGGGCTCGCGGCGCTGACCGGGCCGCAGGACGCGGTCCACGCCATGGTCGCCGAATTCGACGCCCGCCGCGCCGTCGTCGTCGAAGGGCTCAACCGATTGCCCGGCGTGCGCTCGGCGTCGCCGAAGGGCGCGTTTTACGCCTTTCCGAACATCGCCGCCACCGGCTGGAAGGCCAAGCCGCTCGCCGCGGCGCTGCTCGAGGACGCGGGCGTGGCGACGATCGGCGGCCCCGATTTCGGCGTCTACGGCGAGGGTTACATCCGCCTCTCCTACGCCAATTCCAGCGAGAACATCCGCCGCGCCCTGGCGCGCATCGGCGATTTTCTGCAAGGCCGCGCGCCGCCGCTCTAGCTTTCCCGGAGGCGCGCTCTAGGCGAAATCCGCCTTTGTCGTTATGGGGTAATCTTTCCCGTGGATCATTCGATCATGCGAATCCTTCTCCTCGCCGCCGCTCTCGCCGGGCCAGCCATGACCGCCGCGGCGGACGAGCTTCGCCCCTCGCAAGCGGCCTGCGACGCCAAGAAGATCGGCGCTCGCGAACTCGCGGATTGCCTGCGCACGAGCGCCGACCGCGCGGACCGGGATCTCTCGGCGAGCATCGAGGCCGCCATCAAGAGCATCGAGGCGCGCCCGGGCGTGCTGTCCTCGCAGAAGGCGCGTTGGAAGCGCGCGCTCAACGACGCCGAGTCGCAATGGATCGGCTGGCGCGACGCCGAATGCCAGGACGTCGCGCCGTTCGAGGCCGGCATGGGCGCCAAAGGCGGCGACCCGCGCCTGGCCTGCATCATCGATCACGACGCCCAACGCATCGCCGACATCAAGGCGCGTTACCCCTGAGACCGGCTCGACGGCCGCCGCGCATGCGCGCCCGGCTTATGCTGCGGACGCTCGAGATAGGCGGCGATCCGGCGCTCGAAGGCGCCGGGCCGCTCGACGAAGAGCCGGGAGAACTGCTCGTTGGCGCGACGCTCCAAAGGGCGGCTTCGATGCGCGATGAGCGCGATCAGGCCTTCCGCTTCGGCGCGGGGCAATTCGGGACGGCTGCGCGCGAATTCGGCGAGGACCGCCAGATCGTTGTGATCGCCCAGCGCTTTTCGCAACCGTTGAAGCTCGCGGCACATCGCCTGGATCATCGCCGGCCACGCCGGCTCGAACGCCGACAGCTGATAGGAGAGATCGACCACGCGCGCGCGCACCGCATGCATGTCGCCGGCGTTGCGGCTCGCCTGCGCTTGATGGCCGAGCCGCCGCGCCGTGCGATAGGTTCGCCGCACGGCGAGCAGCAGCGGCTCCGCGCCGGCCGTCTCGGCGTCCCAGCCCTCGACGGACCGCGCCAGCGCGCGCAGCTCCGCGGAGACGCCGCCGACGTCGATCTCCTGATGCGCGCGTCGCTCCGCCTCCCGCTGCTCGGCGATGACGCGGAGCAGGATTTCCTGCGCCTCGGTCGGCCCATTCAGTCGCGCCAGGACGCCGGGCAGAATGTCGAGATCGCGAGCCCGGCCGACGCTCCGCCTCGTCGCGTTGAGAGCCTTGAGAGCTTCATAGGCGGGCGCGCCGACGAGGGGCGTGAACAGGCGCGACAATCCCGCGGCGGCCTTCAGCGTCCTGCGCACGTCGTGGATGCGATCGGCCTCGTCCTGGCCGGGATGCGGGAATTGATCCGCCGCGGCCAGAATCGCCTCGACCAACGCGGCGCGACAATGAAGAGGCCAGGAACGGCGCGAGGCGGTCATAACGGCGGCCGGCCGATCGCGCGCGCGCGATCGCGCAGGGCGAATTTCTGCACTTTGCCGGTCGAGGTCTTCGGGATCTCGGCGAAGACGATACGGCGCGGGCACTTGAAATGCGCGAGGCGCGCGCGGCACCACGCGATCAACTCCTCTTCGCTCGCGCTTTGTCCGGGTTTCATCTCCACGAAGGCGCAGGGCGTCTCGCCCCATTTGTCGTCCGGACGCGCGACCACGGCGGCGAGTTGCACGCCGGGATGCTCGAACAACGCGTCCTCGACCTCGATCGAGGAAATATTCTCGCCGCCGGAAATGATGATGTCCTTTGAGCGGTCTTTGAGCTGGACGTATCCGTCGGGATGCTTGACGCCGAGATCGCCGGAATGGAACCAGCCGCCGGCGAAGGCCTTGTCGGTCGAAGCCTTGTTCTTGAGATAGCCCTTCATCACGACATTTCCGCGAAACATCACTTCGCCCAGCGTCTCGCCGTCGGCCGGAACGCCGCGCATCGTCTCGGGGTCCATCACGTCGAGGGAGTCCAGCGCTTGATAGCGCACGCCCTGGCGCGCCTTCAAAGCGGCCTGAGCGGCGCCGTCGAGCGCGTCCCACTCCTCCTTCCAGTCGTTGACGACCGCGGGGCCGTAGACCTCCGTGAGCCCATAGAGGTGGGTCACCTCGAAGCCGGCCTCGCGCATCGCCGCGAGCACGGCGGCGGGAGGCGGCGCGGCGGCGGTGAAAAAGCGCACGACATGCGGCAGAGCGCGCTTCTCCTGCGCGCCCGCGCCGAGCAGGACCGACATCACGATCGGCGCGCCGCACAGATGGGTGACGCCGTGCTCGACGATGAGATCATAGAGCGCCTTGGCGCGCACCTGCCTCAGGCATACGTGCACGCCGGCCTTGACGCTGATCGACCAGGGGAAGCACCAGCCGTTGCAATGGAACATCGGCAGCGTCCAGAGATAGACGGGATGGCGGCCCATGTCGGCGGTGACGACATTGCCGACCGCCAGGAGACTGGCGCCGCGATGATGATAGACGACGCCCTTCGGATCGCCTGTCGTGCCCGAGGTGTAGTTGAGTGCGATCGCGTCCCACTCGTCGCGCGGGCGCAGCCACTCGTAGTTCTCGTCGCCTTGCGCCAGGAACGCTTCGTATTCGATCTCGCCGAGCCGGACGCCGGGGCCGTCGTATTCGGGATCGTCGTAGTCGATGACGAGCGGGCGCGCCTTGGCGATTTTCAGCGCGGCGCGGATGACGGCGGAGAATTCGCGATCGACGATCAGCGCCTTGGCCTCGCCATGGTCGAGCATGAAGGCGAGGGCGGCGGCGTCGAGCCGGGTGTTGAGCGCATTGAGCACCGCGCCGCACATCGGGACGCCGTAGTGGCACTCCAGCATCGCCGGCGTATTGGCGAGCATGACCGCGACCGTGTCGCCGCGTGAAAATCCCCGTTCGGCGAGCGCCGAGGCGAGACGGCGCGAACGCGCGTAGAATTCGCGATAGGTTCGGCGCAGCGGGCCATGGAGGATCGCCGGACGATCGGGGAAAACCGCCGCGGCGCGATCGAGAAACGTCAGCGGCGTCAAGGGCTGAAAATTGGCGGGGTTGCGATCGAGGTCGCGATCATAGGGCGAAATCGTCATGCCGGCCTCTCCCGGGGCGAAGGCGCCCATCATAACGCGCCCGCCGCCCGATGCGAGGCCCCCGCGCGAAGATCGAACCGTTCAGGCGCGAAAAGCGAAGAAACGGAAGCCGACGAAGGTCAGGAACATCGCCGCGCCGGCGCCACAGGCGACGAAGAGCGGCAATATCGCGGGCGTCACCGCCAGGCCGAGGAGCGGGGCCAGCGCGATGCAGGCGAGATAGACCGCATAATTGACCGCGAGCCCTGCCGCGCACACCATGACGTAGCGCGCGAAGGCCCGCATGAGCGGCGCCGTCGTCGCGCGAAAGGTCACGGCGCGGTTGAGCGCGAAATTGACCAGTGTCGCGATCGCGAAGGCGGGGGGGCGGGCCAGCGCCGGCGCGACGCCAAACCGCTGGGCGAGAAAATACGTCACGCCGGCGTCGACGAAAAAGCCGAAAAGGCCAATGGCGACGAAGGCGGGAATTTGGCGCTTCAGCTGCGAACCCGCGCCAACCGCGCTCGGCTCGGCTGCGCTCATGGCGGCTCTTTCTCGCGTGATCGCCATGTCCTTGCGCCCCAGGCGTTAAGTTTGCGTTAGGCCAGCATTTCGCGCAGGCCATCATAGGTCAGTTTCACGCCGATCAGAAACGTCAGGACGAGCACGGCGTTGTAAAAGCGTTCGGCGGAAACCCGGCGCACCAGCCAGACGCCGGCGAAGGTGGCCACGATCGCCAGCGGAAACAGGGTCGCCGAGGACATCAGATTGTCTGCGCTGAACTGCCCGAGCAGGAAATAGGGCGGCACTTTCAGGATATTGACGGCGGCGAAGAACATCGTCGCCGTGCCCGCGAAGACGCGCGGCGACAGCTTTTGCGGCAAGACATAGACCATCAGCGGCGGCGCGCCGGCGTGGCTGACGAAGCTGGTGAAGCCGGCGAGCGCGCCCCAGAAGATCCCCGGCGCGACATCCGCCGACGCGACCGCGTCGCGGTTGAAGCGGTCGCGCAGCAGCATGAAAATGACGAAACCGACCGAAATGAGCCCGACCGCCAGCCGCACCGCCGCCTCGTTGACGCGGGCCGCGAGCAGCCAGCCGGCGGCGAGTCCGATCAGCGCGCCGGGCATCAGAATCACGAGATTGCGGACGTCGAAGTCGCGCCGGAACGCCCAGACGCTGACCCAATCCTGCACGATCAGAATCGGCAGCATGATCGCCGCCGCCCGCACCGGCGAGATCGCGAGCGCGAGCAGCGGCATCGCGAGGGTGCTCAAGCCGGAAAAGCCGCCCTTGGACAGGCCGAGCAAGACGACGGCGGGGACGGCCGCCAAATAGAAAGTCCAGTCGCTGGGCATGGGGCCGCTCATGTCTTGCTGCGTCATCCGTCTAAATGCTAGGCCCCGCGCGCATTGCCTTCTCCCGCTGGAAGGGCCAAAATTCCTTAACGAAATTTGAGACCTGGCAGGCGCCGCGACGGGAGCGAAACGATGACGAGCCGCTACAGGGATGTCTATGCCGAGTGGCGCGCCGATCCGCAAGGGTTTTGGGCCGAGGCGGCCAAGGAGATCGACTGGACCCGGCCGCCGCGACTGATTTTTGACGAAAACGCCGGCGTTTACGGCCGCTGGTTTCCCGACGCCGCATGCAACGCCTGCTTCAACGCGGTCGACCGGCACGTCGCCGCCGGGCGCGGCGAACAGACGGCGATTTTCTACGACAGCCCGGTCGCCGCGGCCAAACGCCGCATCTCCTATGCCGAACTGCTCGACGAAGTCGCGACCCTCGCGGCCGTTTTGGGCGATCTCGGGATCGTCAAGGGCGATCGAATCATCGTCTACATGCCGATGATCCCCGAGGCGATCGTGGCGATGCTGGCCTGCGCGCGCATCGGCGCGGTCCATTCCGTCGTTTTCGGCGGCTTCGCCGCCAAGGAACTCGCCACGCGCATCGACGACGCCGAACCCAAGCTGGTGCTCACCGCGAGCTGCGGCGTCGAGCCGGGGCGGCTCGTCGAATACAAGCCCCTGCTCGACCTCGCCATCGCTCTGTCGAAGAACAAGCCGTCGTCTTGCGTCGTGTTCCAGCGCCCGCAGCACCAGGGCAAGATGGTCGCGGGGCGCGACCATGATTGGGCCGCCCTTGTCGGCGCCGCTCGCGCCGCGGGAAAGCGCGCGCCCTGCGCCGAGCTCGCCGCCACCGATCCGCTCTATATCCTCTACACCTCGGGAACGACCGGCGCGCCCAAGGGCGTGGTGCGCGACATCGGCGGTTACCTCGTCGCGTTGAAATGGTCGATGTCGGCCATCTACGGCGTCGAGCCCGGCGAGACCTACTGGGCGGCCTCCGACATCGGCTGGGTCGTGGGTCACTCCTATATCGTCTACGCGCCGCTGCTGCACGGCTGCGCGACGGTGCTCTACGAAGGCAAGCCCGTCGGCACGCCCGACGCCGGCGCCTTCTGGCGCGTCATCGACGAATACAAGGTCGCCGCCTTCTTCACCGCGCCGACGGCGCTACGCGCGGTGCGCAAGGAAGACCCGCACGCCAAGCTGCTGCAATCCTATTCGATCGCCTCGCTGCGCACGCTGTTCCTCGCCGGCGAGCGCGCCGATCCCGACACCGTCGCCTGGGCCGAGGACACGCTGAAGATTCCCGTCGTCGATCATTGGTGGCAGACGGAAACCGGCTGGGCGATCGCCGCCAATCCCGTCGGCCTCGGCCTGCTGCCGATCAAACGCGGTTCGCCGACCGTGCCGATGCCGGGCTATGTCGTCGACATCGTCGACGAAGCCTCGCATCCCATGCCGACGGGGAAAATGGGCTCGATCGTCATCAAACTGCCCTTGCCGCCGGGCTGCCTGCCGACGCTCTACCGGCATGACGAGCGGATGCGGGAAAGCTATCTCAAGGAATTCCCCGGCTACTACAAGACCGCCGACGCCGGGTTCGTCGACGAGGACGGCTACCTCACCATTCTCGGGCGCACCGACGACATCATCAACGTCGCCGGCCACCGGCTGTCGACCGGCGGCATGGAGGAGGTTGTCGCCTCGCACCCCGCAGTCGCCGAATGCGCGGTGCTCGGCGTCAAGGACGAAATCAAGGGCGAGCAGCCCTGCGGCTTCCTCGTGCTCAAGGCCGGGGTCAACCGCCCGCACGAGGAGATCGAACGGGAAGTCGTCGCCCTGGTGCGCGAAAAGATCGGCCCGGTCGCCGCCTTCAAGATCGCGCTGGTCGTCGCGCGCCTGCCCAAGACGCGCTCGGGCAAGATCCTGCGCGGCACGATGAAGAAGATCGCCGATCACGATCCCTGGACGACGCCGGCGACGATCGACGACCCGGCGGCGCTCGACGAAATCTCCGCGGCGCTCAAGGCGAAGGGGTATTGAGGGGGAGCCCCCTTCTCCCCTTGGGGAGAAGGTGTCACGCGAAGCGTGACGGATGAGGGGTGGCGCCGAAGGCGCGCGGCGCAAGCCCGGCATGGCGAAGGATTTGCCGCAGTCCTAGGCGCGTAGGCTCCTTTGCTCGTTGCTCGCGCCTCAAACTGCAGGAATCGACCTATTGCGGACCTTCATCGCCAACAGCGGAAAGACCCTAGCTGACGTGAAGCGGAGTTATTGCCTCGCTTCAATGTAATGGCCGTGGCTGTCGAAGCTAGGCGACATGGCTTTACCGCTAGCATTCGCCATCTGATGCAGGATCGGACGGATGGTTCCGGCGCATTCCGACTGTGCGGTCGGGATGGTCTCAAAGATCACTTCGTCGAAGTGATATTGGTCCCGCTCAAGGCTTTCACTGAGATCGTAGGGCCACCAATCTGATCTGCGCGCTAAGTTGAACCGTACTCCGGCGACGCCGATTAGGCTGACAAGAAGTGCGTAGGGGGGCTCGATGCCGACAGCGGCAAGGTCATTCAGGCTCCGGGTAATCTCGTGGATGAGAACGTCGTCAAGGTTGAAGATGACTGGACTTCCGTTGTTAGGCGCAATCAGGGTCGAGGTTACGCTTTCGATGATGCCATTCCGATGGAGTTGAACGTAAGCGCGATGTTGCGTGGCTTGCGGGTCGGCATTCGAGGTCTTGAGTACACCGTCGAAGTTTATACGAGCGCCGTTTGCCGCCGAGGACCCGATGGGGACGAACGCGCGGAAGTCCCGTTCGATCTGACCTAGGGGAAGTGCCGATGTCACATCGAAGGCAGAGAGCGGGACAATATGAAGGACAAGCGTGCCCTGGTTCATCAGCTGAACCCGGGCTTGCCCAGCGGCGATCTTGGCAATGCGGTCGAGGCGGAAGTTGCGGATGCGGTCCGCGAGCTGGGGACCAGCATTGAAGAGCGTCCGGAGTTCACTGACGTCCGGCTCATACTTCCCGGCGGCCGAGCGTGCCCAAAACCGGTTGCTGCCTTGGCGGATGATCCGGTGCGGCGAGTTGTAGCTGCGGGGGACCCGAATGATGAGGACATTGCCACCTGCCTGGATCGGCACCGGGTGGAAGGCGATGTTCGCGATACGGGGTTGAAGACCGCCGCGTGCGACCTGCTCTAGGCGCAGAATCTCAGGGTCCATTGGCATGGTAAGGGGCGCGAAGGCTGTCGGGATGCCATTCGTCGCGTTGATGCCGAGCACGAGATCACCCCCCGAAGTGTTTGCCAAGGACGATGTGTCGGCCAGGAATTCCGAGTAGTCGGCATAGGCGCTACCGTAGGTTGTGCGTTTGTAGTCAATGGTGCGGCTTTCGGCAGCCCCGGCAGCGATGAGGGCGCGAAGGCGTGCTTCGTCGATTTGATGGAGCGGGATGTGGAGAAGGGCCATAAATTCGGCCTCGGTGATGGAAAAGAATATGGTGGCTATGTAGGGCCGGAACGACTGTTCGCAAGGCAGTGTCGAACAGCGCAACAAAATAGTGCGTGGAGGTTACTGCTCGCCGGAGAGATCGCCCGTTGCGTGCGCCTAATTAGCCGTCGCTCGCGTTGTCTGCTCCTCGCGCATCCGGGTCATGGCTCGGCTGATCCGTAGGTCTGCTCTCCACCCGTTGCTAACGCGAAGATTTGAGAACCAGACGCAAGATTTCAAAAATACATGGAGAGCGAGCAGCCGCGCCTGGCGGCGCGACCCCTGATCCGTCGGCCTTCGGCCGACACCTTCTCCCGCAAGGGGAGAAGGGATTCTCCCGCAAGGGGAGAAGGGAGCGCCCGCGTCAGTCGATCAGGCGGTACGCCGGCAGCGTCAAAAACTCCTCGAAGGCGGGGCTCAGCGACATCTCGGCGAAGAGTCGGATCGCCTCGGCGAAACGGCCGCCCGCGAAGGCGCCCGCGCCGACGGCGGCGCTGACCTTGTCCATTTCGTCGGCGAGCGTCGCCCGGAAGAGATCGGGCGTGACGACGCGCCCGTCGTCCAGCTTGGCCTTCAGATGGAGCCACTGCCAGACCTGCGCGCGCGAGATTTCCGCGGTCGCGGCGTCCTCCATGAGATTATAGAGCGGCACCGCGCCGCGCCCGCGCAGCCAAGCCTCGATATATTGCACGCCGACGCGGATGTTTTCGCGCAAGCCGCTTTCCGTGCGCGCGCCGTCGTGGACGCGCAGCAAGTCCTCGCGCGTCACGTTCACGTCGGCGCGCGAGACGGCGAGCTGATTGGGTCCGGGCATCAGCCGGTCGAACACCTCGCGCGCGACGGGCACGAGATCGGGATGGGCGACCCAGGTGCCGTCATGGCCGTTCGCCGCCTCGCGCTCCTTGTCGGCGCGGACCTTGGCGAAGGCCGCCTCGTTGGCTTTCTGGTCGCCCTTGATCGGGATCTGCGCGGCCATGCCGCCCATGGCGAAGGCGCCGCGGCGGTGACAGGTCTTGATCAGCAGCAGCGAATAGGCGGCCAGAAACGCCTTGCCCATCGTCATCGCGGCGCGATCGGGGGTGAGGAACGCGGGGTTCTTGCCGAGCCGCTTGACGAAGGAAAAGATGTAATCCCAGCGCCCGCAATTCAGCCCGACGATGTGCTGGCGCAGTTCATAGAGGATTTCGTCCATCTCGAACGCGGCGGGAAGGGTTTCGATCAGCACCGTCGCCTTGAGCGTTCCCACCGGGATTCCGAGCGCCTGCTGCGCGACGACGAAGACGTCGTTCCACAGGCGCGCCTCGAGACGGCTTTCCAGTTTCGGCAGGTAGAACGCCGGCGTCGCGCCCTGCGCGATCTGCGTCTTCGCGCAGTGAAAGACATAGAGGCCGAAGTCGAACAGCGAGCCCGAAATCGGCGCGCCGTCGACATGCAGGTGACGCTCGTCGAGGTGCCAGCCGCGCGGGCGCACCATCATCACGGCGGGCTTGTCCTTTAGCGCATAGAGCTTGCCGCTGCCTGCGTCGGTGAAATCGATTTGGCCGGCCCAGCGGTCCTTCAGATTGGCTTGGCCCTCGATCATATTGGCGAACACCGGGGAGGTGGCGTCCTCGAAATCCGCCATGAACACCTTGGCGCCGGAATTGAGCGCGTTGACGATCATCTTGCGATCGACCGGGCCGGTGATCTCGACCCGCCGGTCGATCAGGTCGGCGGGGATCGGCGCGACTTTCCAGTCCCCTTCGCGAACGGCCCGCGTCTCCAAGACGAAGTCCGGAAGCTCGCCGGCGTCGAAAAGCTTCTGCCGCTCGCCGCGCAGGCCGAGCAATTCCCTGCGGCGCGCGTCGAAGCGCCGATGCAGATCGGCGAGAAAGGCGAGCGCCGGCGGGCTCAGGATTTCCTCGAAGCGCGGACCCGCGGCGGCGCGAAGCTCGACCCTGGAAACGGGCGCGGAAGCAGTCATGGCGAGACCCCCAGTAAGCGCGAAAGCGCGAAGGTCTCGTCCCTATAGAAAATTTCGCGCGCCGGGGATACCGGCCCCGACAGGGTTTTTGGAAGGTCTTTTGCCGACAGGCGGGAAAAGCCCGTCGTCGACGGCTGAGGTCAGTTCCCAGGACTTCCAACCGCCCTCATGCCCGCGACAGGCGCGGAGCATGACGAGCCGCCAATTCCTGGCCTTGGCCTCACGCCGCCAGATCGCGATGCGAACGCCCGAACCAGGCGCGCGTCGCGCGCGCCCGCGCAAGCCTCTCGCTGGGATCGTCGTCCAGCGGCAGGGCGGTGCAGTCGGCCAGATCCGCCCGCAAGAGGCCGATGTCGCTCAGCTCCCGGTCGGACATCCGGCCCAGCTGGGCCAAAGTTCGCCTGGCTTCCATGACGCGCGCCGGCCAGCCCAGCGCGCGCCAGATCAGGCCGCTGAGATCGGCGCGGCGCCGAGTGGCGGGCGAGACATCGAGCATCGGGTTCTCCATCGGGCGAAAGATTCCCGTCCGCCGCCAAGAGGCTGCGCGTCGAACGGTCGAGTTGCATTAACTTTAGGCATTATGCCGATTCCCTATTGATCGGTCCAACGAATGTTTGTAGAGTAATCGATAACGAAATCGGATCGATAACCATGCTCGACACCGACCAGCTGCGCTCCTTTCTCGCCATCGTCGACACCGGCTCGTTCACCCGCGCCGGCGAGCGCGTCAACAAGACGCAATCCGCTGTTTCCATGCATGTTCGCCGGCTCGAGGAGCAGCTCGGCTGCGCTTTGTTCGTCAAACAAGGCCGCGCGGCGAAGCTGACGAACGAGGGCGAGCGCCTGATCGAATTCGCGCGTCGCATGATGCAGGTCGAGGCCGGGGCGATGGCCGCGCTTTCGCGCAAGGGTCTCAGGGGCGCGGTGCGGCTGGGCATCCCCGACGATTACGCCGAGTCCTTTCTGGCCGACATTCTCACGTCGTTCAACCGCCGCCACCCGCTGGTCGAGGTCGCGGTCAATTGCGAAAATTCGGTCGAGCTCGGCGCGCAAGTTCACGCCGGCGCGATCGATATCGCCCTGGTGACGGATCACGAGGGTCTGCAGGGTTTCGAACTGATCCGCGAGGAGCCGCTCGTGTGGGTCGCCGCCAAACGCTTCAAGCCGGAGAAAGGCGCGCCGATTCCTCTGGCGGAGGGAAGCCCGAGCTGCCTGTGGCGCAGGGTCACCGACGCCGCGCTGCGCGACCGGCCGGGCGCGACGCACGGCCTGTTCTTTTCCAAGAACTACACCGCCATCGGCACGGTCGTGCGCGCCGGTCTGGCTGTGACGGTCCTTCCGATCGGCCTGGTCGGCGACGATCTGCGCGTGCTCGGCGCGGACGAGGGCCTGCCGAGTCTGCCGCTGACCCGCATGGGCCTCATTCGCGCGCCCGGGCGGGCTTCCGAAGAGGCCACGGCGCTGGCGGAGGCGATCCGCGACGCGATCGGCGCCGCCGCGCGCAAGGCGGCGTGAGCGGGGCTTTCAGCTTTCGTCGACGCTCGGCTCGCGCGGCGGATCGCCTGCGAAGCCGCAGGCCGCGAGCGCCTCGCGCATGTGGCCGGGCGCCGGGGCTTCGACCGTAATCGCCGGCTTGTTCTTGTACAGCGGCGCCTCGACCCGGCGCGCCAGCAGCTGCAGGGCGATGTCGCCGCGCGCGCCGTAGATCGCGTCGCCGAGGATCGGCCAGCCCTGCGCCGCGCAATGGACGCGCAACTGATGGGTGCGGCCGGTCAGCGGCTCCAATTCCAGCCAGGCGATCGGCGCCTCGCGCCAAATGCCGCGCCCTTTCACGCGCCAACGCGTCTGCGCGGGCAGGCCGGCGGCGTCGACCTTCATCCACCAGCCGCGCGTGGCGTCGAGCCGGCCGAGCGGCAAATCGATCAGGCCCTCCTCGGATTCGGGGCCGCCGACGACGATCGCCCAATAGGTCTTGGCGATCTTGCCCTGCTTGAACAACAGGCCGAGCTTCTCCAGCGCCTTGTGATGACGCCCGAGCACCAAGCAGCCCGCGGTGTCGCGATCCAGGCGATGGGCGAGCGCGGGCTTGCGCGGCAGGCCGAAGCGCAAGGCGTCGAAATCGTCTTCGAGATTGGCGCCGCCCTTGGGGCCGCGATGCACCGCGATTCCCGCGGGCTTGTCGATGACGAGCATCAGGCCGTCGCGATAGAGCAGCCGCGCTCTTGTTTCTTCGGGCGTCATGGGGTCATAGCTAGGCCAGGACGCGGGGCGCGCGCAAGGCAAAGAGGATGAACGGTTGAGCGACACCGGCGAGGAAAAGCCGAAGACCGGCTTGCTGCGGCGCCTGTTTCAGCGCGGCGAGGCCGCGCCCGCGCCCGTCGCGCAAGATCTGGACGCCGCACAGCCGGCGGCGCCGGCGAAGCGAAGCTGGCTGTCGCGCCTCAAGGCCGGACTGTCGCGCTCGTCCTCGGCGATCTCGCGCGGCATCTCCGACATTTTCACCAAGCGCAAGCTCGACGCCGCCTCGCTCGACGACCTCGAGGACATTCTCATCCAGGCCGATCTCGGCCTCGGCGCGGCGACGCGCGTGCGCGAGGCGGTCGGGCGCGGGCGCTACGACAAGTCGATCGAGCCCGCCGAGGTGAAGGCGATTCTCGCCGACGAAGTCGAGCGCATCCTGACCCCGGTGGCGCGGCCGCTCGTCATCGACAGGGCGAAAAAGCCGTTCGTCATTCTCGTGGTCGGCGTCAACGGTTCGGGCAAGACGACGACGATCGGCAAGCTCGCGGCGCAGTTCGCCGGCGAGGGGCTCAAGGTGACGCTCGCGGCGGGCGACACGTTCCGCGCCGCCGCGATCGAACAGCTCAGGATCTGGGCGGGGCGTACCGGCGCCGACATCGTCGCGCGCGGCCAGGGCGGCGACGCGGCGGGCCTCGCCTTCGACGCCCTTACGCGCGCGCGCGCTTCGAGCGCCGACGTTTTGCTGATGGACACCGCGGGGCGCTTGCAGAACCGCGCCGAGCTGATGGCCGAACTGGAAAAGATCATCCGCGTGATGAAGAAGGTCGACCCTGAGGCGCCGCACGCGACGCTGCTGGTGCTCGACGCCACGGTCGGGCAGAACGCGCTGAGCCAGGTCGAGATTTTCGGCCGCATGGCCGGCGTCACCGGCCTCGTCATGACCAAGCTCGACGGCACCGCGCGCGGCGGCATTCTCGTCGCCATCGCCGAGAAATTCGCTCTGCCGGTGCATTTCATCGGCGTCGGCGAAGGCGTCGACGATCTCGAACCCTTCGCCGCGCGCGATTTCGCCGAGGCGATCGCCGGGCTGGAGCCGCAGGAGGCCTAACGCCGATGGTCGAAAGCGCCCACCACCGTCACGGCCGGGCTTGTCCCGGCCATGACGAGCCATTGCGCGCTCTTGGGAATAAAGGACATTTTGCGATGACGAACACGCCCGCCGCGCCGCCCGCCGTGCGCAAGGCGCTCAATCCCTGGCTCAAGTTCACGCTGGAGCTGGGGCCGCTGGCGCTGTTCTTTCTCGTCTACGGCAAGCTCGGCATATTCGCCGCGACCAGCGTGCTGATGGTCGGCGTCGTCGTGACGCTCGGCGTCTCCTATGCGATGCTCCGGCGCATTCCGATCATGCCGCTGGTGACCGCGGCGATCGTGGTCGTTTTCGGCTCGCTGACGCTGATCCTCCACGACGAGACCCTCA
>Ga0187884_10001865_pt1 | contig 18386 bp, 15 predicted proteins | sample June2016WEW_20_4_FD_132983 | JGI IMG/M metagenome (GOLD analysis project Ga0187884, IMG submission 132983) | Peatland microbial communities from SPRUCE experiment site at the Marcell Experimental Forest, Minnesota, USA - June2016WEW_20_40 | ecosystem: Environmental > Terrestrial > Soil >...
ACGGCCCCTCCTACCGCACTCGCCACTTGCCGCCGCTTGACTTGCCCGATTCAAACAGCGATCACGCTACTAAACCGGACAGAATTTCCGGAAAAAAGCGGACAGAATTTCCGGAACCCACAGTCTCCACTCGCCGTAGCATCCAGTAGATCGCCTGATAGAGTAGGCAAATAACAAGGAAGATCAGGGTCGTGTAGCGGAGGACGGGAGAGTTAAAGTGACCAGGAACCTTGTCGAACGCGAAATCCGAGATCAAGATGTGGTCCGAGAGAGAATACCATTGGTACAGGACGATCCAGCCAGCGAGACTGAGCACAGTCGCGCCTACGATCAGGATTTCGGTCGGCACCACGCAGCCGAAAGAAGATCTCAGCCTATGAGCCAGCGCAGTAATCTGATATTTCCCAGATGGACGGGACACCAGATCGCCCTGGGACACCCATAGCCCAACGAGGGAAGCTGGGTCAACCATTTTCGCCTTGTCGCGCGGGTAGGCGTTCTCCGTCGACGCTCGCCCGCGCCTGCCGAGACGGCTCGTGGACGCTCGCGACGATGGGATACCGGGACGTAGTTAAATTGTTAAGTATCATGCGCCCGCAGCTGCGCTGTAATCGCGGCCCGGCTGACCCCCAGATACCGGCTCAACCTCCACCGGGGGTTGACCGGCGTCGGACCTGCGTAAGCCAGGGAGCCTTCACGGTCATCGATCGATTCGAGCGCCCTTTTCGGCCTTTAGAGCACCATCTCAGCCCGGAAATGGGCCTTGTAGGGAGCCAAGGAACGAAGGAAAGAGCGCTCATGGTGGAGCTGATCGGAGGTCCCTGGCCGAAGCCGCTCGCCCGTTCGTAGGCTACATCCGCCGCTTCGACTCGGCCCGTCCGCCCCAGCGCGGTCAGGAGCATTGCGTCAATCGCGGTAGTCCGTTGTCAAGGAAACTGCGGCGGTTTATGCTCTGCGCCCATATGCTATTTTCAGTTCGAAGACGCCCCACGCTCCTGGCTCTGCTATTGGCCCTGATGCTGTCGCTCGTTGCCGTGCCGGCGCAACCGCTCGGCGACACCGCAGCCGCGGCACGGCCGCGCCGCGAGAATCGCGGGGATTTGATTGTCCTGCACCTGTACGGCTCGTACTACGAGATGGGACGGCAACAGGCGGAGCTGCTCGGCCCGGTGGCGCGGCGGATGTACGAGTATCATCGTGCTAAGTATGCACAGCTGTTGACCGGCGGCGGTTTGCGCTTGAAGGTGTTCGACCTGGGGATGGGGCTGTTGACACGGGTGGGACCACTCTACGAGGAGAGCGGTTTCTTCGACGAGATCAACGGCATCGCCGATGGCCTGGGCGTGCCGCGCAGTGACCTGCTGCGGGCGGTCACCGCGACTTCCTTCGGCTCGACAGTGTTCGCTGCCACGCGGGGTGCCACCGCCGACGGCGGCGCCATCATTGGGCGCAACGTCGATTGGGACGACGGCGACGGTACGATGCGCCCATTGGTCATGCACTTTCACCCGAACAACGGCGACCTCGCATATATCGTCGCGGGCTGGCCCCTCATCGGCGCGCCCGCGATCGGCATCAACGAAGCCGGGCTGGCGCTGTCGTTTAATTTCTTCATCGTCGACGAGACCGTCGGCATGCCGCCACAGATGCGCGACCGGCGGGCCCTGCAGACTGCGAAGACGGTGGAGCAGGCTCTACGCGTTTTTACTAACGTGCGTAAACGCACCATGCCGACATTCATGGTGATGGCCGACGCGACCGGGGATATCGCGATGATCGAATATACCCCGAGCGCTTACGCCATCTTTCGGCCTGACGGTGACTGGTTTGCACAAGCCAATCACGCCCGCACGCCGCAAATGATCCCCTTCGACCGCTACCGCTCCGAGGACTCGTTCCAGCGCCGCGCTGCGATGGAAGCCGCCGGTCCGGCCGCACCTCGGTTCGATCACACCGGAGATCGCTGCACAGATACTGCGCGACCGATCCAACAGCCCGTATGTGAACGACCCAAGCGTCGCCAATCTATTCGTGCTGAACGCAGCCGTGATCCATCCCGCTTCGAAAACACTCTGGCACTCAACAACCATGCAGCCGGAGGCGCCGTTCGGCGAAATGGTACCGTTCTCGGTGGCCGCTGATGCGGCGGTCACCCGCACACTCCCAGCAGACCCGCGCCTCGGCACGCCCGCAATGCAGCACGAAGCTGCAGTGGTTGGGCAAATGCGCCAGGCGACGCGTCTGTTCAACGCCGGCAAGTTCGCTGAAGCCCAGCAAATCTGGGATGATCTTGCCCGGCAGGGTGAAGCCATTCTCAACCCTGCACGTCTGACGTATGGCCGGGCAGCCGCCAGCCTTCAACGGCATCAGCTGGAAGAAGCCGCCGCACTGTTGGCAAACATTGATCCGGCACATGCACCGTTCGATGTGCTGCTCGCGAGCACGGGCTATCGGGGTGTCATCGCCGACCGCCTAGGCCACCGTAGCGATGCCATCAGTTTGTACCGGCAGGTTGCAGCGTACGCGGACACTCACCCGGAGTACACCGATCCATTTGCGACAGAGATGCGTGCACTGGTCACCGCCGGCCTCTCACGCCCGCTGGATCGGGAGCCGATGCCGAAGACCCCGGCGCTACAGTATGTTCCGGAGTAACTCGGACGCCAGATCCTCCGCCCGGGGTTCGGGACAGGCCCTCAAAACGTGAAGCGGCGCATGCTGATATTCATCATCAGACCGACGGCGAGCATGCTGGCGAGCAATGACGAGCCCCCGTAGCTGAAGAAGGGCAAGGTAATGCCCACCACCGGCAACGAGCCGGTGGCCATGCCGATGTTGACCAGGACCTGGCAGAAGATCATCGCGGTCAGGCCGAATGCCAGTAGCACCCCGAAGCTGTCACGCGCGCGGCTAGCCACGATGAAGCAGCGCAGCAGGAGCGCGGTGTACATCGCCACGAGCACACACCCGCCGAGGAAGCCCCATTCCTCAGCGAAGACGGAGAAGATGAAATCCGTGTGCTGCTCGGGCAGGAAGTTCAATCGGTTTTGCGTGCCGTGCAGATACCCCTTGCCTGCGAGCATGCCCGAACCGATGGCGATCTTGGATTGGATGACGTGATAGCCGGCGCCGAGCGGGTCCGCGTTCGGGTTGATGAAACTCACCACCCGCCGCTGCTGGTAAGGCTTGAGATGATTCCACACGTGCGGCACCGTCGGTACCAGCACCGCCGCTAACACCAGCACGAGACGCAGCCGCAGTCCCGACACCAGCAGCAACGCCGCCGTACTGAGCCCCAAGACCACCACCGTCCCCAAGTCGGGTTGCCTGAGAATCAACAGCGCCGGCGTCGCGAGCAGCCCGGCAGAGACGAACACGCTGCGCAGCAGCAAGGGCCGTTCGCCGATCCGCCGGTGCAGGTGGCGCGCCAAGGCGATCACCAGCGCCAGCTTGACGAACTCGGAAGGTTGCAGCGAAGCCGGACCCATCGCGATCCAGCGCCGCGCGCCGCCGCCGCTCGCTCCCAGCAGCGCCACCAGCACCAGCATCGCTACCGCGACGGCGTAGAGCAGGTAGGCGTAGCGCTCGAGCCAGTGATAATCGAAGCTCAGCGCCGCGACGATGGCGATCAGCCCGAGCGCCGCCCACATCACTTGCCGCAGGAGCAAGCCGCTCACCAGGTGGCCCGGGACGTGCGTGGCGCTTAGCACGGTCACGACCCCGCAGCTGATGAGCAGCAGCGCGCAGACGAGCAGCGGCCAATCGAAATGCGCAATCAGTCGGCGGTCAATTTTGAGCATAGCTGGCGCCCTGGCGCGCCTTCTTCAGGTCGAAGTAGGTCTGCAGCACCTGCTTGGCGATGGGCGCGGCCACGGCGCCGCCACCGCCTTCGGCGTGCTCCACCAGCGTGGCTACGGCGATCTCCGGCGCATCGAACGGCGCGTAGGCCACGAACCACGCGTGGTCGCGTTCCTGCCACGGGAGCTGCGTCGACTTGACGCGCTCCTTACCCATTCTCACCACTTGTGATGTGCCGGTCTTGCCGGCCACCAGGATGCCGTTCAGGCGCGCATTCTTGCCGGTGCCGTTGGGCGCATTGACGACGTCGCGCAGACCTTCGCGCACCTGCATGAGCGTCGTCGGCCGCACCTTCAGGGTAGCAACCTGCTCTGGCGTTTCCCTTTTCACCACGTCGCCATCCAGCGTCTCGATCTGTTTCACGTACTGCGGGCGGAAGCGTTTGCCGACGGCCAGCGTGCTTATGACCTCGGCCATCTGCAACGGCGTGGCGGTGATGTAACCCTGACCGATGCCTGCCGACAGCGTCTCGCCGGCGTACCACGGCTGCTTGAAGCGGCGTCGCTTCCACGCGGTGTCCGGAATAGTGCCGGGCTTTTCATGCTCCAGGTCGATCCCCGTTGGCATCCCCAGGCCGTAGGCGCGGGCGTAACGCGCGATGGTGTCGATGCCTAGGCGCTGTGCCACCTGGTAGAAAAAGACGTCACACGACTGCACCAGCGCTTCGTGCACGTTCAGCGAGCCGTGCCCGCCCTTCTTCCAGCAGCGGAAGTAATGGTTGCCGAATTGCAGGCCCCCGCCGCAGTGGAGGCGGGTGAATGGATTGATGACGCCCTCTTCGAGCGCTGCGGTGGCGACGATGATCTTGAACGTCGAGCCCGGCGGGTACTGCCCCTGGATGGCGCGGTTGTTCAGCAAGCGATGCTTGTCGGTGAGCAGCGCGCGCCATTCGTCGCGATGGATGCCGCGCGCGAAGACGTTGGGGTCGTAAGACGGCCGGTTCACCATGGCAAGGATCTCGCCGGTGCTGGGAACGAGTGCTACCACGCTGCCAGCGTGGTCACCCATCGCTTGCCAGGCGGCTTCCTGCAGGTCGCGGTCGATTGTCAGCCGCACCGTGTCGCCCGGCACTTCGTCCACCTCGCGCAAGACGCGCAGCTTGCGCCCAACCGCGTCGACCTCGATCTCCTGTCCCCCGTCGACCCCGCGCAGGTAGCTCTCCAAGCGCTTCTCCAGACCGACCTTACCGATCAGGTCACCCATGCGGTTTCGCGCATCGGCCGTGAGATCCAGCTGGCTGGCCTCACCCACGTAGCCGAGCAGATGGGCCAGTTTGTCGTCCAGCGGATAGCTGCGGCGGGACGTGATCTGCAGGCTCACCCCTGGGAGATCGAGCTGATGCGTTTCCAGGGCCACGATCTCGTCCCAACTCAAATCGCGCTTGACGATGATCTCCTCGAATGGGGGCCGCGAAGCCGTCTGTGCCAACAACGCGTGCATGTCGGCGGCGTTCTGATGAAAGAACTGCGAGAGATTTTCCAACGTCAGGCTGATGTTGCGTGCGTCTTCAGGCACAAGCACCGCGTCGAAGGCCGGCCGACTGTCGACCAACACCCGGCCGAAGCGGTCAAGCACAGTGCCGCGCGTGGCCTGCAGCCGGTGCAGCCGAATGCGGTTGTTCTCGGAAAGCGTGCGCATCTCGTCACCGTGCAGGATCTGCAAGTCCCACAACCGCGCCAAGAGCAGCACAAAACACACGAGCCCGATACCGAGCGCTAGTGCGACGCGCCGGCGCAGAGGGTAAGGAACCTCGCGTTGAGTGAGCGGGACCATGCTACTCTTCCTCGGCCACAGCCACTCGCTGCGTGAGGGTCAGCAAGGCGAACACCGCAGGGCTGAGCACAGCTGCCAAGGCGGCTTCGATCAAGAGATACTGCACCACCGTTTGCCACAGGTTGCCCGCGGACAGGAAGACCGCGATCAGCACGAGAATCGCGCCGGTTTTCAGAACGGAGGCGAGAAACACGACGACGACTTTGGAAATGGCGTTGTCGACCCAGAGCCGCTGCGAGGTCAGGTATACGAGGGTAAACACCAGAGACATGCCGAACGCGTTCAATCCCACCACACTGCCCGAAAACGCGTCTTGCAGGTAGCCTAGCACAAAGGCACCCATGGCACCGGCCACTGTGTGCTGATGCAGCCCGAGGTACACGCAGATGATCAGCAGCAGGTCCGGAGTCGCTCTGCCGATGGAGGTGAGCGGCAGCAGCGTGGTTTGCAGCAACAGGGCTGCGATCACGACGGTCGTCAAAACCACTGCCGCTCGCATTCACGCCACTCCAATGCGACTTACTGTTGCGATCACGGTAATACGTCCTTCAGCTGCACGCTACCGCGTGCCACCAGCACCTCTTCGATACGGTCGAGGCGCACTGCGGGTTTGACCTCGGCGACCTGGAGCAGACCGCGGTTGCCACGCATGACGCGGGTCACCTCACCGACCATAATGCCCTTGGGGAAAATCCCGTCGAGCCCCGAGGTGACGATGCGATCGCCCACCTCGACGTCTTCGCCGCGCTTCAGATATTTCATCACACAGCCCCCGTCGAGCGCGCCCTCGACGATGCCGCGCGCCCGGCTGCGCTGCACCACCGCATCGACGCCGCTGTTGTGATCCGTGATCAGCAGCACGCGTGCGGAGTGGGCTCCGGCGGTCATGATCTGGCCTACGACGCCGAGCGGAGAGAGTACGGCCGCGTTCTTGTGCACGCCATCGGCTTCCCCCTTATTGATGATGACCGTGCTGAACCACGGCAGCGGATCCCGGCCGATGATCTGCGCGCTCTGCAGATCGCCGTCGAAGCCGGAGCGTAGATTGAGCAACGCTTCGAGCCGCTTGTCGGTCTGCTCAACTTCAGAAAGTCGGACCGCCTCCTGTTCCAGCTCCACGATACGGCGGCGCAGCCGTTCGTTTTCCTGGTGCACGCCGACCAGTGCGACGTACGTTTGCCAGGCGCCGCTCACCGCGTCGATGACGGCGGCAGTGATACTTTGCAGCGGCCGCATGCCGTCGAGGACCACACCGCCCAGAGGATCGATGCGCCGCGCCGTCCGAGAGCCGGCTGAGAACAACAGGAGTGAAATCAGCAACAACAGTCCGGAGGTGAGGCCGACGCGATTTCTCCGGACAAACTCCAGCATGTCACCAAAATCAAGGGTTCGAGGGTCCGAGGGTCCGAGGGTTCGAACGGTCCACGCTCTCTTGAACTATCGAGCGCTGGGGCCCTGGGACCCTACTCTTCTGGTTACTGGATGATAACATCCTTGAGCAACGAAAGCTCATCCAAGACCTTGCCGGCACCCATCACGACCGCCGTGAGCGGATCGTCGGCGAGCATGATGGGGAGCCCAGTTTCCTCGCGCAGCAACACGTCCAAGTTGCGCAGCAGGGCGCCGCCCCCGGCAAGGACGATACCTTTGTCGACGATGTCAGACGCCAGCTCCGGCGGCGTACGTTCCAAGGCGATGCGGACCGCATCGACGATCTGATTGATCGGTTCGAGCAGGGAATCGCGGATCTCTTCGTCGGAGACTTCCACCGTTTTCGGTACCCCGCCCACCAAATCGCGGCCTTTGATTTCCATCGTCTGGATTTCGTTACCGGGATAGGCGGAGCCGATGGTGATCTTGATCAGCTCTGCGGTGCGCTCACCGATTAAAAGGTTGTACTTGCGCTTGATGTACTGGACGATAGCTTCGTCCATCTTGTCGCCGCCGACGCGAACGGATTTCGTGAAGACCACGCCTTTGAGCGAGATCACGGCCACCTCGGTGGTGCCGCCGCCGATGTCGACGATCATGTTGCCGGTAGGTTCGGTGATGGGCAGACCGGCGCCGATGGCGGCGGCCATCGGCTCCTCGACCAGGTACACTTCCCGCGCTCCAGCGGATTCCGCCGATTCCTTCACCGCCCGCTTCTCCACCTCGGTGATTCCAAACGGGACGCAGATGATGATGCGGGGCCGAACCAGCGCCTTGCGGTTATGAATCTTCTGAATGAAGTACCGCAGCATCGCCTCGGTGATCTCGAAATCGGCGATTACGCCGTCCTTCAACGGTCTGATAGCGACGATCGATCCCGGGGTTCGCCCGAGCATTCTCTTGGCCTCGGCACCGACCGCCAGCACTCGCCGCCCGCCGCGCGCGTCCTTCTGCACCGCCACGACGGACGGTTCGTTACAGACGATGCCTTCGCCTCTGACGTAGATCAGTGTGTTGGCGGTTCCCAAATCGATCGCCAGATCGTTCGAGAACATGCCGAGAAGGAAGTCGAATACCATCTGTGTGCTGCCCGAGCCGTTTTGAAATCCTGTACAAGAATTCCGCCAGCAGAGCAAGGTAAGACTTCGGATTCGAGTGCGATAGCGAAGGCGCCAGCGGGGTCGAACCGATGAGAACCACCTCTACCATATCAATCTGCTTGGCTTTTTGTATAATGCGACTCGTAGCCATCGGGAGACCGAGGGGAGAGCGCAACGACCAGTCGGAAGTGTGAGGCGCGAGGATGATGCGAGCCGTTATCATTGCTGTCCTCTCTTTCGCCGGCATCATTGCAGGCGACGTGTTATTCCGAACCAGTCTGTTGCATCAGATCCGCCCGGTCATCCTCAGCCCGTCGGATCAAGCGGTAATCGATCCTCCGATGCACCTGGTCTGGGACGGACCGCAGCAAATGCGAGTCTTGCTGTCGATCGCAGGCGAGGCGGAGCGCGACCTGGGGGTGCATGAATCGCCCCTCGACATTCCCAGCGATCAGTTTCCACGCGACGGCGGCTACGGCATCGAGCTGCGGTCACTGTATTTCGGCGGCTGGGTCCGCGCAACGCGCTGGTTTCAAGTCCATGCCGCGCCCGAGCGCCAGCAAGAGCCCGACCACAAGACGCGTGCCTGGGAGGCGAAAGATCTACTGCGCGCGCTGGAGGCGGCGCGCACCGCTCGCGACAAGGCCCTCGGGCGAACCAAGTTCCTGAGCGAGGAGAATGCCGCGTTACGCGACGAGAGCGAGCGGCTGGCAAAGCAACTGGAGGCGCTTTACAAGTCGCAAGACGACGAAACGGAGCGCACAGCGGAACTGGAGAAGCGACTGGCCCAGCTCGGCGAGGAAAACCGGGCCCTTGCCGACGAGAATGCTGCTATCCGGCAGCGGCTGAGCACGGTCGTCCCCTGCACAGTCTGGGGATACTTCAGCTTCCCACAGCCGCAAATGATTCCGCTCACCCGCCGCGCGCTGAATGTCAGCGACGGCCGCGGCCAGGTGTTCCGGACACAACCGGAATGCGAAATCATCCGCCGTGCAGATCCAACCGCAGCCTCGATCTGCTTCTGCGTCGGGAATTCCTGGGGCGGGTAGGAAGCGATTCCCAACGCCTACCGGAACCCGGCCTGACAAAGAGGGGCTCGTCTACCGGGGAGTAACGCCGGTATTCGTGCCCGCCGGCCGCCGCTGCGCCGGCGCCGCAAGCACTTCGTCTCTGATCTCGTCCCCGGACTCTAAGGTGACGTCCATCGGCACGCCCGATTGTTCGAGTACGGCGCGCTTCACGCGATCGAAGTCCGTCAGCGACCGCAATCCAAACTTGTCAATCAAGCGGAGGGCCTCACGGTACGGGCCGGGCGTCATGTTGTAAATGTCCTTGTGGACCTCCACGAAGACATGCCCTTCCCGCACCCCGACCTTGACGGGTTGGTAAACGAATTCGCCGGGAGTCCCGACCGGCACCATCGGGAACAGCCGCTCAATGTCCTCCGGATATAGCCGCACACAGCCGTGGCTCACCTGCATGCCCACGCCCCAGGGAATGTCGGTGCCGTGGATGCCGTACAATGGCAGAGTCAGCCGGAGCCGGTATTTCCCGAGCGGGTTTTCGGGATCGCCGCCCGCAATGAAGTTGGGCGCCGGCTTGCCGTCGCGCCGGTGCTCCTCTTTGATGGACTCGGGCAACACCCAGCGAGGATTCACCGTCTTCTCGACCACCTTGAACTTTCCGGATGGTGTCTGCCAGTCGTCACGCCCGAGGCCTACGGGAAAGGTCGTGACGATTACCGTCCCTTCGGCGCCAGGCCGGAAGTAGTACAGGCGCATCTCCGGAATATTGACCACCACACCCTTGTGCTCGACATCGGGCAGCGCCCATGCCGTTGGTAGCAGGATGATCTGGCCGGGTTTGGGGATCCACGGGTCAACCCCAGGGTTGGCTTCGGTGATCTCGTTGTAACCGAGATCGTAGAAGCGCGCGATGTCCAGAAACGTGTCCTTGTTTTGCACTTGGTAGAACCGAGTGGAGCCGATCAGGGTGTGCGCACGGTTCTGGTCGGTGCTCCAGATCGCGACGTATGGGCGTCCGGCACTGACCTTCTGGTTAAACATGTCATCGGTCCACTCGCGCGCCCAGGCCGTACTTGCGGTTCCGGCCAGCAACACGAGCAGCCCCAGGGTTGTCGAGATCATCAACGTTTAGCAGTGTGGGGGAGCCAAGGCTTTATGACGTACCGTGAAACAGCGGACAGCCCACTGCCTTCCTTGGACGAACCGAATTCATCTCGTCTTTTATGAAAGCACAATGGTGCCGACAAACCAAGCTCGGCATTGAGCTTGGGGCGTCAGTGAAAAGCTGCAGCCGTCGCCGTCTAGGCTCGCCTCCTTTCGCGCCCAAGTTATTCACGAAGTCAGTGACTTCAAGGGGCGCGGATGCACGGGCGCTTGCATTTGCCTGGCAATCTGCAGCGATCCGCCGTATGATCCCCCCGGGTCGCGACCACATGACCGACGGCGCACGAGTTCGATCGCTCGCGATAGCCGGCCAATTTCGGCCGGGGACGCGCACCATTCTGGCTGCTCTGGCACTGTCTTCGATCCGACCGAATCCAAAGCAACCACGGCGCCACTTCGATGCCGCAGCCTTAGCGGGGCTGGCCGAATCGATCAAAGCGCGTGGCTTGCTGCAGCCGATTGTCGTCGCGCGCGACGGCGACGGCTACTCGCTCATGGCCGGCGAGCGCCGTTGGCGCGCCGCGCAACTTGCCGGCTTGGAAACCATACCGGCGCTGATCCGCGATGACGACCCGATCGAGATCGCCATGATCGAGAACCTGCAGCGCGAGGATTTGACGCCGCTGGAGGAAGCGGAAGGGCTCGGACAGTTGGTCGACCGCTTCGCGTATACACACGAAGCGTTGGCACAAATGCTGGGAAAGAGCCGCCCATATGTCAGCAACACGTTGGCGTTGCGGCGCTTGCCCGAAGAGATCAAGGCGGAGTGCTACGCTAACCCGAGCGTCTCACGCGAAATCCTCATCCAGGTCGCCCGCGAACAATCGCCTGAACGGCAAGCGATGCTGTGGCGTCTCGCCCGGCTTCATAAGTTGTCGGTGCAGAAGTTTCGCGCTGAAGCGGCCGGGACCAACCCCGCCAGGGATAGCATCCGTGATGTCGCACGTTTGATCCGGCGGCTTGGCCGCAAGCTGCGCACGCTTGATCAGCTTACCGTGGCGGGCGATGATCGACGCCGCCTCGAACGATTGCTTTTGCGCGGGCGCGAGCGGCTGGACCGTATGCTGAAGGCCTTGGCTCCGCAGGCCTGAGCCCGCAACCCAAGGACGGTGCACACCGAGCTGCTGCCTCGGGATGGAAAGGTCGTTTGAGGTCGCTCTTTATGTCTACGGCCGGCACGCTCTACGTTGTCGCAACCCCACTCGGCAATTTGGAGGACATTACCGTACGGGCCTTGCGCGTCCTGAAGGAAGTGCATCTGATTGCAGCTGAGGACACTCGGCACAGCCGCAAGCTCCTGGCGCATTACGGCATCTCCACGCCCCTGACAAGCTACTACGATTGGATCGAGCGTCACAAAGCGGCGCAGTTGGTCGAGGAGCTGAAACGCGGGAAGAGCATGGCGTTGATCTCCGACGCGGGGACCCCGGGTATCGCCGATCCCGGCTTTCATCTGATTCGCGAAGCCATTACCGCCGGCCTCCGCATCGAGGCGGTTCCTGGGCCGTCGGCTGTTGCGGCGGCACTGAGCGTTGCAGGGTTGCCGACCGACCGCTTCGTCTTCGAGGGCTTCGTGCCGGCACGCCGGAGCGCCCGCCGCAGGTTCTTTGCCGCGCTGGCGCAGGAGCCGCGGACGGTGGTGGTCTACGAGGCAGCCCGCAGGCTGGTGCCGTCTCTGCAAGATCTGCACGAGGTGCTCGGTCCGCGTCAGGTGGTCGTGGTCCGCGAGCTCACGAAAATGTTCGAGGAGATCCTGCGGGGTCGTGTTGACGAGCTGCTGAGGCAACTCGAGCAGCGCTTGGGCGATCGGTCGCTGCAAGGCGAGGTGACGCTGCTGCTCGCTGGCGGTCAAGCGACGCCGCAGGTTGTCGTGGAGGATATCACCGCGGCCATCGAACGCCTGCGTGGCGAAGGCCTGAGTCTCAAAGAGATCGCGCGCACCTTGGCGCGGGAGCGCGGTCTATCGCGTCGCGAGGTATATCAAGCGGGGCTCGCCCTCGGACACAGCTGACCGGCGACCTGCTGCGATCGAAGACTTGCTCCGTAATCAAGCCTCGCCAGTCAGTTACTGCCGGACCAGGCGCTTTCGCGGCGACGCCTGCCAGCCCTCAGTCGAACTCCACCTCCCGCGTCGTGGCACTACACTGAAGGTGTTGTGCATCATAGCCTGGGGTTGCCTCCTTTTGGCTACCCCAGGGCTATGATCCGCAACTCCTGCGGCGTAGGGTCGTGTCCAGTGGGCCGATTTCTGGGTAAGGGTAAGCGGAGAAGGAGAGGGAACTCAGCCACCGGCGGTGATGCTTGGTCAACTTTCAGGCCGGTCGCTGCACGGTCGCCACGGTGCTGCAGATGGGGCCGCCGATGTTGAGGGTGGACCCGACCCGCGCGTTGGCAACCTGCAACTCGGGCGGCACCTTGCCGAGGAGCTGCTGGTGCACCCAGCCGATCATGGCAACGCCGGTCGCGCTGATCGGATGCCCTTTGGCGATGAGGCCACCGGAGGTGTTGATCGGGCACTGGCCATCCCGGCGTGCCTTTCCCGCCATGAAGTAGGGCAGCCCCTTGCCCGGCTCGGCCAAACCAGTGACCTCGACCGACAGCGGGCCCATGATCGAGAAGCAGTCGTGCACCTCTTGCACCGACAGGTCCTTCGGCTTTGCACCCGCCATCTCCATGGCCGTCGAAAAAGCGCGTTTCGCGGCGACCGGTTTGAGCAGATTGTCGCCGCGCGCGGCCATCGACAAGCAGTCAGTGGCCAGTGCGAAGCCGGCCAGCTCGGTGGCGGCCGCCTTGCCGACCCCGAGTTTCGAGAGCCCTTCCTCGTCGCACACCAGGATGCGCGCCCAGCCGTCGGAGATCTGCGAACATTCAAACAGTTTCAGCGGCAGCGGTGGGTCGGCGAACAGCCGATAACTCTCCAGCACCGCCTGCTTGGTCACCGGCGCCTTGGTCTTGTGCATATGCGCCAGCGGATTGTGCGAAGCGTTTTCATAGAACAATGGCGGGATGGTCGCGAACTCCTCCTCGCTGTAACCGTAGGTTTTCATGTAGCGGTCCATGATCAGGGCAAAACAGTGCGGGAAGGTCAGCGGGGGGAACAGATCCTCCTTGTGCGCGCAGGCGCCCAGCGCTCCGCCCACCAGCTTGGAGTCCAGCTTGCCTTCGAGCGGGTGCATCTTCTCGATGCCGATGGCCAGGCCCACGTGTGCCTGCCCGGCCAAGATAGTGGTCGCGCAATCGAGCACGGCCAGACCGCCGGAGTCGCAAGCATTCGCCACGCCCTTGATGCTCTTGGCTGTGTACACCGGGTCCATGGCGACCAGGCCGGAAATGAGCAGCTGATTGTTGAGGGTCGCCGTGAGCAAGCCGGCGATGGCGATGTGTTCCACCAAGCCGCGGTCGACGTCATCGAGCTCCTTGGCGCCTGCGTCTTGGATCATCGACTCAACGGGGTAGTTGCCAAGGTTGCCGAAGCGGCTCTGCGCGTACTTGGTGACGTAGATCTTCTTCATCACGTGTCCTCCGTTGCGTATCTAACCAAGCAAAGTCGACCGAATGCAAGCGGAAACGCCAATGTTGGTCAGCTTCATAACGCACCGAGCGAGCGTGGCGCCATGACGTTCGATACCATCAGAGTTGCCGCTTCAGCGAACAAAAACCTCCCTGACCCCTACTTCTGCAAGGGTTGCGCACGCCGTTTTCCTACGTCGTGGGTGCCCAACCCTTAAAAATCGCGAGGCATCGCACGGCATTTGCCCGCTGCTCAGGCTGCGTGATAGGCTGGAACCGATTGCAAGGGTTGGCGAACGGTGGGCGGCAGTAGCTGGGTTTTTCGCCGTGTTCTGCGCTTTCGAACTTCGAGGTATTCTGACTGTCAGCCGCATGCGCAGCCAGCGAGACGATGGCCGAGGAAGGGCCAAACAGGGCGCTGCACCCGACGCGCCGAAAGACGAGCGCTGGTGAGCGCCAAGGCGTTGTACATAGTTGTACATAGTTGGCCGAGAGTCACCCGGTCAAGCCCGGCCCTAAGGGTCGCGGTATAACACGGGGGAGCGCTTATGAGTAACGCCAAGAATCAGGGTGGAGCCGAAAGATCCTCGGGCGCGCTAAACCTTAGGGAGCTGTATCGAGTATTCTTCGAGGAAGCCCCTGACGCTATGCTGGCTACTGACCCTCATGGGCGGTTCATTGTCGTCAACCGGCGGGGAACTGCACTGACCGGCTATTCCCGCGAGGAACTACTCGGCATGGCCATCGCGGACCTCATCAACCCGGAAGACCTTGCACGGGACCCGATCCGCATGGATGATTTGCGGGCCGGAGGAATCGTCACAAAGGAGCGCAACATCCTCCGGAAGGATGGCAGTTTGCTCCCGGTAGAGATCCGCACTCGGATGCAACCGGAAGGGAACTTGCTGGTCATCGTTCGCGACATCACCGAGCGTGTGCAGGCCGAATTGGCCAGCCGGGCGATGCAACAACAGCTCTTCAACATCATCGAGTTTCTGCCGGACGCCACCTTTGTTATTGATCAGGACAAACGAATCATCGCGTGGAACCGTGCGTGCGAGATCATGACCGGCGTGGAGAAAAAGGCGATGCTGGGTCAGGGCAATTTCGCTTACGCCGAGGCTTTCTTCGGCGAACGGCGCCCCATTTTGATTGATCTGCTGGACCTGTCCTCACCGGAGGTGGAGGCCGGCTACAAATACGTCAAGCACGCGGGCGACACGATCTATGCCGAGTCTCTCATCCCTGGCCTGCGGGGCGGTCAGGGTGCCCATCTTTGGGGAGTGGCGGCGCCGCTGTTTGACCAGGAAGGCCGGCGTTGCGGGGCCATCGAGGTCGTTCGGGACGTGACCGAGCGAAAGCGCATCGAGCAGGCGCTGCGCGAAAGCGAACTCAAGCATCGTACATTGTTTGAGACCGCCGGCGACGCCATCCTGCTGATGCGCAACGACCGGTTCATTGACTGCAACGCCCGGACGCTGACCATGTTTGGGTGCCGCCGCGAGCAGATCGTCGGCGCCCCGCCCTACGAATTCTCCCCCCCCAGGCAGCCGGATGGACGGCGCTCCGAAGAGAAGGCCCTGGAGAAGATCAACCTGGCGTTGACGGCGGGGCCGCAGTTCTTTGAATGGGAACACTGCCGGCGGGATGGGACGCCTTTTATGGCCGAGGTGAGCTTGAACCGCCTGGAACTGGGCGGGGAGACGCTGCTGCAGGCCATTGTGCGTGACATCGCCGAGCGCAAGCGGGCGGAAGAGGCATTGCGCCGGAGCGAGGAGCAGTTCCGCCTGATCATGGAGAACCTGGCCGACCTGGTGGTGGTGCTCGATCTGGACGGTCGCCGCCTCTACAACAGCCCCTCCTATCAGAGCATTCTGGGGGACGTGGACAAGCTGCGCGGATCGTCGTCCTTTGAAGAGGTCCATCCGGAGGATCAAGGCCGGGTGCGAAGAGCCTTCCAAGAGACGGTCCGCACGGGTGTGGGACAGCGGCTGGAATACCGCTTGATGGATCAGCACGGCAGGCCGCGGCACATCGAATCGCAGGGCAGCGTCATACGCGATGCTCAAGGCCGGGTGTCGCAGGTACTGGTAGTGTCCCGTGACGTTACCGAACGCAAGAAGACCGAGGAACGGCTGGCGGAGAGCGAACGGAAGTATCGCGAGCTTGTGGAACAGGCCAACAGCATCATTTTGCGCTGGACGTCCGACGGAAAGCTTACCTTCCTCAACGAGTTCGGCCAACGGTTCTTCGGCTACTTCGCCGAGGAGATCCTCGGCCGCCACGTGATCGGCACGATCGTCCCGACAACCGAGAGCAGCGGCCGCGACCTGCAGCAGCTCATAGACCAAATCTGCGCAGACCCAAAAGCATTCGAGCAGAACGTCAATGAGAACATGCGCCGCAATGGGGAGCGCGTCTGGATCAGCTGGACCAACCGGATCGTGCCGAGCGCCCAAGGACAAGTGGCCGAGATCTTGAGTGTCGGCACGGACATCACCGAACGCAGACAAGCGGAGGAGGAAATCCGCCGACTCCATGAGGACTTGCAACGCCATGCGGCGGAATTGGAGCGTCGCGTGGCGGAGCGAACTGCCGAACTGGCGGTGGCCCGGGATCATGCCGAGGACGCCGACCGCCTCAAATCGGCTTTCCTGGCGACCATGTCGCACGAACTGCGCACCCCGCTCAACTCCATCATCGGCTTCACCGGCATACTGCTTATGGGGCTGGTAGGCCCCCTGACGTGCGAGCAGGAAAAACAGCTCTCCATGGTGCAAGACAGCGCCCGGCACCTGCTGGAACTGATTAACGACGTGCTGGACATTTCCAAGATCGAAGCGGGCCAGTTCGAGCTTGCCCGTGATCCGTTTGATATGCGGACGACGATACAGAAAAGCCTCGAGAAGATCGCGCCCATGGCTGAGAAAAAGGGGCTGGCGGTGAGCGCCGTGATTGCCCCGCCGGTTGGCCAGGTCGTCGGCGACCGGCGGCGGATGGAGCAGATCCTCATCAACCTGCTCAGCAATGCCGTCAAGTTCACCGAGCGGGGCGAGGTTCGCATCGAAACCCAAGTTGAGGATGGGTGGCTGGTCACGCGAGTCATAGACACCGGCATCGGCATCCGGCCAGAAGACCTGGATATTCTCTTTAAGCCGTTCCGGCAGGTGGATATCGGGATCACTCGCCAGTATGAGGGCACCGGTTTGGGCCTTTGCATCTGCAAGCGGCTGGTGGAGTCGATGGGTGGTAGAATCCAGGTCGAAAGTGAATGGGGCAAAGGAAGCCGCTTTACCTTTACTCTGCCGCTCGAAAGGACCCCGACATGAAAGCTACGATCTTGGTTATTGAGGACAATGAAAAACATGCGTACCTCGTCACGTTCATCCTGGAGAAGTGCGGCTACCAAGTTATCCAGGCACGGGACGGGGAAGCCGGGATCGCGCTGGCCCGCCAGATCAAACCCGACCTGATCCTGTTGGACGTCCAGTTGCCCGTGATGGATGGATATGCCGTCGCCCGTGAGTTGACGAGAGATAAAGAGCTGCACGTCATCCCGATTGTGGCTGTGACTTCCTACGCCATGGTTGGCGACCGGGAACGCATCCTGGCGGCGGGGTGTGTGGGCTGCATCGAAAAACCGATCAACCCGCCAACGTTTGTGGCTGAAATAGAGCAATACCTGCCGGCCGACAAGACAAACAACACGTTAAGGAGAGTCCCATGAGTACATTACTCATTGTGGACGACAATGAAAAAACCCTGTATATGCTGCAGGTGCTTTTGTCTTCCAAGGGTTTTCAAGTGGAACGGGCTTCGAACGGTGCCGAGGCATTGGAACGGGCGCGCCGCGCGCCGCCGGATATGATCATCAGCGACATCCTGATGCCGGTGATGGACGGTTTTGCACTGTGCCGCGCCTGGAAGGAAGATGAACGGCTGAAGGACATCCCTTTCGTCTTTTACACTGCTACCTATACGGATCCCAAGGACGAAGATTTCGGCCTTAGCCTTGGCGCTGACCGGTTTATCGTCAAACCGATCGAGCCGGACAAGTTGCTGGCCCTGCTTTGGGAAACCATCAAAAATCGCAAGGCCGACAAGCCCGTCGCCCCGCGCCAGACTGTAGAAGAAGCCGAATACTACAAAGAGTACAATGCGGCCCTCATCCGCAAGCTGGAAGACAAAATGCTGCAACTTGAGGAGGCGAATCGCATCTTGGAACGTGACATCGCCGAGCGCAAGCGGGCCGAAGCCGAACAAGCGGCGCTCTTTGAGATCGCCAAGGTCATAGCTGGGTTGGTCGATCTCAACGAGATTCTCAATCGCGTGCACCAGCGCGTCGCTACTCTGCTGCCCTGCGACCGCGTCGTTACCTATTACTGGGACGCGGCGCGCAACGCGTACCGGGCCCTGGCATGGCACGGCGTCCCGTCCCCGCTCGAGCCCGATACCATCGCCCTGGAGTTCCATTCCGGCCAACCCGTGGCCGAGCGGCTGCTTGGCGGGGAAACGGTGCTCATCA
>Ga0187884_10001874_pt1 | contig 18350 bp, 30 predicted proteins | sample June2016WEW_20_4_FD_132983 | JGI IMG/M metagenome (GOLD analysis project Ga0187884, IMG submission 132983) | Peatland microbial communities from SPRUCE experiment site at the Marcell Experimental Forest, Minnesota, USA - June2016WEW_20_40 | ecosystem: Environmental > Terrestrial > Soil >...
GGTTGTTGGCGTCGCTGGCCACCGCGGGGCAGCAAACGCCGATTGTGGTGGTGGCGATTGCCGGCCAGGTTGACCGTTACCTGGTCATCGACGGCTACCAGCGGATAGCGGCGTTGCAGCAGTGCGAAGGAATAGCCTTGCGTGATGAGATACCGGCGCAGATTCCCGCCAGGCATGACAAGGACAAGAAATGACGCGAACGGTCACAAGTGTCCAACTTTTCGTGAGATGAACGCAATTCAGCCCTTCCGATAAACGATGAGAACACTCTACGTAAGGCTGGCTCAAAAATCGATCCTTACGCCGTTTTTCGCAAGATGTTGAATGCCGGCAATCCGCCCAACACGATGGCTGAGTTGTTGGCGGTCTCGATGAAACTCGAAGCGGTCGGCTTTGCCCGGCAACGAGCCGCTGCCAAGCCTGGCAAGAAGCGCAATCGCTAATATCGGCGCTCACCGAAGTTCACCTTCGTGCAGAATACTGGACATCTCGCAACTCGCGGCAATCCGGATGCCCAAGGCGGGTTGCGGCACAAGTCGTGTCACAAGTTTTTCCCCGCAGCAAGGCATTATGTTTTGGCACTCCCCGGCCCCCAAAAAGGGTGGTCGTGTCGTGGAACGATGCGTCAGCTATCCCCCGATGGGGGATAATCCTCTCAAGATTTTTTTCAAATTTGCGGGAGGCGAGATTTCACCGAGGGGAGTGGAAATTAGTCTTGACAATAAGTTCGCAATTTGCGAACATCCTAATCGTATCCCGTCACTGTATGGGATAAGTGATGGGTTACATCCGCGCATCCAATGCACATAATCAGTCGCAAGAAGCTGGTGGAGGCGGCTGCTGCACACGCTGATTTGGAAGGGACGCTGGACACGTGGTATCGCATCGCCAAGAGAGCAGACTGGAAGAGCATTGACGATGTGCGTAAGACCCTGCCCACAGCAGATTACGCTGGGAAACAGTACACGATCTTCAATATCAAGGGGAACAGCTACCGGCTAATCGTCAAGATCGAGTACCGCTTCCAGATGATTTATATCAAGCACGTGCTGACGCACACCGAGTACGACAAAGGAAATTGGAGGTAGTAAAAATGGCTACCGTTCCGGCATACAGAGAGTTGCTGGCAGAGGCCGCGCCTACGGTAATTCACACCGAAGCGGAAAACGAGCGCACTATTCGCCAGTTGGAGCGGCTGACCGACAAAGGCAGCAGGATTACGCACGCCGAGCGGAAACTGGCCGAACTGCTTATCGTGCTGATCGAGAATTTTGAGGAAAAGCACTACACATTGAAGGCAGCGACGCCGGGCGAGGTTCTTGTGAACCTAATCGAAGCCCACGGCCTCAAGCAGAAGGACTTGGCCGACATTCTCGGCTCCACCACGAGCATCGTGTCGGAAATCATCCACGGCAAGCGCAACCTGACAGTTCGACACATTCAGAAGCTGTCCGAGCGGTTTCACGTCTCACCGGAGGTGTTCATCACTCCCGCCCGTTAGTGCAGAACGCCCATGCGATGCGGCAGGAACTCTCAACACCAACATTCAGGCGCGCGGCCCTGCCGATAAACCGGCATTGAATGGGAACATTACGACCAGCAACATTCAGATGACCGGCCAGCAGATGCCGGAGCCGATACAGATCCAAGCGGTCAACCTGGCGTTGACTCCGCAGCAAATTCAGTCAAACCCGTTCAATGTGGTCTCGGGCGGCACGACGGTAAACACGCAATTCGCACTGCATAATTACCTTGCCCCGACGCCGACGGTGGCGGCTACGGTTAAGGCGGCGAATGCGCAGCTACCCGCGATCCTGGCGATGGCCAAGGCTTATGGCGTGAAATCGCTAGATAAAGTAAGCGGCTCGGGCGCGATTAACCTCGACATGCACGCCAACGGGCCGGTCAAGTCAGTGAACTCGCAAGAAGTTCTGAAGACCTTGAACGGCACAATTTAACCTGAATTTGAGCAACGTGAAGTACTCCGGCAACGAGTCAAACATGGCGATCCGTCGTTTAATTCTTTGGTCCCTCCTTCTCGCCTGTTTCCGTCTCCTTCCGGGATTCGCCTGCAGTCTGTATGCCCAGAATATGATTCCTGCGGGCACGATTATCCCGGTTGAGCTGCAGCACTCAATCGATTCGCAAAGGAACAAAGCCGGGCAGCCAATCATCGCGCAGGTAGCTCAGGATGTGCCGCTCGGGGAAAAGCGAAGCATACATCGTGGTAGCAAGGTCATGGGCGAGATCGTTCAGGTTGAAAATACTTCAGGGCAAACAACGCTCTCACTGCGATTTGACCGCATAGTATTGGGTCATTCTCAACTTCCGATCGCCACGCAACTGCGGGCAGTCGCAGACTTCATGAGCATATGGGATGCTCAGCAGCCCACGAACGCGGTCGATGGCAGATGGGCTTTTTCCTCCTCATGGACGACGGTTCAGATAGGCGGAGACGTTGTTTACCACGGAGGCGGAATCGTTCAATCGCCTACCGGTGAGGTCGTAGGAACCTCAACTCCTTGCGTTGAATGTGGCGTCCTGGATGTTGTGAAAAGTGCTCCAGGTCCGAAATGCGCAGGAGCCGTGGCGGATGACACACATCCGCAGGCAATGTGGATGTTTTCTGCCGATGCCTGTGGCGTTTATGGTTTCAGTGACCTTCGATTTCAGAATGGGTCGACGATATCCCGCGATGCGCAGATTCTCTTTTCAGCGCACCAACGCGTAAAGCTAGCCGGTGGCACTGGGCTACTGCTGACCGTAACTGGCACTCAGACGGGTGCCGAAAGATAAGAGTTGCTGGAATCGACCACCGGAACCGCAACAGTGCCCTTGCGAGGTGTTGGTCCCCCACATATCAGCGGGCACTGCCTGCTGCAGCCGCGATGCGAGCAACGCGTTAAAGGAAGTGCCTTCCTCGGTAGCGAGAAATACGAGCTTTCTGCAGGAGATCCGCTTCAATGTTTAAAGTTATCTTAGCTTCCATACAGCACTCATTCGTGTCAGCGCCATAATGTGTGCTGAGTCGGGAAGAAATCAACCAGAATCCCGTTGGCGGGAGTCTGGGGTGATTGCCAAAAACCGCCGCCAAGGAAGGAGTGCCTGAGACCGGGATCGGCGTCTCGCTAGGCTTCGGTCCTGTAACCACAACATGCCCAAAGTAGGGGAAAGTTCAAGTGCCCGTGATTGGGGAATATTCAAGCGCCGTTGACACCGCCTTGGCCGCCTAACGAAGCAGAGCATGCTTACTCTACAGGATGTGCTGTAGGGCCTCGGACAATGTGCTGGCCTCGGCCATCCTGGCAGGCGTACTCAAGACCGCTACGGCAACCGGCTGACCGGCGTGGGAGTCGGGCTCTCCCGATCCGACTCGTCTCTTCTTCTCAAACCTGTTGAAAGGAGTGCCCACTTCCCTTCCCGCAAATCCCGGTAAGCCGCGCGCGCGATTCGCGCCTGGGCTTCTGCGCAATCCTTGCCGATGGCTAGCAGCCGGTTCGCAAGGCTCACGCTCCGCTCACGACGGATGCGCTCGAGGCGCTCACGAACAGACTCGCGCACAGCCGCTGTCATGCTCTCACCGGTAAACTTCGCAAGCTCGTGCGCCAGGCGTTGCGTCTCTTCATTCTTGATATTCAAACCCAGTTGCACTGGAAAGTAGCTAGAATCCACAGCTGCCGTCTTGTGTCACCCGAGAGCTGAGCGAATATCTGTGCGGGAGAAATCATCGCCCTTGAACAGTAGTGCTTCGTCCTTAACCTTGGCGAGGGCATAGGCGAAACAATCGCCGAAATTCAGCTTCGCCGGGTGCCCACTTCCCTTCCCGAAATCCCGGTAAGCCGCGCGTGCGATTCGCGCCTGGGTTTCGGTGACCGGCTCGATGGCGACTTGCGCTTCCCGCAGTAGATCATCAAAGCGGCGGCTGGCAATCGGATCCCGCGTCCCGTCGATAACAGCGGCAGTTTCCACAAAGTTGGCGGCCGAGAGGCGGCGGCTGGTCGCATCTTCGATTGCCCGGGCATAGGAGGGCGCCTCCGGTTCATCGCGCAGGATAGCAAGGAGCGCCGATGTATCGATGATCATCGCGGTAATCCTTCTTGGTCGTACAGAAGATCACCGTGATCTTTGCTACGAAACGGCTGCTTCAGGTGGGCTGCGCAATCCTTGCCGATGGCTAGCAGCCGGTGCGCAAGGCTCACGCTCCGCTCGCGACGGATGCGCTCGAGGCGCTCACGAACAGACTCGCGCACAGCCGCTGTCATGCTCTCTCCGGTAAGCTTCGCAAGCTCGTGCGCTAGGCGTTGCGTCTCTTCATTTTTGATATTCAAGCCCATAGCTATACCTTTCTACCTTGTAGCATCTACCATTATACCATGCCTCTAATGGCAACCCCTGGGGCACCACCCTTCAAAACCCAGGGCGCTGGTTCTTCCCGGAACAGTCTTGCCAACAGACGGTCGAATGATACCTGTCGCCGGAGCCGGTTGAGATCGACCTTATCAGTTAGAGACGCCCTCTTCAGGCGCTGCTCAAGAGCTCTTCGGAATGCTCCCGCCGTCGTATATGTCCTGGGTGATGGCATTAGGCAACTCGCCGCAGCGCTTCATCAACGATTTTGCGCGCAGGTCCGCTCATTCGTGCATTCCGAATCTGTTGGCGAGTGATCAGACCACGGTCGACAGCCTGCTTTAGCGCTTGGCGGATGAAGTTCCGCTCGACCGTCCCAGTCTCGATCAGGTCAAGGATCGTCCGCAGAGGGCGAGTGAATTTGAAGCCCCGCGCCGTCCGTACGTCGCTGTCGGGCAGATCGGCATAATGAAGTACGAGGATGCCGGGAATATCGCTGTTGCGCCGGAAATCCGTCGGAACGGTCATGTGGAGCTTCGCCGGATTCAGATCCGACAGATCGTAGAGGCTAAGCGCCGTGTGGTGGCTGTATACACCCTCGACTTCCTCGCTCCGGTTCCGCGACCACAGTGCCCAAAGGACCAGGTCGGGCCGATCAGCTGTCGGAAACAAAGCAAGCCGATAGATACCGCGGTGCTCGCGGATCCAGTTCCCAACCTGCACATGATAGGGGTGTGTGTTTTCGGCGAATCCTGCCGCCTTGGCTTGCTTCGTGGTGAAGAAGCCCTGCTGCTGCTCGGCGAACTCGAAGAGCCGCCGCGACGCTTCACGATGAGACTGTGCCATAACACAATACTACACCTTTCTTGAAGCTACATCAACCGTAGATGATCGGGGGTAATGCCTATGGACGGACTGCAATTCCGGCAAGGTTATGGTTTAAGAGCCTACGCCGCCGCCGACGGCCTTCTATGTGAAATCAACAACTTGAAGGAGTTCAAGCGGCAAGGTTATGGTTTACGACCGGCAAAGATATGCTTTAAACCACATGAGATTGTGTGACTCAAAGCATAAGTCGGCCAGTTGGCATGGTTATGCTTGCAGGAAACTTTGGAATCGAGCTGCGAGTCCCTGTGACTCAGCCTCACTCAGCCAGTCGGCCTGAGGAGCGCTTGAACTTGGCAGGATCGATCCCGAACGCTTCACGCACGAGTCCTGCGTGGCTGGCGTTCAGGGTCATTCCTGAATGGAGAGATAGCGGCGTTTGAATTTCGATTTAGGGCAGGTCCTGCAGCATGGCGGCGAGCAACGGGTGTCGCGAAGAAGCAAATGGATTGGCGACGGTGACCCCGGTCCACGTAAATCCGTCTTGCAGGTCCTCCGAGAGAAGCAGGCGACAGCCTGCTTCGGCCGCTGCCGTGAGAATGACCGCGTCCCAAATACTAAGCTGATGTTGGGCGGCCAGATCGGTAGCGGCGATCATGACCTTAGCCGTAGTCTCCACAACGGCAAAGGAATCTCGCCAACTCAGAATGGCCGTACGAGCATCCGCCGGCGACCGCCCAGCCTTTCTCACGAGAACGTGGAACAGTTCACCCAGCGTCTGGACCGGCAGCACTAGCAGATCCTGTGGCAGCTTCTGCACCAGCTCGAGCGCAACCTGCTTCTTCGTGTTCCCATTCAGCCCTTCGGCGTACACCAGGATGTTGGTGTCAAGCGCAACCCTCATCGCGTTCATCAGTTTGCGCGGGAGACCCTGGCCTTCAGGCGCCGGGACGCGATAGCGCGGCGTGCGCCAACGCGTTGGTTCTTCCCGCATCTCCTTTCGAGAGTGGTTGAAGGTGGTAGCTGTACCCGTCCGCGCGTTGCAGCAGCCGGCAGTGTTTGTACGAGATTCCCTGAACGACAACGGTACTGGTTTGCAGGTTGAATGAACCGGAAGCCCGAACCGCAACCCGGGCCAGATAGCTACCCTGTTTCTTGCCGTTGGGCACGAGTGCCCGCACCATGTCGCCTGTAGTAAAACCATGGACTGATTTGGAGCGCATCAGGTATCCGCGAGGAAAGCCGTCAGCGGTGAGGCGAGTACGTTTGTAAGCGCCCCTGCCGGTGGCAGTGATTTCCATCGTCGGCTGTTGCCAGCTGTGAATGCTGGTGATGTGGTCCATGCTCCCAGCGCAGACGGCATCGAGCGCATGGGTCTTCGGGATCGAGAAGCGATGCCGGTTGTACTTGGTCCGCCCGCCGCTGCCTGTCGAAACCGCAAGGCCGGTTCCGGCAAGAGCGCGGTATAGCGCCCAGCGGGTTGCGTTGACGGCCGCCGCGTCAGCGAGAGGAGCCTTGAGCTGCCGCTGGATTCTTTCGAGGCGGCTGATATCCGTGGCAAGAAAAGCCTCGATGGTCAGATTACCCTTCTTCTCATTGCAGGGAATGCAGGCGAGGGTGAGGTTGGAAGCGCGATTAGATCCTCCGCGCGAACTCGGATGAACGTGATCGATATTGAGAGGAGAGCCTTTCGCGCCGCAATAAGCGCATTCGCGGCCCCATTTTTCCAGCAGGTACTCGCGAAGTTCGTACCCAGCGAGGGTTCCTTGCTGATACTCGACGCCGGTGATCTCGGGGTTTTGCATTTGCTGCATGTCAAAGCGGACGAGCTCCTGCGTGATAGCGGAGATCGGAGCGATCCGGCGCAAGCGAGCGGCGGTCGCCAGGACTGTATGGACGCGGTGTAGCAGTGATGGAGGAATCCAGCCTGCCGCTCTACGGCGGTTCTCGAAGCGTGGCGCGCGGTATCGCAGATTAGCCGAGCGGCGCCGCCGACGAAAACCGGCGCGCTGTTTGAGGGCCTTGCGAATCGCTGAGCCGCGGTGTTTCAGCTCGATGATGGCTACAACGTGTGCGGTGTTCCCACTCTCGCGGACAAGAGCGATTCCGGTTTGCTTGGAGCCGGGGTCGACCTTGAGGGTGATGGGCTGCCGATTCCCGTCGCTCCGGTCGACGAGTCGGATGGTGAAGGGATACATGCGATGGACGCGGGCGCGTCCGCGTTCGAGCAAAAGACGGGCCCGTTTTTCTGAGCACGGCATCAGGGGCTTTTTCTTGGAATCGAGAGCGAATACAGCCATGGTGCCATGCTCCTTTCTTAATGTGCCCTTACGGGCCTGGTGACGTATCCCTTGCGGGATGTCTCCCCTCGGGAATGTTGAGATCCGGCGTTGGGTTGCGGCCCGTTTCGTGCCTTACCCGGCGTGTCTGCTGCCGCAACTTCGAGAGGTCCGGACTGAGGAAGCATCCGGACGTCGGTCTTGAACCTGATCTCAACGGAGTGCGGCGATACGTTGCCGGACTAACCCTGGTCAATGCGAGCCTGTGGTTAAACAAGCTCCGGCCTTTAGGCCGGGGTAGTTGACCGTGCGTCGTATAACTCGTCGCGCGTCCAGCGGCCAATCTCCACAGCGGGCGCGGCTCGAAGTCTGGCGAGAAGTACGGTTCGCGCCTTCTCCGCGAAATGACTGCGCTCCCCAACGGGCGCAATCTTCGCTACCGGTTTGCCGTGGCTGGTCACAATGTAGCTGTGTCCTTTCTTCACGTCTTGTAAAAGCCGGGAGAATTCACGGTTGGCATCGGCAGCAGAAACGGGTTTTTCCATCTTTTCCTCTCCGTAGCAATGTAGTGATTATAACTACTTTAAAGAGAGGAGGCAAGAGCCAGCTAACCATTCCCCCTCCTCATGGACAATCCCAAGGAACCGCTGGCGATCCGAGTGGTTTGAATCCGTTGTATCAGGTGGATTGATAATGAGTGTACCCTGCTCGGCTTTGCCGTTGTACTTGGTGGCTGGGATCGCTGTATTCAAGGACCACCCCGCCAGACAACGCCGGAGCCAGGAGCGTTATGCCCTCAAGAGGCGCACCCGGTGCGTGAAGTTCGGCGCCTTCGTGCTCATAACGTACAACTTGTTTCCTTCTGCAGAGATTTGGATCAGCACCAATGGGCGCGAGTTGCTCATTGCCGGCGGTTCCGGCGGCTCTGGTTCGCGATTCAGAATCGAGGCCAGCGGCAGAACAGAGTCTTTACTGCCGCACACGACGCACGTCATGTTCGTAGAATTGGAAACGGTGTGGCACTTCGCGCACAGCATCGCCAAGCTGAGGGGGACGCTGACGATGGCTACGCCAGGGAAATTCAACAGCTTCGACATAAGTCACCTTTCATTAATGGGTCAAAAGAGAGAGTCGAGGCCTGGCGCTCGGTGCGTCCCGCCTCGAGGATTCGGATCGTGAAAATTACTCGGCTCAGTGGGACTCGATGCTTTTCCGGTATTCCTCCCAGGTCTGAAACCGATGCAGGAGATGTCGGATTCTTTGATGATGATTGGCATAATGACCTTCGGGAAAGGCGACAGGCTCCACCAGGAGAGTGGGTGGAGCCTGTCGTTTAAGCGGCAACCGCCTGGCGTGGGGGCGGCACCGAAGCCTGAAGGCTCTTAACCAAATCGGTTAGTGTGCCAAACGTGGGAATAGCGTCCAGCCGTTCGACGTTGAGCGCGTCGAGAATACCGAAGAACTTCTCCTCGGCAAGTTGCTCACCCAGGCTGCGCACCATGTCCATTCCCCGGGCTGCACGTTCCAGATACTCCAGAATCGCCGTTCCAAGGTCGTTCTTGTTGGTGCCTTCCTGCACTGCGAGGGTGACGCCGTTCACAATGTCATCAAACAAAGGACCGCCGAGGATGCTGGCGTAGGTACGAATCTGCGCCCGCTTCTTCGGATCCGTGTTGGTGATCCAGGATAGTGCCTGATTGTCGCCGGAGGCCTGCGGCTGAAGCGGAGCGCTCTGCAAGCGTGCTGGCTGCGTTCCTGGCGCTGCTGCGGGGCGTGGAGACCCACATGTGGCGCTGCGGGCTCCTGTGTTCGTTGCTGCGGCGTTGGTAGCCGGCGCGGAGCGTGGCGGGAGCGGACGTCCTCCACCATTCGGTCCGGGCGGTGCGTTGTGGGGTCCGTTCGGGCGATTTGGTGGGTTGGAGTTGGCCGCGGGGCGCTGCTGTGTCGACTGCTGCGTGGCCCGCTGTTGGACCAGCGCTTGCTGAAACTCCTTGGGCAGAAATTGCACGGGAAGTTCCGGCTTTTGCAGAAAATTTCCATGTTGGTCGACCTTGACTCGAATTGGCGGTACGTCGTACAAATACCGCCCGAGGCCAAAATCCGTGCAAGCGCGCTTAAACGATTGCGCTTCGGTTTTGGTCATCGCATTCTCGTCATCAGCCCATTCTTCGCCGGTCGAGCTGTGGGAGCCAAGACCCTCAATCACAACGCGGCAGGACACCATCACCTTTCCGGTAATGATTACTGCGTTGTTCTTTTTGCGAGGGACCGGCGCGAGCATGGTCGTGTTGAAATCTTCCGACCAGCCGCTCGGAGAGAACAAGAAATTGAGCCGATCACTGTAGGCGCGCCTGTCGGCATAGGGTGCGACGCACACTGATTTTCCGTCCCTGGCCTTATTAGTAGTGCGCCAAAGAATCTCGTCGGGATGAAATGGCTCGCGGAGTTTTGCGAGCAATTCCTGGCGTTGCTCTGGTGTATAAGACACCTGTGCAAGTTCCATTGATGAACCTTTCTGAGTGAGAGCTCCGCGCATGTCGCGGGTGTCGGGTACTTCGGTGAAAGCGGAGAACAGAAACTCGTCGGGATTGGAGGTTGTGGCGGTTGAAAATCGTCGGGGCACAACGCGTGGGGGAGGCCCGCCAATTACTGGCGGGCGTCCCCTGAAACTGTCCATCACTGAGTTGATAAGTGACTGGTTCTACCCTAGAACGGAATATCCTGAGTTTCTGCGCCGGTGAACTGGTCGCCTTCGCCGCTCTCGGCCGTCCCGTCGTTGGTGGGGATCGAAATATTGCCGTTACCGCCGTTGCCGCCGCACAGCACGAGCTCATTTGCGATGACCTCGGTGCGGTAAACCTTCTGGCCGGTGGTTTTGTCGTCCCAGGAGCGCGTCTGATTGCGGCCGTCGATGTAGACCTTGGAGCCCTTCTTCAAGTACTCGCCGGCAATCTCGGCTAACCGATTCCAGAGCACGACAATGTGCCACTCGGTGCGGTCTTTGAAATTTCCATCGTTGCCTTTGACGCGGTACGAAGTCGCGAGCGACAGTTGTGCGACGGGCGTGCCTGCCGAGGTGTAGCGCACTTCGGGGTCCTTGCCTAAATTGCCAAGGAGCTGTACACGGTTCACAGATTTCGACATGGTGTTTTTTCCTTCTTCCTCTTCTTTTTTCTTTGTTTTCGTTGAGAGAGTCGGTATGACGGGTGTTGCTGCGAGGCACTGCATTGTGCTGGCTGCGAAACTAATGCCACCAGCTTTTTAACCGGCTTTTGAATACGACGGCTTTCGGTTGTGCGCTTGCCTCAGCCACGGCTTCGGTCGCGGCTGCGGGTAGGGATGGGATGTCGGTGTCAGAGAGCGGATCAGGCTCGGTGTCGGCGGCGCCAACTGGGGGCGGTTTAAAATCGGACAAGCTTTCAGGGCTGATGCCCATAGCGCCCGCGAGCTGTTCGGCCATGGGCTTGAACTTCCATACAAGCAGGGGTTGCAGGACGGCGGCAACGGGTACGGCGGGTTCCGTTGCCGGTCCGGAGAGCATTGGGCGGGCTATTGAATGACGATGTTACCCGGGCGGGACCACATCTCACCAAACTTCTGCGAATATTCACGGATCTGCGCGGCGTCTTTTGTGATGATCACACTGTTGTCTTGGTGCTTGGCCGATGCAGAAAAGTTTGCTGAGCCATCGCGCAGGAAATTCCCGTCGCTGAAAGCTTTCAAGTGCATCAGGTCACGCGATCGCTTTACGCGGATCTCGATGTTACGGTTTCCCCGAAACAACGCAGACACGTATGAACCGTGCGCCTCTTCTTCCGTGTATTGCTGGTAATCCCGGTAGATCCGTACGTGCTGGCCGCGATTGGCAGCTGCGAGCACCGCGCGAGCAAACGCTTGGTTCGTGAATGAGTAAGCGGCTATGTCCAGGTGACCACGCGACTCTTCGATCAGCTTGATATCGACGTGCTCGACGTTTTCATCGGGTGAATAGTGCAGCCCCGGCGTTCCGGCGGAGGCTGCACTTACTCTGTTAAGGGAGAAGGACGAAAGGGAAGACGAAAGGAAGGTTGGGTGAAGGGACGGAACGTGTGAGAAATCTGTGCGGCGCATATATCCAAGGATTGCAGCCACAATCAGCGAACATACAATCGAACGGACAATAAATCTGATCATACGGGTGCTTTAAATCCCCTCGGTGTGAAGTTGTCGCTCACAATGCGAGCTGGCCTACCTCCACATCGCCTAGCGGCAGTGGAGCGGCCGCGGGTTCAATTACCACTGCGGCGTTCTGAGGCTCTTCTGCCTTGCGCTTCGGTTGTTTTGCTTTGCTCGGCGCCTTCTTTACAGCACTGCTGCTGCCCGGACGGGGAATTGCAATGTCAATATCCGAAGCATCGTAAAAGTGCGCGTGTTTACAGTTGGTGCAGCAAACGGCATGAGTAATACGCACAACGCCGTCGTGCAAAAACTCCGGAATCTTTATTTCTTCGGCGGCCCGGGTAAAGAACTTGGGCATGACAATGTCTCTGAGGGCGAGATGGGAATCTTCCCAGAGCGGAACCTCCAACGAGCCTCGCTGCTGATTGAATAGATTTTGCCAGCGGTGCGACGGCTTCGCATTGCCTCCCTGCGGCTCAATCCAGTGCAGCGAGACCAGTAAGTCGCATGTCGACTCCATGCGAAATATCTCAAAACGAACAAGAGCGGAAGCAACCACTGCGCGATGAATACTGTTTATGTATGGAGTGTCAATCCGCTGCGTCCGATACTTCGTAGCTGATTGCAAAGCTACGAACGCGACGGCATGGCCCATCGCTGGTCGGCATCCACCGGAATCGGTTGCGGAGAGAACCCATCGCTTGGTCTCCGCCTGTTGAAGCATCGCCACCCTGGGAAATGTTCGGATGTCAAATTTAGTCAGATCGCGTAATGCATCTCGAGCAATTGGTAAGCCGAGTAGTCCCGGAGCCGCCATGTGTGTCACCTGTTCCTGTTTTAGAATTCTCCGGCTTTAGGCGGTGGTGCGCCCACCGCCTCCCGAATCATTTCCTTCGTGCAGCCGGCCCAACACTTGTAAAAGCGTGGGTCGTCTCGTTTGATTGCCAGATTGTCTCGGCCGCGGTCGCCACCGTTCTTTGCACATGACGGACACTGCGCCCATTGATTGCGCTTATCTTTTCTCCGTGGCCTCACGTACGCAAGAATATTGAAACCACCCGTGTAGGAGCGGCCGGGATTAATGTTGCGGTCTATCGGCGGCGTCGATACGAAGTCCGCTGGCATGCTGAGGGTGACAGTATGCCTCGCCAGTTCCTCCGCGGTTAGCTTTCTAAGCTTCCGCAGATAGTCACACTGGCCTGCGAGATTCATAGCACCGGCCTCGAACCAATACCTCTTCATCGTCGCACGATGAATGCCGAGTGGTCCGCGCAGCGCATTACCCAGTTCGCCCGGACCGAGCATATCCTGTCGAGGAAATATCTCGATACCATCCGCTTGCTGCCGGTAGCCTTTAATGGACACACCCAACCGCAGGGCGACGTAGTAAATGAAGATTCGAGCGGTTTTGGCTAATACTGGCTCCGCACAGAATATCCAAAGGTGCGCACCGCGACGTGACCGCTCGAGCGCGGCTTCCACGTCATCCCTGAGTAACTCGAACCTCAGGCGCTGGAGGTCGGTATAGCCGTCCGGGTAATCGGCGTCGATTGCTACCCACTTGCAGCTTTGAGTTTCGGGATTGATTGCGAACAGGTTGATAGTCTGCTCGCCCGAAAGGTGCTTGCAGATTTCGTTCACATCCAGCGACGCAAATTCGTTGGAGAGATTGAGGTCGTGAACCCTTTCCTCGTAGAACATCGTCATGAGGTCGGGGTCCGGGCGCGACTTGCCGCTCACCCGGCGAGCTTGATCCCACGCCCAACGCTCAATTTCGCGGATTTTGGGGCGGAAGTAGTAATGCTTACCGTTGCCCCCCGGCTTATTGCTTTGCTGGGCGAAGGCGCGGCGGTTTACAAATAACGCGATGTACTCGCGAGCCATCTCCTGGGTGACAGGCAAAATTTCCGGTTTTGGTGGGGGCAGCTTGAATGGCTGCGCGGCTGCTGCTACAGACTGAACTAGAGGCTCAGCAGCTGCAGGCTCAGCTATAGACTCAGATTCGAACATATCGTCGCGCCTCCTTTCTAAGACTCGACTTAAGCAATAGCTGAACTATGATTATGCATCATATCGCCACTATTGCAAACTAATTTGTCCGGCCGCCGGAATGACCTTGGTCGGCGGCGGCGGGGCGGTGGGGATGTGACCAGCAAGAAGCGCCGCGCTAACTGCTGCCGTTGGAGCACCTTTACTGCGGCGAATGAATCGTGCGCGGTTCCGGCGCGCGCGGTTCCGGTGTGACTGCGGCTTGGAAAAGGGAAGCGTGTTTTCCGAGATGTACCGTTCGAGCTGGTAAGCACCAAGGAATTCGTCAAACTCGCGGCCGCTGAGGTCATCCTGGCGGTTGCCAAACTGAACCCAATAAAAAGAATGCGTTGGCTCGTGGTAGAGATAAACAGCACCGGTGTTGGGCTGGAAGGGAACGCTGACAAGCATCAGAATGCCATTGCGATGCTCCATCAGTCGCTCAACGCGGCCTTCCGAGGTTTTGAGAAAAGCGGCAAGAATCTGCCAGCGCTGCGAGTGGTGCCCGACCCCGGGAAGCTCGTGTGCGCGAAAGCGGAAATCAAGGCAAACATCGAATTTGTCAGTCGACATAATTCCTCTCCTGGATTGTTCGACAGGTGTTGAAAAAGGGCGCGTCAAACGCGCCCTTCCGGTTAAATGGCCCCGCCCATGCTCTGACATGGGACAAAGGTGATTGTGGTTGGCGTGACAGCTGGTGGTTGTTTCCTGCTGTAGTACGTCTCCCGCACTACCGCTGGATGGCGCAGTGCTTTCCACATCATCACGCACCATCCAAAAGGCAACAGCGGATAGAAGACGTTTTTCACAAAAAACCGACCAAGGTGCGGGTTCAATCGGAACGCCGCGATGATCGTTGGCAGGAAGTACAGCACCACCAGGAAGAGCAAGTTCTGTTTCCAGATAGCCATAGGCCTCACTGGCCCCCATTCGTCCATCGTTGGAGAAGGGGTTGGAAACGGCGGTGTTATAGCGTAGCGGAGGTGACCGGTCTGACAACGACGGCCATCGGCGCGATCGGGTTAACTTTGCGAGTAACCGTTGAGCGCGACGGACTGTTGCTCGAGGCCGCGAGCGTCGGACAGCTTGCGACAACCAGGCTGTATTCGACAGCTCGTCTACGGCGCCAGAAAGAGGCGCTTGTTCCAGCAGAACGTGGCATGTTGAGTGAAGCTCCTTTTGAATGGAAGCAATGGTGAGAGAGAAGCCCTCAAGGGGCTGGGTCGGTACTGCTTGCATCGACGATGTAGAGCCAGAGGCTGGCCAACATCGTCAATCTTGGTCCGGTTGCTGATTGCGCTGTGCGGGCAAAACAATGCGGGCAAAACAAAGAGGCACTCGCGAGGAGCGCCAAAAACGCTGTGTTCGATTCTTGGTAGTTGCGGCGGCTGTTGTGTGAGTGAGTGGCTAGTATTTCCGCGGCTTGCAGGAGAGTCCAGCCCCAATAGGTGTTGCGTTGCGTTTCATCGACGTTTTGTTGCGCGCCCGATCAGGGCCCAAATCGATGTACAGAGACGCGACCCACGGGCATTCCAATTGTTATGCTGCCACATGTTCCGGTGGAATGTTGCCACCTACTGAAGCCGGTAGCTAGTTCACACTTTCCGTATCGGTCCCGGATAACCCATAAGTTTTCGGTCATTAGTGAGCAGTGTAATGCCCTCGACCGTAGCTTGGGCCACAAGGATGCGATCGAAGGGATCCTTATGTGTTGATGGCAGGTGGTCGACGTTGACGGCATGTTCGCTGGTGATGGGCAGTTCGGTGTAGCCGTTATCCAGCAATCCGCGGCGCAGCAGCCTCGCGTCCACCCGGAAGTCCGCTCGTCCGAGGCTGCGTTTGATCGTGATCTCCCACAGGCTGGCCGCACTGAATAGTAGGTCGTTTTCCGAATCCTCAATCAAAACGCGGGCGGCTTTTGGCAGCCGTTTGGGCTCATTCGCTGCCCAGAGCAGCAGATGCGTATCCAGCAGCAGCTTCACTCTCCACCTCCGAACATCCGCTCGATTTCGCTGCTACCCATTCCGTCAAAGTCGTCCGGAACCGAGAACTGTCCGGCGAGGAAGCCGAGCCTGCGTACCTGCTTGCCGGTGGGGGTATCCAGCGGCGTGACCTTGACCAGAGGCTTGCCTGCCTTGGCAATGATAAAGGGTTTTCCGTTTGCGGCCTGATCCACTAAGCGGGATAGCTGGGTCTTGGCATCATGGATGTTGACGGTGTTCATAGGTGCTCCATTGAACTAAGTCTAGTTAGTTTAGTCTCTATGCTTGTCGCTGTCAAGCAAGGTAAGCAGGCCAATTAGTATCAACGCTTGCCGGATCGAATGCAGCAGAGCCACACCGCGAGCACGGTATGACGCGGACAATGCTGAGGAACCTGCCAGGGTAACGTCCGATAACGGATGGCCACTCAAAAGCTAAAATCGCGCTTAAGTTAACGATAAAAAGACACTTAATATTTTCAATGTCCGATAATGGTGATTCTGTGAAGCAATATGATTTCTTGGAAATTGATTGCCGGTCGCAATGATGTCGGGTATCGTATGCGGACCAGGTGCAGGTCGCTGCCGCGTACTGGCGATCTATGCACTGCGGTCCTTCGTTGCGTTGGTTATCGGTCGTCGCGCCGCCCCGCGCGTCGTCTGCGTCATCGCGTGCCGGAGCAGCATATTTGCTTTCGTCTGATAGTGGGCGCCGTAGCTCTTCAGCCATTCGAGTACATCTGCGTCGAGTCGCATGGTTACTGGTTTCTTGGCTGGCCGCTGATATTTGCCGATCTCGGCTCCGGTCCAGTCGATGACCTCGGGCATTTCGGAGAGATCAATGTCCGTGTCTTTTTTGGCTGCGACGTTTGCGATTTGGCGTTTCTGTCCTTTTGTGAGCTTCTTCATATGCTTTCTTCTCTCGGCTGGTTGCTGCTCGGGCTGAGATTAGCCTGATAATTTCCTCGTCATGGCGGTCAAAACTGGTATGCACGACAAAGACAATCGCGCCAGCTCCGATCGCTCCAAGGGTGATGTATCGTTGCTCCTCATCGTAGTGTAATACGTCTCGCTGTGTTAGAGCGAAGGGATCTTCGAAAACCAACGAGGCGGTGTCAAAATCAATGCCGTGCCTTACAAAGTTCTCGCGGTTCTTCTCGTCGTTCCACTCAAAGGGCATGATCGTAACTCGGATATAATATCATAATTGTACGTACAATCGTACAGACACATCGGAGTACCGCTCTCCTTGGGGAGAGCTGCCTCGTGCCGATGCCGCCGGCGTTGTTGGCGCGGGCGAGCGCCATGCGCGTCGTATTGTCTCGGCACTTATCCAGCGGGGAGTGCTTGCCTCGGAGAGTCAGCACGCGCCGCTGCGCCTGGTCTTCCCAGTGGCGCTTGCCTCGCGCTGGGTGCCGGGATTGTTTCCCGAGAAGGTGAATATGCGTGAATAACATGATCTGAGGTTTCCGACGACGGAAGAGGGCTATGCTCTTGACAGCAATGTTGTCGTGTTCTGGGGACAGGACGGAGAAACCCGCGTGCGCTGCCAAATCAGCGGAGATGCTCTGGACGACCATTTCGGCGGGGATGGCAAGGACAAGCTCGCTGTATTCAGAGCCAACGGGCCGGCCATTAAAGAGGAAGCGCGCCGGAATATCTTGCTGGTCGCATGGAACCGGATGGGTCTGTTCTCATACGCACTGGCGACCTATAGCGTTAAGACAATCTCCGCGGGTGTTCCGCTTCCTGAGCGAAGACTGGTCGCCCTGGATCGCACTTCTGCGCATGCGCGAGCGCTGGCCGGAATTGCGGTATGGGATGAAGGCGGGGTATTTTGCAGATGGGAGAATGAGCCGAGAGAGGCGAGCCTCACCAGGCTTTCGGTCTCAGAGCCTTCATGATCGCCTCGCGCATCGGCGGCAATTCGTCCTTGACCGTATTCCAAACTATCTCATCATCAACTTTGTGATAGCCATGCCGCAGGATATCGCCCATGCGAGAAAAGCCCTTCCAGTCAGGTCCTGGGCATAATGCTTCCGCACTGTCGCCTAATCTTTTCGCGGCTTCGGTAATGATCTGCATCTGGCGCTCGACTGCGGACTTGGTCTTCTGATCCATTTTGTAGGCATCTAAATCCATATTGGTCAGGAACGCCTCGATATGGTCGATGCCCTCGAGAATGTCGCGTAGATGGGTCTCGTTGTCCCTAAAAGGCACGGACAGCCTCGCGCAAAGCTTGCGACCTAACAGGCTCTCTCATCCACTCGGATGAAGATAGATCGACATTGACGCCAAGCAGGTCCGTCAGGCGGCTTTGCAAGCTTCCGACCTTAACCAGTGTCAAGCGCTTAGACTTGTCGAAGTCGGCCATCAAATCGACATCGGATACTGCCGAGGCTTCGCCGCGAGCAACAGATCCAAAAATGAGCAAATGGACGATGCCGGCGGCCTTCAGCTCCACCTCATGCTCGCGGAGCTTCGAAATGACATGGTGTTTATCCATAGACCTACCCTGAGCTATATTATGGCCTTGTTCAACCTCAAAGCCAAGACATATAGGCATTACGCCTCGGTGGTCACTTCAAAACGGCCATGCGTGGACGTCTCAAACCTGATTGGATAAGGGCGAAGGCTTCCGCCGAATCCGGTATGTTCTTTGGTTGAGGACCAAGAGCCCACTGGATCAGGAGAAGCCTTCATGATCATTGTAGGGTGTGACTTCCATCCAA
>Ga0187884_10001879_pt1 | contig 18325 bp, 16 predicted proteins | sample June2016WEW_20_4_FD_132983 | JGI IMG/M metagenome (GOLD analysis project Ga0187884, IMG submission 132983) | Peatland microbial communities from SPRUCE experiment site at the Marcell Experimental Forest, Minnesota, USA - June2016WEW_20_40 | ecosystem: Environmental > Terrestrial > Soil >...
GTCGTGGATTTACATCGGCTCGCAGGGAATCATCCAGGGAACGTATGAAACGTTCATGGCGGCCGGGCAGAAGCATTTCGGCGGCGACCTGGAAGGCAAGCTGATTGTTTCCGGCGGCATGGGCGGCATGAGCGGAGCCCAGCCACTGGCCGCAACCATGACCGGCGCCTGCTACCTTGGCATTGAGGTCGATCCTGAGCGCATCAAGAAACGCCTGCGCACTGGCTATTGCGACTTCATGGTGAACTCGCTGGACGAAGCGCTGCGCATCATCAAGAACGCAGTTCGCAAGAAGGAGAGCATCTCCGTCGGCCTGGTAGGGAATTGCGGCGACATCATCCCGCAGCTGGCCGAGCGCGGCGTTGTGCCCGACATTCTCACCGACCAGACCTCCGCGCACGATCCCCTGAACGGCTACGTGCCGTCGGGAATGTCGCTGGAGCAGGCTCTCGATCTGCGCAAACGCGATCCGAAAGCCTACGTCGAGCGCTCGCTCGATACCATGGCCCGCCACGTCGAGGGCATGCTCAAGCTGCAGAAGATGGGATCGGTCACCTTCGACTACGGCAACAACATCCGCACCTTCGCCTTCGAGCACGGGGTGAAGAAGGCGTACGACTTCCCGGGCTTTGTGCCGGAATACATTCGTCCGCTGTTCTGCGAAGGCCGCGGTCCGTTCCGCTGGGCGGCGCTTTCGGGCGATCCGGCCGACATCCATACCACCGACGATCTGGTGCTGCAGATGTTTCCCCAGAACAAGATTCTCAGCCGCTGGATTGATCTCGCGCGCAAGCGCATCAAGTTCCAAGGGCTGCCGTGCCGCATCTGCTGGCTGGGCTACGGTGAGCGCGCGGAATTCGGCCTCGCCCTGAACGACATGGTGAAGAAGGGCACACTGAAAGCTCCAATCGTGATGGGCCGCGATCATCTGGACTGTGGCTCGGTGGCGTCACCCTACCGCGAAACCGAAGCGATGAAGGATGGCAGCGACGCCATCGCCGACTGGCCGCTGCTGAATGCTTTACTGAATACCGCCAGCGGCGCGTCCTGGGTGTCCATCCATAACGGTGGCGGCGTTGGCATTGGCTACTCCCAGCACGCTGGACAGGTCACCGTCGCCGACGGCACCGATGAGATGGCCAAGCGCATCGAGCGTGTGTTGACGAACGATCCCGGAATCGGCGTCGCGCGTCACGTCGACGCGGGCTACAACGAAGCGAAGAGCTTCGCCAAGGAAAAGGGGATTAAGATTCCGATGGAGAAGTGAATAAAGAAGAGGTCAGCAATCGGCATTCAGACCTCAGGGTTGGTTTGTGAGCGAACCAAGTGGAGCGGATGTTTAGGTCCGTGTCCCTTTATTTTGTAGGTGTCATCCTGAGCGCAGCAGTGCCCCGTCTTTGGCACTGCGAAGTCGAAGGACCGCTATCGTTGGAAAGATCCTCTCCACTGCGGCCACAGCCAATCCCTCCCGGCGTGGGCTGAAGCCGTAGGTCGGGACATTGATAGTCTGGGTGCCCCACACATTCGCGGTTTTCGAATGCGTGGGATGCAACATGTTGGAACTTGTGTTGGGGAATGATCCTTCCTCCCACTCATTCCAACATCAGGAATGGGTGGGGCACCCGGCTAATGCCTGTTCACAACAATTACTGCTCTACTCGCCAGCCGCACGTGTAGGAGCTTCCCTACTTGTGGGCCATATCGTGAAATTCCGATTCTCATCAGGAGTCAGTTTTAGTTTTAATTGCGCAGACTTGCACGCTTCCTCATCTGTCGAGTCGGGCCGGTATGGAATCCTCGAAGTAACAATCAGATCGCTGCTACCCGGTTCCACGTACAGGCAAACAGCTTGCCCGCCAATCAGAGGCACGTCATAGTCTGCAACTCGCACCCAGCTCTGCAATATATTCATCGCGCCATTGTCTTCTGGCCTAACAAAACAGAGCCGCGCACGATTCATGCGCCATGACTGCGCTGCCACAGATGCTGAGCAAGCAAGCGTCAGGAATACGCAAAGCAAAGACTTTTTCATCGGAGGCATAGTAACCCATCGCTCCATTCGAACGAGATACCTGGCGAGAAACCCCCATATCGTGGAGTGACGGAGTTGCAAGAATCGATACGACTCCTGGTTTTGGCTTTCAGGATCACCTTGCGAGAATCCCGTCCCGCGACTGCGGGACGACTCAGCTTAGCCCAGCGCTTCAGCGCTGGGTGGGTGTCTAAGAGTGGCTGAGTCCCGGCAGGGAGGGCACATGTGCCGCCGGCTGAAGCCGGCTCATTGCGGTAAATACTGCCTACCCAGGATTCCGCTACGCTCCATCCTGGGCTATCATGACCGCCGCCCTCCGGGCTCCGATGTTCGGTAAACCACTCCGATGCGCTGGGAACGGCGATGAAAATCTGGCCTAACATCGCCCTCAACCCACTAGCCCGCCCAGATTTGCGCCTACCCATTACACTGTTATCCATGCGAACTATAATTATCGCTGTGACCGTCATCATGGGACTTACTACTCTTCCCGCAGTATCCGCCACTAACGACTTCGGCCCCAACAATCCTTTTTACTCGCCCAGCACGCTGCCTTTTCGCGCACCGGACTTTAGCAAGATCAAAGATTCGGACTACCAGCCCGCCATCGAGGCCGGCATGGCGGAGCAGATCAAAGAAGTAGAAGCGATCGCCAACAATCCCGAGCCGCCAACCTTTGAAAACACCATTGTCGCGCTGGAGAAGAGCGGCCAATTGCTGGACCGCGTCTCCGAGGCCTTCTTCGGAGTTGTTGCCGCCAACAGCGATCCTGAACGGCTGAAGGTCCGTTCGATCGAGGCGCCGAAGCTCGCGGCACACCAGGATGCGATCCGCCTCAACACGAAGCTGTTCGAGCGCGTCAAAGCAGTCTACGACCAGCGGCCGTCGCTGCACCTCAATTCCGAGGCGTTGCGTTTGGTGGAGTGGGATTACCTGCAATTCACGCACGCCGGCGCCAACCTCAGCGAGGCAGACAAGACCGAGCTGAAGAAGCTGAACCAACAGATCGCGGTGTTGCAGGAAGATTTTCAAACCAAGCTGCTGGCTGCAACCAAAGCCGGCGCTTACACGACCAGGGACAAAGCTGCCTTGGCCGGCTTGACCGACGCGCAGATTCACGCCGCCGCCGACGCGGCGAAAGGCCGCAACACCGAGGGCTACGTCATTCCTCTGCAGAACACCACGCAGCAGCCGTCCCTGGCGACGCTGACGGATCGCAACACACGGCAGGCAATCTTCGAGAACTCCTGGAATCGCGCCGAACACAACGACGCCAACGACACGCGCGCGACCATCGCCAAGATCGCGCAGCTGCGGGCACAAAAGGCCAAGCTGCTCGGGTATCCCGACTTCGCTTCGTGGACACTGGTCGACCAGATGGCCAAGACGCCCGACGCGGCATTGAAGTTCATGGACGCGCTGGTGCCGCCCGCCACCGGACGCGCCGCCAACGAGGCGCAAGACATTCAGTCGCTCATCGACCAGCAGAAGGGCGGCTTCAAAGTTCAGCCCTGGGACTGGGACATTTACTCCGAGCAGGTGCGCAAGGCGAAATACGATCTTGATGAGGAGCAGGTTAAGCCCTACTTCGAGCTGAACAATGTGCTGGAGAACGGCGTCTTCTACGCCGCCACCCAGCTCTACGGGATCACCTTCAAAGAGCGCAAGGACATTCCGTCGTACGCCCAGGGGATGCGCGTTTTCGAGGTATTCAATGCCGACGGCAGTCACCTGGCGCTGTTTTACTGCGACTACTTCAAGCGCGATAACAAGCAGGGTGGCGCCTGGATGGACCAGTTTGTCGGACAGTCAAGGCTGATAGGCACCACGCCTGTCGTGTACAACGTCGCCAACTTCGCCCCGCCGGCTGCCGGCGAACCCGCGCTGATCACCTCCGACGATGTCACCACCATGTTCCACGAGTTCGGTCATGCGCTGCACGGCATGTTCTCCAGCGCCGAATATCCCACATTGTCCGGTACGTCGACGGCGCGTGATTTCGTCGAGTTTCCTTCGCAGTTCAACGAATACTGGGCGACGTACCCCGAGGTCTTCCAGCACTATGCCAAGCACTATAAGACCGGCGCTCCCATGCCCGCGGAACTAATGGCAAAGATCAAGAAGTCGCGGACTTTTAACAAGGGCTACGACATGACCGAACTGGTGGCCGCGGCCGAACTTGATATGCACTGGCATATGCTGGCGGCGACAGCTCCGCTTCAGGATCCGGACACCTTCGAGCGCGATGCGCTGGAGAAGATCAAGCTCTGGATCAGCTACGTGCCGCCGCGTTATCGCTCCAGCTACTTCAATCACATCTGGAGCGGCGATTATGCCGCCGGCTATTACGCATACCTCTGGACGCAGATGCTCGCCGACGACGCCTATCAGGGCTTTCTGGATCACGGCGGCCTTACCCGCGCCAACGGCGATCGCTTCCGCCAGATGATTCTGTCGAAGGGCAACACGGAAGACTTGGAGCAGCTCTACGTCAACTGGCGTGGCGCGCAGCCGAGCATTGCACCCATGCTGAAGTATCGCGGCCTGGAAACAAGCAGCGTCTCGAAATAGCGCTGCATCAAGAAAAATGGCACGGGGAGGAGGAGTAACCCCGTGCCGTTCGCGTGCCGGTTAACACGCGCTCTCTCTGCTGGGAACAACTCTGCTGACCGAACAACTACTCGTGCATCATGTTGAGGTGCGGATGCTCGACGTGAGCATGGCCGCAACCGAGAGGGCACTCTCCCAATAGCGGGCGGCAAGCCGGATCTTCGCCGATCTCGATCACTGCCGGTGGTACCTTTACCTCGGCAAACTGCTCGGCCTCGGTGGAGTGCTTCAGCGCAGACAGCGACGACTTTCCGCTGGCCACCACTTGTGCCACTTCATCGAAATATCCCGTCCCCACAAAGCGCTGGTGCTTTACAGCCGAGTAGCCGTGGGTATACTCGCGTGAAAATTCTTTTTCCTGCAGTCGCGAGTAAGCGGTCATTCCTGCATCTTTGTAGGCGCGCGCCAACTCAAACATGCTCAAGTTCAGAGCGTGGAAACCGGCCAGCGTGATGAACTGGAACTTGTAACCCATCTCCGCCAACGCCGGCTGGAAGCGAGCGATCGTCGCGTCGTCCAGCTTCTTCTTCCAGTTGAAGGATGGCGAACAGTTGTACGCCAGCATCTTGCCTGGGAACTTCTCGTGAATGGCCTCAGCAAACTGCTCGGCTTCAATCAGGCTTGGTTCGGAAGTCTCGCACCAGATCAGGTCCGCATACGGCGCATACGCCAAACCGCGCGCAATCGCTGAGTCGAGTCCGCCGCGAATGGCGAAGAATCCTTCCGGCGTGCGCTCGCCCGTGCAGAAAGCCTGATCGTACGGGTCGATGTCGCTGGTCAGCAGGTGCGCGCTGTTGGCGTCGGTGCGGGCCAGCACGAGTGTCGGAACGCCCAGCACATCGGTCGCCAGCCGCGCCGCAACCAGCTTCTGCACCGCTTCTTGCGCGGGCACCAGCACCTTGCCGCCAAGATGTCCGCACTTCTTCGCCGAAGACAGCTGATCTTCGAAGTGCACGCACGCGGCGCCCGCCTCGATCATGGCCTTCATCAATTCGAACGCGTTGAGGGTCCCACCGAATCCCGCTTCAGCATCGGCGATGAGCGGCGCGAACCAGCTAATGCCGTTCTTGCCCTCGGAGTGATGAATCTGGTCGGCCCGCATCAGCGCATTGTTCAGACGGCGCACAAGATTAGGCACCGAATCCGCTGGGTACAAGCTCTGGTCGGGATACATCTGGCCGACGTTGTTGGCATCGGCTGCAACCTGCCATCCGCTGACGTAAATGGCCTTCAGGCCGGCGTTGACCATCTGCACGGCCTGGTTGCCGCTCATTGCGCCCAGCGCGTTGACGTAGCTCTCGCTGTTCAGCAGCTCCCACAGGCGCTCCGCCCCATGACGGGCCAGCGTGTATTCGATACGAAGCGTGCCGCGCAAGCGAACCACGTCTTCCGGAGTATAGGGTCGTTGAATGCCCGTCCAGCGAGGGTCGGTCTTCCAGGTATGAGCAAGTTGTGCCGCTGATTCCAGCGCCGCCATTACGATCTCCTCTCGAGTTCGAAATATGAGTAGGGGTTCCGGAGTACTGCTGACTGCCATCCTTTTCGAACGAACGTTCTGTTCAGTATGTTGAACACTCATTCGATATGGTGGACAAACCTTACGCGGCAACGCTGCTGGCGCGCAATACCGACGTTCAATAGGTTGAACAGAAATTCATCATTCTGTACGATGGTTGTGATTGTCTCTGGTTAAAGTGGGGTTGGCTATGCGCGATGAAAATGATTCGTCCTCGACCGCAGTGGAACGGACGCTGTTAATCCTGGAAGCCGTCGCCCAGCGCGAAGGCGGAATGTCGAATGCCGAATTCAGCCGTAAGCTAAAGATTCCAAAGAGTTCCGCCAGCTATATCCTGCGCACGCTGGAACAGCACGGCTACCTGCGACGCGACGGCGAAGCCGGACGCTACCGCCTGGGAATGAAAGTCCTGAACCTCTCCCGCGCCGCCTTGAGCGGCGTTGATGTCCGGGAGGCGGCGCTCCCCATCATGAAGCACCTGGTCGACCGTATTCACATCACTACGCACCTGGCGATCCTCGATCAGCACGAAGCCGTGTACGTCGAGAAGGTGGAAGCGCCGGGCTTCATCAAGATGAACACCTGGATTGGCCGCCGCATGGAAGTGCATTCCACGGCCGTGGGTAAGGCGCTGCTGGCCTACCTTGATCCAAAGGAGCGCGACAGCATCCTACGCCAGCGAGGGCTTAAGAAACTGACCACACACACCATCACCACGCTGCCGCGCTTGCTGCAGGAGTTGGAGCGCGTGCGCGGCCTGGGCTATGCAGTGGATGACGAGGAGAACAGCCTGGGGGCGCGTTGCGTGGGAGCTCCGATCTTCAACGCCGAGGGAAATGTCGAAGCTGCGATCGCCTCTACCGGAACCATCAATGATGTTCCGCAAGACTCCATCGCCCACGTGGCCGACATGGTGAAGGAAGCCGCGCGGAGAATCTCGCATCAGGTCGGATATCGCGGTCCCTATCCCAAAACCATTGACGACGACTAAGCATTCCTCCCGAAGACATCTTCTCGCAAAGTCGCAACAGGGTCGATACTGGCCGGAAGTAAATCAAACAAACGTTTGCTTGAAGTGCGATAATGGGCGGCGTTCCTAATCATTTCATGTTTTGCGGAGCGAACATTATGGGCAAGCTGACGGGCAAGGTGGCAATCGTAACCGGAGCTTCCAAGGGTATCGGTGCTGGCATCGCCAAAGGGTTCGCCGCCGAGGGCGCTGCCGTGGTAGTGAATTACTGCGCGACACGCGAAGGCGCTGAACGGGTGGTCAAAGAGATCGAGGAGAAGGGCGGACGAGCTCTGGCGATTCGAGCCGATTTAGCGAAACCGGAGGAAATCCGGCAGATGTTCGCGGAAACCAAGCAGGCCTTCGGGCGGCTCGACATTCTGGTGAACAATGCCGGCGTGTTTCAATTCGCTCCCTTGGAAAACATCACCGTGGAGCAATTTCACTATCAGTTCGACGTGAACGTCCTCGGCGCGCTGTTGGCCACGCAGGAAGCTGTCCGGTACTTCGGCGACGAAGGGGGCAGCGTCATCAACATTGGATCGGCGATCACCGTGCTGAATCCTGCGCAGACCGTGATCTACACGGCCACCAAGGGCGCCATGGATTCCATGACCCGGACGCTGGCCAAGGAACTGGGACCGAAAAAGATTCGGGTGAACTCAATCAATCCGGGAACCGTGAAGACCGAAGGCACCATCGAGCACGGCATCATGGGAAGCGATATGCAGAAGAATTACGAGCTGAATACGCCTCTAGGCGGCTACGCTGAACCGGAACACATTGCCCCGATCGCGGTGTTCCTGGCGTCGGCGGATTCGTCCTGGCTTACTGGTGAACTCATGATCGCTTCCGGGGGATTGCGCTAGGCTGGTGGAAATCGGAAACAGGCCAGCGGTAGCCTACCGTCGGAGCAGTGGCGAGAGAGAATCCATCGGGATGGAGCCTAGGAAACTGGGTTGGACAAGCACTTCAGTAATCTGGCATCCCGGGCAAAACGCCACAGCTTTAGTGCGGCGACGAATATAACCGCCGCTAAACGTTACGCCGGGCTGGCTTGGCCAGACCCTCACGTTCGACCTCGCGCTCGATGTTGTTCCAGACCCGGGGACTAGGGTCTTCCATAGGCACCAGGAGCTTCGCGGCTTCGGCAATATAGCGCAAGTCTGCGACCAGGTCGGCGCATACTTTGCATTCTTCCAGATGCTTCTGCTGATCCTCGGTGCCTCCGCCATCGATAATGTCCGGCAGCGCCTTTTGAAATTCCGCGCACGTCATAACTTTTCTCTCCCCGGGAATCATCAGCGGTTCTGGTTACGATCAAGCCCGCCCTACAAACTCCCCGCATTTCTCGCGAAATGCCTCTCCTGTGACTATCGTCGATTGGCAGCCTTCTCCGCTTTGCTCTGCTTGAGTAGATCGCGCAGTTTCATCCGGGCTTTGTGCAGCTGCGACTTGCTGTTTCCGATGGAGCATCCCATCATTTCAGCAATCTCATTGTGCTCATAGCCCTCGACGTCGTGCAAAACAAATATGATGCGATATCCCGGCGGCAGGCTCTCTACCGCGCGCTCCAAGTTGACCCGGTCGATGGATCCGGCCAAGACGTTATCCCGGGTTCCGATGTCTTTTTTCGGCCCGTCTTCCTGCTGGGGTTCCAAAGTCTCTTCCAGCGACACCTCAGGAAGGCCCTTCTTCCGCAGGTGCATCAGGACTACGTTTACTGCCAGCCGGTGCAGCCAGGTAGAGAAAGCCGACTCTCCGCGAAAGGTGGCAATCTTCCGGTAAAGCTGAAGAAAAGCCTCTTGCGTAAGGTCTTCCGCCTCTGCTGTGTTGCCGGTCATGCGCAGGCAGAGAGAGTACACCCTGCGTTTATGCAGGCCGTACAAGGCTTCAAACGACTCAGCATCGCCTTTTTGCGCCCGCTCAATTGCTTCGTGTTCGGAAACGCCGTTGGCAAGAATCTTCTTAGCGATTGTCAATTTTATGTACCAGTAACGCTAGGGTCTTCGATGCCAAACAGAGTACCCGGTGTTGCCTTCTCCAATCAAATGTAGGGCAGGCACCCAGTAAGCGGCTCTGACACTTCACGTCTCGACAAGCATAGGATGCCGATTCAACGCCAGACGGCAAGCTTTGAGAGAGCGGTCAAAGAACCGCACACGAGGGCTCACCCTTAGGCTGTCTGGAGTAAGGTGATCCGAATTCGGGGCAGACGCCGCCGACTCGACCGCTGAAATTAACATCAGAAATGCTTGACAACGGGTAAGCCGGGGCTAAAATACCCGACAATTGAGGTGTTTTCACCGTTTCACCGGACTTCTATGAGCGCAGGCCAGCCAGCAAACACAACCTTCAACTACCCTCAGAGCGACGCAATGGACAATCAGTGTCGGCATCCCCGAGTCCAGGTGGTCTCGCGTGACGAAGATGCGGAATATGTCGAGTGCCTGGAGTGCCGCGAAATCTTCGAATCTAGCGAGTTCCGCGACATGGACATCGAATCCAAGATCCCAGCCGAAGAAGAATAAGCCTTCCTTGTCGAAAGCTTTGCGTTGCGCAGGCAGGCGCATCGGTGTGTCCGAAACCATCACCGTAGCTTCAGCCCTGCGTCAGCCGACAGTTCGAGAGCTGCAAACTCTCCGACCAGGTATCGCGGATACGCTGCGGCCGCGATCATGGCGGCATTGTCGGTGGACAGCTTGCGCGAAGGGAACAGCGCAGGCAATCCCTGTTTGCGCGCTTTAGCTTCAAAGCTCGACCGCAACTCGGAATTGGCTGCCACTCCTCCGGTGATCAGGAGAGTCGCCGCGTTATATTGGCGCGCGGCCAGAAGCGTCTTGCTGATCAGATCGTTCACGATGCTGTGCTGAAACGACGCCACCAGATCCAGCGTCTGTCGGTCGCAAGCCGCGAGGACGTCTTCTCTCGTTGGCGCCGGTAGCAGGCTCAGCACAACTCTCCGCTCTTCGATGGCGGACTTCATTCCACGCGTTTCCACGTATCGCAGAACGGCAGTCTTGATACCGCTGTAAGAAAAATCGATGCGGCGATCCTCTTCCGCATGACGGTTCTGCGGATTGCGGTCACGATGCTTGATCTGCGCGAACGGAAACTTCACGGCCAACGGATCGCCGTGCTTTGCCAGAAAGTCGATCATGGGACCGCCGGGATATCCCAGCTCAAGCAGCTTGGCGACCTTGTCGAAAGCCTCCCCGGCAGCATCGTCGCGGGTGTGTCCCACGTTGTGGTAGACCCAGCCGAGATCTTTGCGCTCGGCAAGGTAAAGATGGGTATGGCCGCCGCTGACCACCAGGGCGAGCACTGGAAACTGCAGTTCACGATTGCCATTTTGCCGCTCTTCCAGCAGTACGGCGTGAATGTGCCCCTCCAGGTGATTCACCCCGATCAGCGGCTTCTCCACCGCGTAGGCCAGCGCCTTGGCGTAGCTCAGCCCTACCAGCAACGCACCTGCTAATCCCGGGCCTTTGGTGACCGCGAGCGCATCGATCGTTTCGTAGGTTCGGCCGGCATCCTGCAGCGCTTTGCGAACCACGGGGACGATCGCGCGGAGATGCTCGCGGGACGCCAGTTCCGGCACAACTCCGCCGAATGGCTGGTGCGTAGCGATCTGCGAGTAGACCACGCTGGAGATGACTTCCTCGCCCGAACGAACCACGGCCGCCGCGGTCTCGTCGCACGAGCTTTCAATCCCGAGGATGTAAACATCGCTCACCTAACCATTGTACGAGGCGATGCCGGGCGCGACGGGTTATCATCAAAACTCGGATGAAAGCGCATGCCACCAACATCGTTCGCGTGCTGCGCGAGCGCGGGTTTCAAGCCTACTGTGCCGGGGGCTGCGTTCGCGATACGCTCCTCGGGCTGACGCCTGCTGACTACGACGTCGCCACCGACGCCACTCCTCCCCAGGTCATGCGCATCTTTCCGGAAACCTACGCCGTCGGTGCGCAGTTCGGTGTCGTGCTGGTTCCGGCGCTCGAGAATTCACGCTTGCCGCTTGAGCCTTCCGAGCACCCGAATTATGTCGAGGTCGCGACCTTTCGCAATGACGGCGCTTACTCCGACGGCCGACATCCCGACCAGGTCCGTTACTCGACGGATCCGCGGGAAGATGTGCAGCGCCGCGATTTCACCATCAACGGACTGCTGATGGATCCGCTCGACGACGACCGTGTACTCGACTTCGTCGGCGGCCGCGACGATTTGAAGGCCCGCATCGTTCGCGCCATCGGGGATGCCGAGCGCCGCTTCCAGGAAGATAAGTTACGCATGTTGCGGGCCGTAAGGTTTGCTGCCCGTTTCCAGTATGTCATTGAGCCGCAAACCTTCGCGGCGATCCAACGACTAGCCCCAATGGTTCACCAGGTCAGCCGCGAGCGTGTGCGCGATGAATTAACCAAGATGCTGACCGAAGGCCACGCTCGCACCGCATTCGAGTTGCTGGACGCGACAGGGCTGTTGAAGCAAGTGCTCCCGGAGATCGATCGCATGCACGGGGTCGAGCAGCCGCCGCACTTTCATCCCGAGGGAGATGTCTGGATTCACACCCTCATGCTGCTGGAGCAGCTGAAGCCGAAAACCTCGCGTCCGCTGGCGTGGGGAGCGCTGCTGCACGATGTCGGCAAGCCTCCGACGTTTCGCATTGCGCCGGACCGGATTCGCTTCGACGGCCACGTGGAGGTTGGGGTCAAAATGGCCGAAGAGATCTGTCAGCGGCTGCATTTCTCCAACGAGGAGATCAAGCAGATCACGGCATTGGTCGCCAATCACATGCGCTTCGGCGACGCCGACAAGATGAAGGAGTCGACGCTAAAGCGCTTCATGCGGCTGCCGAAATTCGAAGAGCACATGGAGTTGCATCGCATCGATTGCCTGAGCAGTCACCGGAAACTTGGCAACTACGACCTTGTCCGCGACCGCCTTGAGCACACGCCCACCGAAGAAATCCGTCCTCAGCCGTTGGTCAACGGCCGCGATCTGATCGAGCTCGGGTACAAGCCGGGAGCGGAGTTCCGGGCAATCCTGTCGGCAGTCGAAGACGCACAACTGGAAGGCTCTTTGAACAATAAGGAAGAAGCGTTGTCCTTTGTGCTCAACGAATTTCCGCTCGCGACCTGAGCGTGCAGGACTCGTGCGATGATCTGTTCTACAATCAGACCTTGAATTCCATGCAGCATGCCGCCACAACTTTGCGCAAGATTTTCAGTGATACCTTGCGTCGCGAGGGCAGCGATGGCCCGTTGCTGGCGTGGCCGCTGGCCTGCGGAACCAAGACGGCCGAGCGTACCCAGGCAATCACGTTCGACCGTGGAATACTGACGGTCGCCGTGCCGGACGAAACCTGGCGTCGCCAATTGCGAACGTTTGCCGGGCAATACCTCACGCAGCTGAACCAGATCAGCTCCGAGAAGGTAAGCAGAATCGAATTCATCATCGCGAGCAACCCCTCGCACTGATTCCCAAATTATGGTTTCTGATAAAGACGTTTCCTATGTCGCAGAGCTGGCGAACCTCGAACTGACCGCCCAGGAGCACGCCCGCATGTTGAAGGACCTGAATTCCATCCTGGGCTATATCGATCGCCTGAGCGAATTGGACACTGCCAACGTGGAACCGATGGCGCAGGTTGCCAGCCGGTATGCGGACCCCGCCAAGTCCAGAGACGAGGCCGACGGCTTCCGCTATGCCCTGCGCGCCGACGAACTGCGCCCCAGCCTTCCGCGCGAGGAAGCCATGAAGAATGCGCCAGTCACGGACGGAACATTCTTCAAGGTACCCAAGGTTATTGAGCGATGAACATCGACGCACTTACCGTCGCTTCCACGCGCATAGCTGTACGTGAGAAGCAGACTACCGCCAAAGCCTTAGTCGACGCTTTCTACCTCAAGATCGAAGCGGAAGACCCCGCAATCGGTGCCTATCTCACGCTTTCAAAGGAGCGCGCCTACCGCCAGGCCGCGCACGTCGATGAACTGGCCGACCGTGGCGACGACCTGCCCCCGCTGGCGGGTGTGCCCATCGCCGTCAAGGATGTCTTCACCACCAAGGACGTCCGCACCACAGCCGGTTCGAGGATGCTGGAAAATTTCATCGCGCCCTATGATGCAACTGTTGTTACCCGGATGGAAGAAGCGGGCGCCATCATTCTCGGCAAAACCAACTGCGATGAATTCGCCATGGGTTCTTCGAACGAAAACTCGGGCTTCCATCCGGTGCACAATCCCCGCGACCTCACGCGGGTTCCTGGCGGCTCCTCCGGCGGATCTGCGGCCGTGGTTGCCGCGGGAACCGCTGTGGCCTCCATCGGTTCCGATACCGGAGGCTCCATTCGCCAGCCGGCAGCATTCTGTGGCGTGGTTGGGCTCATGCCCACCTACGGCCGCCTCTCACGCTACGGCCTGATCGCGTTCGCTTCATCGCTCGATCATCCTGGGCCATTCGCGAAGACCGTGAAAGACGCTGCGATCCTGCTGGAAGTGATGGCAGGCCGCGATCCCATGGATTCGACGACGGCCGACATTCCGGTGCCCAAGTACGCCGAACATATTGGTCAGCCTGTCGAAGGCATGAAGATCGGCGTTCCGCTGGAATACTTCGAGGGGGGTCTCGATACCGACGTGCGTGCTGCGGTCGAACTTGGCCTCCACGAGCTGTCCAAAGCCGGAGCGGAAATCGTCCCCTTGTCGTTGCCGCACACGGCATATTCGATTCCCACTTACTACGTCATTGCGACCGCCGAGGCGTCGTCGAACCTGGCACGTTATGACGGCGTCCGCTATGGTTTGCGTTCGACCGAAGGCAAGACGTTAAGCGAGATGTATCGCCGCACGCGGGACGCCGGCTTTGGAGCTGAGGTGAAGCGCCGCATCATGCTGGGAACGTACGTCCTCAGCGCTGGGTATTACGATGCTTACTATCTGAAGGCCCAGCGTGTCCGAAGCCTGCTGGCGCGCGACTTCGACGAGGCGTTTGCCAAGGTAGACGTGCTGGTCACACCAACCACGCCGACGCCCGCATTCAAACTGGGCGAGAAGACGGACGATCCGCTGGCCATGTATCTCGCCGATATTTTTACCGTGACGGCCGATCTGGTCGGCATTCCAGGCATATCAATCCCATGCGGGAAGAGCAAACAGGGATTGCCGATTGGCATGCAGATACTCGGAAAGCATTTCGATGAGGCGACCGTTCTGCGAGTGGCGCACGTGGCTGAGCATGCGCTCGTTAGTCGAGTGGAGTAGCGCTAGACAGCGCGCTCAAGATAGCTCCTCATAATATCGCTCTCCCGCGCAGCCGCGGCAGAGAATCTTTCCGTCCCGCCTGACCTCGCGTTGGAAGTTGATCCCTTCGCCGCACTCCGCGCAGACAATGCGTTCGCCTTTGTATCCGGGCAGTTCCTCGGGCGGAAGCACAACTTTCACCCAGCGCTCGGTGAACAAATCGGCATTGGACAATTCACGATAGGCCAGCATTTGCTGCTGGTTCTTGTTTTCAATCTCAGGGTGCAACTTCCGAGCCAGCGCCTTGGAACTCTCCTTTGCGCACACCCGAATCGCCTTCCCTGACTGAAGATCCACGAACGTAGCCGCCACCTTGCCCCAGTCGCAAAACTTCAGCGCCCGCTTGCCCAGGCGGCAGCCGGTAACGACGCCCACCGCGTCGGTAGCGCAGCGGTCAATCTCCACGAAGGTGATGAGGCGCTTGCGGTCCTTGCCGCGGGGATCATCGATACCCAGCAACTCCAGGCCGCGCATTGCGAGACGCACGCCCAATACCTGCCCCGCGCACAGATGTCCATGAGCCACTTCGGCGTCCACCAGCAATTCGTCCAGCGTCTTCAAGCTTGCACTCCGCCATTAATCGTCAGGATCGTTATCAGGCATTTCGTCGGCAAAGCGCCCGCTGATGCCGATGGTGAATTTTTCGCCGCCTGTCGGAACGAACGTCACCCGCGCCGGCTGCCGCGCCCACACCGGCGCCGCACAGTTGCCGTCAGGCGAGTCGCCTGTGGGATTCTTGCCGAGGTCCTTGTGAAACAGCGGCTTCTTCCCGCCAATCTCTGCCACGATTGCGCTTACTTTGTCGCCACTGGATGTGATGCCGCAATAGGCTGCATAGTCGCGATACCAGCTGACCTGAGAGTACAACGGGTCGAAGTCAGGCAATTTCAGCAGGGTGGCTTTTCCAGACTTCCGGTCCACCAGAAGCCAGCCCCCGCGCTGCCATAGCCATTTTGGAGCTTTGTGGGCTTCTTCCGACAGCGAGTCATTGATGCGGTAAGCGCGGCGCACCACGAATTCGCGATCCGTGACGTCGTGGCTCTCGCCAGTGGTGTAATCTTTCAACTGGCCATCGACAATCAGGGGACGGACTGCGATATCCAGAGTTTTGTCTTCCGACGGCCCGACCGGCAGCTTCACCGGTATTGCTTTGCCCAACGTGACGGTGTGAACCCTGGAAGCAGCACTTAACGGGACACAAGCCAGCAGTGCGGCGAGAAGTAAGGTGGCGCGGCGCATAATGACCGACTGATGGCAGCCTATATCCCGCGCGGCAGGCTCTGCAAGCTCTGGTTCTTCTGGGTCACAAACTTTGTAAACCGATTATGAGCGGTGGTTACAACTGACATACAATAACTCCGCGTCTAAGTTGCTGATGATGCCTTCGACTTACACCTTCATTGTCCCGGCTTACAACGAGAGCGAGAGGCTCGCAATCTCTCTGCCCAAAATTCTCGATTACGTGCGCAAGCAGCAACTGCGCAGCGAGATCATCGTTGTGAATGACGGCTCTACCGACGATACGGCAGATGTAGTTCGGCGCTTCATGGCCGAGAATGCCGACGTTCGCCTGGTTGAGAACCCGGGTAACCGAGGCAAAGGTTATAGCGTGCGCCATGGAATGTTGCAGGCGCAGGGCGATGTGATGTTGTTCACCGACGCCGATCTGTCCTCTCCGATTTATGAAGCGAGCAAACTCTTCGCGGCCATCGAAAAGGGGGCAGACGTCGCAATTGGTTCGCGCTGGCTGCAGGCTGATCTGCAGACCGAGCGGCAGCCGTGGCATCGACAACTCTACGGTCGCGTGTTCAACCTGGCCTTGCGTCTTACCTTGGGATTGAAGTATCGCGATACCCAGTGCGGCTTCAAGGCGTTTAGCCGTCCCGCGGTAAAAACAATTTTTGCTCGGCAACGGGTAGAGCGCTGGGGCTTCGATCCTGAGCTGCTGTTCATCGCCGACAAGTTTCATCTGCGCACGGTCGAGGTTCCGGTCGAGTGGGCCCACGATCACCGTTCGAAGATTAGCCCGGTCCGAGATGGCTTGAAGATGGCTCTGGAAATGCTGGCCGTTCGCTGGAACGACATCAAGGGCCGTTATGAGGCGCCTTCGATCGTACAAGAAGAAGTTCCGGCAAAATCGGCCGCTTCGTTACCAATCTCAAAATAAACAGCAAATTGCATGCTCGTGCGCGAGGCGACGCACATTCTCGTCAGCAACGCGAATTAGCGGTTGATTCTTTTCCCGAAAATTTGTAGCTTTCTTTAACCCTGCGCATCTTGTCCTAAGTCGGTTCTGGCCTAATCGGTTTTCACCGAGCTGTAACGAAAACAGCGTTGGCTTGCATCTAAGGGGTTCTATGTCGCAGCCGGTCATTTACAGCACGGATGTGGGGAGCGCTTCCGCGGCTCCTGTGGACCACCCCAGCGGGAACTCCCTCCTGCAGCGGTATATGCAGATGCGGGAGATGTCGCTGCATCTCTGTTCACCTCTCTCGGTAGAGGACCACGCGTTGCAGCCTATGGCGGATGCGAGTCCTGCCAAGTGGCATCTGGCGCATACCACTTGGTTCTTCGAGACTTTCCTGCTTTCGCAGTACGCCGAAAATTATCGTTCTTACCATCCGGCCTTCCGCAATCTTTTCAACTCCTATTACAACGCAGTCGGCGATCGGCCTTTGCGTAGCTTGCGGCACATTTTGTCGCGACCCAGTCTGGATGAAGTGCACGCGTACCGGATTTATGTGGACGAGACCATGCTTCACCTGCTGACCCAGGACCTATCAGCGGAGGCGGTAAAGCTGATCGAGTTGGGCATTAATCACGAGCAGCAGCACCAGGAACTGATTGTCACGGACGTCAAGAACGGGCTTTACGCCAATCCCCTTCGCCCGGCTTACTGGCCGACGGAGAGGCCTCACGATGCTGCATCGGCAAACAATGCAGTTCAGCCGCTGACCTGGCAAGGATTTCCTGAAGGCGTGCACTCCATCGGATTTGAGGGCAGCGGGTTTGCATTCGACAACGAAGGGCCGCGGCACAATGTTTACCTCCAACCGTTTCGCATCGCCTCTCGCCTGGTAACCAACGGCGAGTACCTCGAGTTCATGCGCGAAGGCGGTTATACCAAGCCTGCGCTGTGGCTTTCAGACGGCTGGGATGCCGTCAATACCAACAGCTGGAAAGCGCCTCTGTACTGGGAGCAGCGCGACGGTGAGTGGTGGCATTACACCATGGATGGCATGGTTCCGTTAAATCAGGCGGAGCCGGTGTGCCACGTGAGCTTTTATGAGGCAGATGCGTTTGCACGATGGGCGGGTGCTCGGCTTCCCAATGAGTTCGAGTGGGAGATTGCGGCACGATCTTGCCGCGTTGCGGGCAATTTTGCGGAGTCAGGCGTGCTGCATCCGCAACCTGCTTCTAGCTCCGAGCCGATTGCTCAAATGTTCGGCGATGTGTGGGAGTGGACCTCGAGCCCTTACGTAGCTTATCCGGGATTTAAGCCGGCTGCGGGCGCAGTCGGCGAATACAACGGCAAGTTTATGTGCAACCAGATGATCCTGCGCGGCGGTTCCTGCGCCACGCCCCAGTCGCATATTCGAGCCACCTACCGCAACTTCTTTCCGCCTCATGTGCGCTGGCAGTTCATGGGGCTTCGGTTGGCCAATGGCGACTAGCAAGCAACTTCAGCTTCTCCATTACCCCGCCTATTCTCTCGAGGTGCTCGAGGGTCTGACCGCTTCGCCGAAGCATCTTCCGGCAAAGCTTTTCTACGATGCGGTGGGCTCGCAACTGTTCGAGCAGATCACCGAGCTGCCCGAGTACTACCTCACTCGCACCGAGCGTTCGATTCTGGA
>Ga0187884_10001881_pt1 | contig 18319 bp, 20 predicted proteins | sample June2016WEW_20_4_FD_132983 | JGI IMG/M metagenome (GOLD analysis project Ga0187884, IMG submission 132983) | Peatland microbial communities from SPRUCE experiment site at the Marcell Experimental Forest, Minnesota, USA - June2016WEW_20_40 | ecosystem: Environmental > Terrestrial > Soil >...
GACCCGTCTTTACTGACACCGAATTCGTGGCGGATAAAAAGCCGGACGCGTGCCCGGCGGGTGGTGGCAGAAGCAGCTGGGCCAAACAGGACGTTAACGGCGCGCAGGTGCAGGAGATGATCCGCAATCTCGTGACACATCATGTCGCGGTGACCTCGACGCTGCCGGTGTTTGAAGCCCATGCACCGGGGCGACCGCCGTTGCAACCGCGCACGTTGGATGCGATGTCCGCAGAATCGGCGCAAAGCTACCTCACCGATCGAGCAAGAGTGGCTTTGGACTCGCCGATGATGGCGCTGTTGCGCAAGGAGATGGATTTTGAGATTGCCTTCGTCAAGGCGGGGGGCTTGCTGCTCGCCGGTCCCGATCCAACTGGAAACGGTGGTGTGCTGCCGGGTTTCGGCGATCAGCGCGAAATAGAGCTACTCGTGGAAGCGGGTTTCACTCCAGTGGAAGCCATCCAGATCGCCACGGAGAATGGCGCCTTATATCTCGGCCAGCAAGATCGAATTGGAACCCTCGCGTCTGGCAAACAGGCAGACCTCGTTTTGATTAAAGGCGATCCCTCAAAACGAATTGACGAGATCGAGAACGTCGAGACGGTGTTTAAGGCCGGGATCGGATACGATTCCAAGAAGTTGATCGATAGCGTGCGAGGCCAGGTCGGAATTCGTTAGTGGCATTCTGGGTGTTGCCGACCGTCACCTGCACGATTCCGGGCATGTGGTCGGCCACTCGGAAAGTGGCCACTAATCGTTAGACCACCTTCTTGACCCATTGGATGCGGGCGCGTAGTATCGGCCCGAACTGTAGCGATTCTGACGGTTTCGGCCCAAGCGCGCATCTCATTGCCGATCCGCAATGGTCGCGCTGGCGAACGCAGCTCCGACGAAAATGCAATGCGTCAAATTCACCCACCCCGCCTTGAATCTCCGCCTAAATGGGCGGCGTACCCTTACTGGCAGGTCATTCCCATAGTTCTTTGCACTGTGTTGCTCGCTGCGGCTCTAGTGGTATTCAGGACCCGGCTTCGGGCGCTCGACATATTCTCCGCCTTCTTGCTTTTCGGGGCCGCTGTTTTCTCTATTCTGATTGTCCTCTACACCAGATCGTTGCAGCGCGCCCAACAAGTACAGCTCGACACCGAAGAACGGCTCCAGCAGATGGCAGACAACATTCAGGAAATCTTCTGGATGATTGACGCGAAGACCAAAAAGGCCCTTTCCGTCACCGCAGCTTATGAGACGATCACCGGACGTTCCTGCCAGAGTCTGCTGGAAAATCCGTCTTCGTACGAAGAACTGATCCATCCCGAAGACCGCGTTCATGTGCTGGCAAAGCTTGGAGAAGCTACTCAGACTGGGCACTTCGATGAAAGATTTCGGATCGTGCGCCCCCGCGGCGAAGTGCGTTGGGTCGCAGTGCATGGGTTTCCGGTACGGGATGCTGCCGGCAAAATCCACCGTCTTGTCGGCACAGTTCGAGAAATCACGGCACAGAAAGAAGCGGAGGACAAGGTTGCCGAGCACCTGGCCGCCGCCGAGTCCGCAAGGGCAGAATCCGATGCTCTAAACAAGGCCACTCTCGCGCTGACCGCAGATCTTCGGATGGACTTCGTCCTGGACAGGCTGCTTCAGTCCTTGATGGAACTCGTCCCATGCGAGTGTGCACGTGTGCTGCTCTTGGAGGGCGACTCACAGCTTCTTGTGGCACGAGAAAAACTGCGTCACGAGGTTCCCAAGAAAGCTTCGGATTATCCACTGACTCTCGACGCCGCAGACTCTCCGTTCCTCTTGCGCATATTAAAGGCCCAGAACAGCGTCCTGCTTCCCGACACCAGAGACGAGAAAGAATGGCCCAGCTTCAAGGGCCATACTGACATCCGATCATGGTTGTGCGTGCCGTTGGTTGCGTCGCAGCAGACCTTGGGGCTGCTTTCGGTGGGCCACACCCAGCCCAACACCTTCACTCCAGACCACCTCCGGCGGACGCAGTTACTGGCGATCCCCGCCGCTGCAGCGATCCAGAATTCTCGCCTCTACGAGCGCGCTGAGATCTTCGGGTCCGAACTCCAGCGGCGACTGACGGATCTTCGCCAAACAGAGAAAGCGCTGGAACAATCAGAAGAGGGACGCAGGGTATCCGAGGACAAGTTTCAAAAGGTTTTCCGTTCCAGTCCGATCCCATTTTCCATCACGACAGTCAATGAGGGGCGATTCGTAGATGTGAATGCCGCATTCGAGCGACGATACGGCTACTCCCGCGCCGAAGTGATCGGCCATACAGTGGGCGAACTTGGGATTTGGGAAGACCCGAAGGATCGAGCCTTGATGATCGCGCAACTGCAGCAACGGGGGCCGATTCGGAACGTCATCACCCGGCTTCGGACCAAGTCGGGCGACGTGAAAACGACGGCTTATTCCGCAGACAAGATCCAATTCGACGGCCAGTCATGCGTTCTTGCCGTTTCAGAAGATCTTCCCGACGACGACAAACACTTGAATAACTGACCCGTTCTGAAGCATCAGTCCTTCGTCAAGAATCTCCGTCGCCGCGCCACGGTGTTGCAGTGGATCGTGACGGTATCAAGAACCCCTTGCCCCGTCACGAAAAGGAACCGTAATCTGCAGAATTTGAGAGGAGCATCTTGAAAACCAAACCTCAGCGCTATCACTGCCCCCATTGCAGGTGGGACTTCAGCTTCAGGAAGAAGCGCTGTTGCCCAGGATGCGGCACCTTTCTCCTGATAGGGTCTGATCCGTACTCCGACGCCGAGCTTACGCTCTCCGTAGTTTCTGGCTTTGGGAACCGCTAAAGGGGCAATGGATCTATGTACCGAACTGGGAGGAACACAAGCGGGAGGCGATGCAAAAGTTTGAACAATTCGCCAAATCGCCTGGCAGCGGCCAGAATCTTGCCACGGAAACCCGCAGGCCGCTGAAGAACTGGATTCACTGAAAGTCCAGCCCCGCACTCCTTGCCGGTTCTCTCGGAGCCGCAGACCAGCCGATCACACATTTTGTCAAAAGCCTCGACGCGAATCCGACTCCTGGCCCGGAACTATTTCCGGTTAGCTCGTCATCCAGGAGAAATCCGTAACGAGTGCCCCAGTACCCCCGACCCCGCAGATCACTTCTGCTATGCCGACTTGCATTAAGACTTCCCGTTACTGATTCTCGCGAAATTAGGCCTCCCGAAGTCTTTGTCAACGAGTTTCTGTGATCTCGATGCTGTGCAACAATGCTGACCAAAGGGCAGCCGGAGTTGGGCTCAGGACTAAAGGAGAACTGCCGTGCCATTGGAAAAAGGCGAGATCATCGACATAGACCTCGTAAATGACTATCCGACAAAGTACGTCGCTTTTCTCGACTTGCTTGGATTTCGTGAGTTGGTTAAACGAAGTGGCGCGGATGTGCTGGAGCGCCATCGCCTCGTCGAAGCATTGAAATTGGTTCGGGACACCCTTTGCGAAAACCCGTCCATCGATTTCCGATTCACCTACTTTTCGGATTGCATCGTCCTTTCAGCGGAGCATAGCCCTCACGCTTTGTGGCAGGTATTTCAACCCATTGAGCTTCTGACTTGCAACCTGCTACAGTACGACATCCTAGTGCGAGGAGGTCTATCGGTTGGTCCGACACACCACAGCAAAGATTTTCTTTATGGTACGGCTGTCATAGAAGCATATGACTTGGAGCGTCTGAAAGAAAAAGCGAAAAGTCCGCTACTTCTACTTTCTCCCGCAGTTGTCCAAGAGGTTGAATCGCTTGGTCCTGAGTTCAAGCAGTGGATCAGAGAGGACGGTGCAGACCGGTTCTTCATTCATTACCTCATGCGCTACGCCGAGTATTCGGCTTCTATGGAAGTTGGCAAGGTAGTTCTTACCTATCCCGCACAGCGCATTGCATATTTCATCGGCACACGATTGAAAAACGATCAAGACGACGTGCTTAAGAAGGCGGAGTGGTTTCAACGATACTGGAACGACGCAGTTGCGGCTCAAGGCGTTCTCCCACGGATTGAATTGGACTCGCAATTGACTCTGCCCGCCAACTCTCTGACCATCATCAAACGCCGTCTGATCGCGCCTTCCCCGCGTCGTCAATAAGGTAAAGCTGATGCGCGCGGATCAGCTCGGATTCCCGTTGCCGATCAAGGTGACGTCCGGGATATGCAATTGGGAAAAGCTGTGGAAAGAGTGCGGGGCGACTGGCGGCCCCGGCTACGATTCTTAAAGAATCGCTCAAGGGAAGAATACTATTGTACCGAGGTGCGGAATTTTCGATAGTGCGCTTGCATCCATTTTGTCGGCGAACCACCTCGACAGCGAACGTCTAATAGCTCTCGGATTTCAGCGTCACACAAAGTCAAGATGATTTTTCGAGGTGAGGAATCATTCCAAACGGAGAAGATTTTGCGACGAATCGCCTCGGACGGAATCTGCCGAGTCACGATTATGCCGAGTCTTCCGATCCGATCCCCGAGGTACGTAGCAGTTTGATTGATTGCAGAGATGTCCAAGGCCTCCATATTCTTAGTCTCAAACATAAGGAGGATGCCATCGTGCGTAGTTCGAATGTATTCCCAGAATGACTCGTCGGAGTCGTTCGTGAATATGATGTCTCGACGCTCCGTGCCATCGATTGTCCGAACCTCTGGTTCTCCGGCAATCAAATCAGGATTGAAAAGGTAATTCAGAATTTCAAGAATCATGTACTGATAGTCCGCAGCCGATTCTCGGCCGGGAGGGATGCTAGAAAGCCTCTGTTTGAGTGCCTCGGCCTCTTTGCAAGCGTCCTCATCGATATAGTCTAGTGTTGGCCTCGCATCAGCAGCTTGCGCTTCACGAGATCGCACATATCGCTCCACCAAACCGATATCCTGTCTTGTCACCGTAACCACGGCTGGTTTCGCTGTGAATTCTTTCTCTCCCGACCTAATACCTCCGCGGTTGAACTGGTCTCGACGTGCAGCGAGGTACGCACTGAACTCCGTCCGGATGAAGTCGTCATAGTTGATCCAGGGGAGGGCCCGCACTAAACGACGTGGAACTAAGAGGATCTCTGATCCATCGATCGCACTGACAGGCAAATCCTCGTATGAGTCTACCCATGTCTGTTTTGACTCATCATAGATGTGGCCTACCGGCACGCCTGGCTTGGTGGGAATGTCCCAGATCGCACATTGTCGTTGCGTGTAATCGATGAGAAATCGTTTAAGTACGTTAGCCGAAATATCACTAATGCGGTCCGGCCCAATTCCTGCCGAAAGAAGCTGCATTTCCTCCACGTGCCGAACGCCACGTTCTGTCAATGAAGGTGAACCCGTGAGTGTTTGGAGAATGAGATCAGTAAGATGGGACCCAACGCCCGAGCCGCGTTTGCCCTTGCGCGTGTAGCCCATTCCAATCGCCGAAACTTCGGGGAAACTAAACAAATATCGTGCAGTCGCAAGATCGTTATGCCGAACGGCGAGGATTCCGGCATTGAACACATTCAGCAATGAAAGGTGAAGTTGGCGAAATTGGGCGTCTCTGCTCTTGAACAGCAGGAAAGGGTCAATACCGAGCGGGAGATCAATGCCGACTCTCGGGATTACAAAGTCAACCTCGTACTGTGACACACTTGGAATCAGAGGGGCGCGCGGGTCGACGCTGCTCACGGTTGCTCACCGTTCCTCATCCGGTTCGAGGCCTTCTTCTTCGTTTCCTTCTTCGCTATCTTCTGCATCGTTATCTTGTGGCCAATCATCATCGGGAGGGCGAGATAGGTAGCTATCTAGGTCACGAGTATCTAGGTCGTCGAAATCGAAACTTTCATTGCCGTCCTCGTCTTCTGGGAACCACGCATCTGCGACGCCCTCTTCCCCCAGTTGTTCCTCAACGTTCTCTTTGAGCACTACTTCTTCGCCATCTACAACATTCAGTCGCAACGCAATGGATATAGTTTTCGCCTCAGTAAGAAGGTCGTCCAAGTGAGAGCGCCGTCCCTGTAGCTGTCCTTCTCCGCGTTCTAGACCGTCTCGGACGCCCCGCATGACCACGAGTACGTCCGGATACGGCGGATTGTCGCCAGCAGGAACGAACTCCTTGATGCGGTCGAGATACGTATCGTCCGTCACGACCTCCTTCGCATCTCGGATTATGTCGTTCGCTTGCTCTACCATTAACGGAGTGACTGGAAGAAGAGTCTTCCCCTTCGCGAGCTTGTCGATTTCCTGGTAGAAACCACCGAGGTGACTCACCAACGCATCTCGGCGATTAGTCAATTTCTTGACCGCCCTGAGTTCGTCCTGAAGTCGCGCAACGGCGGAATTTGCGGCTTCGAGCTTCTTCGTCCGCTGGTTGCGAAGGGCATCGACGGCCGCTTGTTTTTCGGATTTCTTCCGCTCACGAGCGGGTCTCGCATCTTCTGAATTCTGCTGTGCCATTAGGAAGCAGGGTACCACGGGGACTGAGGATCGGCCCACTTTTGCGCCGGCACGACATCGGCTGCCCCAGCTTTGCTCGTTTTGCAAAACTGGGCCATCCCCAGTCATCGGCTACCCGCCTCACGAGAACCTTTAGCTTCAGCCCCTCCCTAATTCTGTCCCGAATCCGGGCCACCCAACAGAAAAACAATCATGCCTGTACGGAAATCGATCAGAATATGCACAGCCTCGTGGGACGAAGCGCGAGGTGTCAACCGACTGGGATTTTGAGCAATGTTCCCCAACCTCGAATTCCGCCACCTGCACGCAGTCATTGTCTTGGCCGAAGAGCGGAACTTCACGCGAGCCGCGGACAGATTGCACATCACCCAGCCTGCGCTCAGCAAACAGATTACCGACCTCGAAAAAGAGCATCAATTTCACCTGTTCACTCGCGATACGCGACGGGTTGTAAAACTCACGGATGCCGGGCGTGTCTTCGTCGAAGAGGCTCGCTTAGCGGTCTTGCATACGGAGCGCGCTGTGCATCTTGCTCAGGGTGCACACGAAGGGTCCGATAGCATTTTGACAATTGGGCATTCACCCTATGCCGATCACGCCTGGATTGCCGCGATGTTCGCGATCCGCCTTCCTTTATATCCGACTCTCCGCATCCGGCTAATGACTCAGTTCGCAATGGAGTCCGTCCGGGGCGTTCTTGTAGGCGAACTCAGCCTCGCACTCGTGACGGCGCCGCCCCAGGACGTTCAGATCACCGCTGTACCATTCGCTCGGGCTCCGCTCTACGCTGTTCTTCTCGAAACCCACCCGGCTGCTCACAAAGAGCGCTTGGTTCTCGAGGATCTGGCAAAGGACGACTGGATTCTGTTTGCGAAACGGGTTCATCCAGTTGTGCATGAAGCGATCATGGATGCAGCACGACGTGAATCGATTGTCCCCAAGCACGCTCACGACATCATTACTGTACAGCAGGCGGTTGACCTCGTATCGGAGCATGTAGGCGTCGCCATCCTCACGAAGCCTACGGCCCGAAGCCTTCATGCTGACGGTGTAATAATAAGACCGCTCTCCGATACGTCATTGTGGTTCGACACATCCGTGATCATGAGAGCCGGCGATGAATCTCGATTGGTTAACGAATTCGTCCGATCGTTCCTCCGCCGGTATGCGCCCCAGCGCCTCCAACCAAAGCAAATGGAATTGTGGCTCTCCGCCTGAGTTGTCAGCTTGAAAACGGCAATGAGCGATCAATCAAGCCGCTCTTGCCTGCGCTCACGATTCGGCCTTGCCGACGACGTTATCAATTCTCTTCATGATGCGCTCAGCCCACTGGATACTCGCATCAATCAGTTTGTCCGTGCGTGGGCTTCCTTGCGGCGTTCCGAATAGGTCGTCTGCCGTTTGCATATGCAAACTCGCAAGAATCGCTGCCATGATTCCGAGTACCCGTTTGCGGCCTTCGTCCATCGGCAAAGTATACACTGGTTTCGCTTTGTGTTCGCCATGTTGCAATCCCTTCTCTCTCGCTGCATCGACTCCGCGCCGTCTTCGTCACGATGTGCCTCTTTCCGTGACCCACTAACGGACGGGTTCGGAGTCAACCTAACAGCCGCAGGCTAGCGTCAAGGCACTTTTCGCGGCATAAACGATAATCCCCTACGGGCTGCCCCTCATTTATTCCACGTTTGCCTGTGACGCCGCGCCTTCAGTGCGGCTGTTCCTGTTGCCTCTCTCGCCCCCGCCGTGGGGATCACTTCAAACGAAAAGAGGCACACCATGACGACGAAGACTCTCAGCAAAAGCGACCTCGCGCAGTTTACCGGCAGCGAAAATTGGTATCGGCACGGGATTAACCGCAACGTTCTTTACACCGACGGCGCGCAGCACGTTGCCGAGCACGGTGGAGCGTATTGGCTTCTGGACGAAATCGCGATCATTCAGCCCTACAACGAGGCTGTCGCGGCCGAGGAATTTCAAGTCTGGAAACTCGCCGTACGTCCCGACCGAACCGCTACGCTCACCTGCGATGATGGCAACGGCCACATCGTGTTCACCAAGGAGATTGAGTACACCGATTTTCCGCTGGATGAAATCACGCTGTATTTCGCCAACAGGGTAATCCACCTGCCGAGCGAGTACTGATCGACGCGAAACCCGCGGCAGGCATCCTCGCTGGCGCGGGTTTTCTATTTCGCCTCGCGTTGGGGAGCCGCGGACTAGGCGGCGTCCACCCCAAGAGAGAGCGCAACGGTTGCAAGAAGGGGCAAGGAAAGCCGCAAGATTGGTGGATCTCGTTGATTCAATGGATGATGATGCGTAGTTTTCCCGGACAGGAAACTATGTCGTACAAGAATATTTTCGTTTACAACGTATTTCCCATTTGCGAAAATAGGAAGACCATGGAGACCCAAGAGGCCCAATTCGAACGGAGGATGGTAGACGCCCTGCGAAAGCAAGTACCCGTGAAAGATCTCCCCGGCGTACGCATCGCACAGGTACGTCAGGAGCCGGAGCGACCCTTCGATGTCAGCTTTGAACTGACCTCGGGCAAGAATCGGATTCTTGTATTTGCCGAAATCAAGCAGGCGCCTTCCCCCAAGCTGTTGGCGGAGATTGGTCCCTGGATGCAGCGCATGAAGTCGTTGAAAAAAGACGCTGCCTTCGCAGTGTTAGCCCCGAGTCTGTCTTCGCAGGCGCAGGCGTACAGCGTCGCGAATGGCATCGATTTCCTCGACCTGGCGGGAAACGTTTCGATTCAAGTCCCCGGAAAATTCACGCTACAGCGTTTGGGCCGGCGAAATACGGAACGAAACCAGACCGGGGACTCGTCGCGCAGCATGAACGTGTTTTCGGGACGCTCCTCGCGCGTGCTGCGAGTCCTGCTCGAAAAACCGAAAACGTGGTCGCTCACCGATATCTCCAAAGAACTCAACGCTCAGACTCAGCGAGTCGGCGGTATCGTTCGCCAGTCGATGGATTTTGGCGTCAGTCAGGGCTCGATTTCGAAAGTCCTTTCCAGCCTGGAAGAGCAGCTTTGGATTCGGCGGCAGGGATCGGCGGTCGTCGTGCCAGAGCCACGGCGATTGCTGGTCGAGTGGGCGGAAAAATATAAAGAGCGCTATCGCTGGCGGTTACGAAGTTCTTTCGAGGTTCCGAATGCGTTCGGAAACGCGGTGACCGAGATCAGCGAGCGGCTTCAGGGACAAGTCCAGGGCGCTTACGCTTTCACGGGCGCCGCTGCCGCATCCCTGGTCGCCCCCTTTGTCGAACTCGACCGCGTGGACATCTTTCTCGGAAATGCGGAGAGCGGCGCGCGTTTGCGCGAACTGGCCGAGGGGCAATCGACCGGGCCCAAGTTGCGATTGATCTACCCCTACGATGCAGGCGTGTTCTTGTACTGCAGGCGGGAAGGCAAGGTTCCGATCGTGTCCAACCTGCAAGCCTATCTCGACCTCTATGCGCGCGGGGGACGGGATCTCAAGCAGGCCGACTATTTATTGAGCAACGCGATCGAGCCGCGCTGGAGATCCGCATGATTCCGGAGCCGCAGAGGACCTACGTCCTGGAGTTACTCGCGGCGCTGGGACCAGCGGCGAAGGACTTCGTCATCGCCGGCGCGCAGGCAATCAAGTTCGCCGTCAAGAATGCTCGCGGTACCAAAGACGTAGATTTCATTTTGAACGTGATTGCCCTCCGGGCTGAGCCTCTTCAGCTGGACGCAGTTTTGAAGCGGTTGGGCTATACGGCGGTCGCCGTGGCACGAAATTTCCAATTTGAAAAGACCATCCCCAACAGTAAGGAAACCATGCGCATCGAGTTCATGGCCCCGGAGGAATTCAAGCGGGCCGCCGACTTCCGCGTGGATGTACAGAAAGGGATCCATGCGCGCGCCTGTACCGGAGGCACGATCGCGCTCGCCGAGTCGGACGAGTATCCGCTGGAAGGGAGGTTGCCGGACGGCGAACCGTATGCCGCGAGAGTGCTTGTCACCCGGCCGCACGCGCTGGTGATGCTCAAACTCCTGGCTCTCTTTGACCGCTATCACAATATCCGCGGTCCAGAGGAAGCGCGGCACGATCGCGAGGAAGCGCAGACGCATGCGGCGGACATTGTGGCGATCGTCAAAGCGCGCCCGGACTGGGCAGAGTTCAGGCGGCAGTTTGAGGCACAGTTTGCCGCGGACGCGGAACTGGGCAAACGCGTCTCACAGATTCTGAACGATTTCTTTCGCGAGCCCATTGCGCCGGGCTATCTTCTTTACGAGGAGTATCTGGCGGCGACTCTGCCTACAGGCGCCACGACCCAGGTGGAGATTCGAGACGAAAGCGCGCTTGCGCATCGTACTTTGCAGAAAATCCTGCCTGAGCGACGGTTGCAAGAGAAATGAGGACGATTGTCAATTTGATTCCATGATGAAACGAAATCGACACTTGGCCCGGTTGTACATCTGAATCGTGCCGTGGCCATTGCCATGCGCGATGGTCCAGGGGCCGGTCTGGCGCATATCGACGCGGTGTTGGAACATGGCGAATTGGCAAATTATTACCTGGCGCATTCAGCCCGCGCAGATATGTACCGCAGGCTCGGCAGGACAGCTGAGGCTCGGTCCTCTTATGAGAAAGCTCTGGCCCTGACCCAACAGGAGCCAGAGCGGCAATTCCTGCAAGAGCGGATTCGGCAGTTGAATGAGCAGGAGCGCCGAACCACTATTGAGTAGTTTTCTTCGGCAATCCCATGAATTTAAGGAACTCATCGCCGAGCACGCTAAGGCGGAAAGACCGAGTGACAACCGGATGCTGAATGTTCTTGAGAAGGTCTCGCCATGCGCTTCTGACTTGGCTTTCGGTCGTAATCCTAACCGGGGTGTTAGGTTCCTTAATAGACGATGTGATTTCTTCTTCAACTAGGCCGTAGGCGTGCAGCATTTGTAGCGCAAGCAAGTTGTCGCCTCCGCGCGGTTTAAGGATAGGTCTGCTGCTCCAACTCAATCTTTGCGCCGTTTCTTCATCGAGCGATGCGGTCTGAGGACCAGACTGTAAGGGGCGAGCAGTCAGTTTGAGCAATACATTCAGATGTTGTCGGGTTAAGTCCCGCACAAAGTGGACGAAGAGGTCTTTCCGTTCGTCGTCTCTGAATCCGCTGGTGCCGCTGTTGGCTAAGGCGGTACCAAGCATCTCAATCTTCTCGTGGTCATGCGTGACATTGAGTTGCCGGAATGCCTCGAACAACAGAGTTTGAAATTCCTCACTGCGGAACCATTCCCGGTCAACTTTGTCTTCGCCGACCTCGCCTATCTTGTTCGTGAAGTGCTCAAACATTTCGTTGACGCGATTGTCCACCCTTTGTATCGCGAGTTCCGTCATCAATTCGATGACCGCTCCACCAACACCGGGAATGAGCGAGAGCGTCCCGGCGAATGCGGAAGATAGGATTTTGTCTTGAAGCATTCGCTTTGACGCATCTGTGATTTGAAGTGCTACTTCTGGTTGAGGGTCATCTATCGGCATATTGAACTCCGACTCACCAGTTGCGGAATGGTTGAGACCGCGAGCCTCTTGGCTAAAGGTGTGTATGAAGTTGGTTTGGGCACCTGTCGTCGAAATTGTAGCGGAACGTGGCGAATTGGCGAATTATTACCTGGCGCATTCGGCCCGTGCAGATATGCACCGCAGGCTCGGCAGGACAGCTGAGGCTCGGTCCTCTTATGCGAAAGCTCTGGCCCTGACCCAACAGGAACCAGAGCAGCAATTCCTGCAAGAGCGGATTCGGCAGTTGAAATAAAAGAATGTCCGGCGACGATCGCTAGCGAAAAGCGGGGTACGTCCCGTCTGTCCCCACATTAGTTTTTCGCAAGCGCTGGCGCTAGCGGCGGAGCGATACACCGAAGGCGAGCGTTTATGACCACGCGCGAAGCTTCCTCAATTGGTTGGGCGGATCCGGAGGTTTTGCAGCCAGACGTGCTGCCTTCTTCCTGCGCTTCTCCTCCATCACTTCATGGTATGACGGCATTCCGAGATAAAGCTGTTGCGTGAACTCGCAAAGCTCTTGCATGTCATCCCGCATGTAGACGTGTCGCGCGTATTCAGCTTTATCGCCGTACATCGAGTAGAAGTCGGTCATTTTGAACTCGGAGAACAATTCCCGCGCCGTCAAAATCAACACAGGGTTCATCTGCTTTCCAACATCCATTCTTTTTCTGCCCTGCTTCGCCAGCTTGGTTAGCCCTTTGATTTCCTGTTTGTCCAATGCTTCATTGAAACTGCAAAAACACAAGACTGCGCCAGGGAACAAACTCGCCGTTTCCTCGGCTCTGGCAAAATCTCGGGCCTCAAACCGATTGAAAGACTTGCATTCGCCGATGATCAAATGCGGCGAGGACGTATGGCTAAACCGGCTTGGCTTAGCCAGCATCCCAAAATCGGCTTCGAACTCTTTGCCGGCGGGATTCCGCATAGTAAAGCTCGGCACCCAATTCGAATCCCGAGCCACCTTCTCGGTTAGGAAGTTCAATGCCGCACCTACGCAATATGCTCCGCCAGCGAAACCTCCTGTTGTAAAGGGGCCTATCACCCTGTAAGCCCATTGATTCCTCTGGGGCGGAGAACCTGACGGGAAGCTGAACTTTTTCAGGCAATGCGGGCATGACATTCGCGGTTTTAAGCTCTCAAGACTGAACCAACTCGTGTGCTGGCATTCGCCACAACGCAGAGCCATCCCTAATTTGAGGACATGCGACCGAATCAGAGCATCCAGATGTCTGCTGCCCTTTGAAAACCTATTCGCATTTGCCCTTTCGAGGATCTCCACAATCTGTGGAAGCGGAGCGAAACTCTTATGCAGTTTCTTCTTTTTGGCGCCGTCACCCTCTTCGCCCTCAAGCTCCACCTCCAAGTCCTCATGCGCTAGGCGGTCGAGAAATTTCAGAAGATCCGGTCCACGCGCTACCAATCCCATCGCCCTGGTGCTGCCAAGGGCATGGATGATCTGCTCGCATGTACGACCGGCTGGAGACAGCTCCAATTTGTAGCCGAGCGATTCAGCCATCGAAGAGAAAATGTTTATTGGGCTTGGGACTCGAAGAAAACTGGTGAAGCTATGTTCACCCGCCAATAACACGATCCCTTCGCGCGAAATCCACGTTTTCGCTTCTCCGAAGTCCCGAGTGAGTGCCGCAGCAACATCGCTTTTCCACGGAATGATCGGCGTTCCCCCGGAAAACGACTTGAGAACATTCGCGCAAGCCGCCGTCAACGAACAAAATGGATCTTCCTTCGCAAAATCATGGGGCTGCGTTCTTATGTCCAACCCATCTCCCAATACATGGGCATCGACCGATTTTTCCGAATGCTCAACCGTCTGTGGCTCAGCATGGTCCGCGCTCCGTCCCCATTCCTCCCAAATACGTGGAAAGCGATGATCGAGGGAGGCGTGTGTGTTCGGAACCCAGGTCAACTTCCTCATGAATTCTTGTAATTTCTCGACAGACTGAGAGCGGGCGCACAGCATTGTTGCATGGTGATAGGCGTTCGACGGGGGAGGGTAAGGCCGATAGACCTTCTTGATGAACTCATTACAGTAGTCAATTAGGTCGGGTGCGAGGCTCACTGGCAACGGCTCAATGTGCCATCCGAGCGCTCTCAGATTCCAGAACTCAATCAGATCCCACGGCGATGTCTCATCCATATAAAACAGCTTCGAATCGATCTCCCAGCTATTTCTGAAGGTATCCAGTTCATGATGGGTCGCCTGAAGCGGGTAGTAATATTTCTGACTAAACAGCGTGGGAAATTCGACTGCTTTGATTGCCGTCCTTTTTCCATCCAACGCTTTCAGGAAAATGTTCGAGACATCGGCAAGTGGTCCTGACTCGGGCAGGAATCCGAAGGTGGAGGCGAACAGCAGGTTAAATCTCTTCTCCTTGGGCGCGGGAATTATCACATCCGGGGGATGACGCTGGACGAAACGGAACGCAGTGCGGTACAAGTCGTCGCATATGCTGCGAAGGTCCATTCCAATCTTGCAGCGTCTTCGCTCGTCGCGCGCGCTCAGATCATCAATCGCCAGTATTCGCTTCTCAGGGAACGTAATTCCGTAAGAAGACGCCGCGCCCGGCTTTAGCTCGACAAGATAATCAGGCTGAAACGCTTCTACCAGGCCCTTGAGCATTGCCTGTGCCGGGATTGTCTTGAAATATTTCTCTCGGTACCGAGCGGGAACATGCTTAAAAAGCGGAATGACGAAGTTGAAAACGCCGCCCCAGAGAGCGGAGTTGGTTTCAAAGATTCTTTGCAGGCCAGGCTTGTCCTTCGGCTCAACCACAAACGCAAAGCGCAGGGGGCGCACCCTGACGGTTGCACTATCCATAGAGTTCCTTGAAATACCGCGCCTTATCTTAACCTGACGACCTTTTAGGGTCGAATTCAATTACTTGTGCAACGCTCTCAATTAGCACGATACTGCCGCTGGGTGCCCCACTTCTCGCTTCCTCTGCCGGGCACGGGTTAAGCTTTCGGCGTCGCTCGAATAACCTTCGCGACCTCCACGCCCATCCTCCACCTGTCCATTAGATATGCGAGACCCTGCGGGCCTCCATTCGTGAAGGAGACTTTCGGTGGCCACTGCACGGTCGGTTTCTGTATTGGCCAGGTTTGAACGAGCGACTCGTTCCAGTTGCCCATCTTGCACCCCAGTTCAGGTATCTCGGTGTTCTCCTTTTCGACATGCACAGACACAGCCTGTGTGACGAAGTGACCGGCCATGATGGTCGTAACTGAACCCATTCCGATGCGCTCTTTTTGAGGACTGAAAAGGGCAAAATCCGTGCCGAAATTGCCTAGGTGCATACCGTCCATCCTGGCGATCCATATCAAAGTGCGCAGCGGAATTTCGTGGCTGATCCGCATCTTCACACGCTCATCACGGCTGTAAAACTGGTTTGGCGCCGCGCGGCCTTTCATGGAATCGCTGACCATCGCCGTCTTGACGATCCATGCCGCCACTGACTTCTGCTGCGCTTCGTCGAGGGGTATGGCGACGTCCTGCAACATACTGCCGATGGTTGGGATGTTCTCGGCTTCAAGGTCACTCATCCAGCCGTTGTTACAGAATCCACAAACCGTCTTAACGGTGATTTCCGGGTCGGGAATGACCTTCTTTTCCGAGCCTCCGAGCTTGAAGTTGAGAGGCCCGAAATCCTTGCGTTCATGAATCCATTTTGGCCAGAGATGTTCTTTGCTTCCCGAGTTGTTATCGCAGAATATGCATTGAGTCGGCATAGGTTTCTGCAAAGATAAAGCAACGAACCCGGTTCGATCTTTGTCCGTTGTTCCGCAGCCTTAGATCGGAATTGTGAGCCCGACCCAATCGACACCCGAACCCTCCGGCGCATGCTGAACAACCGAGTTGAAATACTTAGCAAGCCAAAGGTGCTTGGTTCTTATACTCGTAGTTCTAGAATCCGTTCCCAGTTCTGAGAGCAAGAAAGTGCGAATGCGCTCAAACGGCAGGCGATACCCTGTTCTGTTGAAAACTATGTTGGGCGCAGACCAAGCAACGTAGGCATTCAAGTAGTCGACAAACCATAGGCCATCGAAGTCTTCCCGAAAGTTGTTGTGCCACATAGAGGGTGCCGGACTGTCACGTATGTGTCGGATCACGTCTGAATCAACCACAATTCGAGGATATCGCGCAAGCTGACTCTCAAGCTCGTACGCTCGCACCAATCCTGGTCCAAAAACTTCTCGTGTTCCCAATAAACGTCCCCAATCGTGAGTCCACCACGGACGACTATCCCCTGTTCCAAGAGGAACATCTGAGCAAAGCAGAGGTCAATCCCTTCATGTCCAATCTCCGCAGCCAAATCGAGCGAGGTGAGTTCAACGGATTGGCTGGGTTCTGTCACCCCTGGCAACGGTACAAGGCGGACGATAAGGTCCGAGAAGTTTCGGATAACGACGTGGGGAAGCTTTTTGACACGTTCTGCGGGAACTCCCTTCGAGTGGAATTGTCTACTGAACGTGTTCAGGATGAGCCGGATCCGGTCTCTCACCTCGGCGCTCTCCGCGCTTCGTGCGACGAGCTCACGAAAGCCGAGTACATCTACATACGTGCAAATGCATCGCGTGTAGTTTGTTTGGGGCGTGCCAATCTCTTGCGTCGCCGTTTGGTCGGAAATCTGCTCAGATGCTTTGCTGTGTTTTCGCTTCATAAACTCGGCTGCAGTTTAAGCTTCTAGCGGACAGAAACCAATCGTAATCATCGCTGTGGGGTCAAACTCGGGCAGCAACAGCAGATAGACCTTGGCTACGAACCCAAAGCCCCAGTTGTTGAGAACGTCACGACATCCGCTCACGCAGCCGAGCGTCAATGAACCTGTCCAAGTCGCCCCGGTCAATCAGAAAGCGATTGCCAATCTTGCAGGCACGCAACTCCTTCGACCAAATGACCTGTCGAATCGCCCACACTGAACACGAACAATAGGCAGCGGCTTGCTTGATTGTCACGAGTCGAGGCGTTATTGGCGGCGGTGTTGAGGTCAGAGATGGTTTCGCAGCCGATGCGACTGGTGCTTTGCGGGGCACGAAATCCTCCGTCGCCATGAGAGCGGTTCTTGCTCGAAAGAATGACTGGGGGAGGCAGGAATTATCTCACACACGCCGTATACTGGCGGGAAAGGTGACCCCTTCATTCTGGCAGTCTAAAATCGGCAAATGATGAGGAATGAAGTCAAAACAATTCGGTGCAAGATTGACAAGAACCTACCTTTTGAAAAGCTATGCCAACGGCTGGACGAACAGTTGGAACTGAACCTCGCAGAAGGCACGATAAGGCTTACTCCAGAGCGCGACGGAACCATTGGACTGACGTATCGCAACCGTGCCGAAGCCGACGCCAAACACGTTTTCAAGATGGTATGCGACATGGTTGACATCAGCGAAGCGAAGGCGCGTAGGCAATGGACGTCTCAATACCCCCCGGTCAAAATAGAATGGCTGTAGGCGAACGAACTTGACCAACGTGGAGAAACCTAAGCCCCGACCTGAGGGTGTATGCACTGATTGCGGCAATTACACCTTTGCAGTTGGAGCCATCAATCAGCGATGCGGGAAAACGGTAGGCAAGAAGCGTTGTCAAGGAGTTTACCGCAGCCAAATGAATTGGGAGACGTGCCCGTCCTGCAATGGCACGGGGACGCCTACACTTGACGACACCGAGGCAATGAGGAGCAAAACTCGCAAATGCTCGTCGTGCCAGGGCACAGGTTGGCTGGCTGTACGATGAACCTGGCCAATAAGAGCCATTTTCATCAGACCCCCTATGTCATGCCGCTGTGTCCACTCTGAAGATAACTCCCTCCGCCGAGCCGTAGAACGACCAAAGCAATTTGTGGCCATTTTGTGGCCAGAGCAGCCATAAATTGCCGTTAATGGCCACAATTTCCTGCTTCTTAGAGCGAACCCTGCGCGTCTCTAAACGAAAGCGAACTGTTTATTTTTCTGTTAGTTACAGAACGGCAGCTCCAGCGGCAGAATCCAGGCTCTCAGATTCTCAATCTTCAAACCCGGGTTCGATTCCCGGTAGCGCTACCAACCTTTTCTAAGCTGTTCATTCCCAAGCGCATCCGAGTTCCCTCCAGTGCTTGTGCCTACATTTGTGCCTACATTTGAAAATTTTCTGCGGAAAAGCCACGGGAAATTTTTCAGCAGGCAGTATTACTAATTAGTACACATGCGTATCAAAATAGTACCGTGGCAAACAAAACCGTCAATTATAAGCGCCGGAGCAAAAATAGACCGCATTACGCCGCGGGAGCGGCGTGAGGCGGCGGGGTAAAACTAGACCGCCGGATCTTAGTTTCGCGGGCTCTTGCCGAAGAGGGGGAGACCGTGGA
>Ga0187884_10001904_pt1 | contig 18125 bp, 10 predicted proteins | sample June2016WEW_20_4_FD_132983 | JGI IMG/M metagenome (GOLD analysis project Ga0187884, IMG submission 132983) | Peatland microbial communities from SPRUCE experiment site at the Marcell Experimental Forest, Minnesota, USA - June2016WEW_20_40 | ecosystem: Environmental > Terrestrial > Soil >...
ATTCGGCAATTCGGAGCAACCGTCACCCTATCGACTATCGCGCTTCGGAAAAATCTTCCGTTAGGTTCAGGGAAAGGTGTGTTTTCCCTTGACAAGCCCTTATCATGGATGTCCCACATTGGTGCGCAAGGGGTTACGTCTTTGTGGGGCAGGCGCTTTCGCCTGCCAACGACCGGCCTCCGGCCGGTCGAACACCGGCGGCAAGACCGCCGGCGCTACCAGTTGGTCTTAACGGAACTTGAAAATGTAGAGACTCCACGGGCAGGCGCTTTCGCCTGCCAACCGATTTTTCCACGGAGCGAGCGGTTGCGGAACGGTACCAAACCACCCGGGCTAGTTGCAGCGCAGCGCTTCCATCGGGTCCACGCGCGTCGCCCGGCGCGCCGGCAGCCACGCGGCCCCAACCGTGAGCGCGGTCACGGCAACCGCACTAATCACATAGACGCGCGGGTCGAGCGGCGAGACACCCAACACAATCGAGCGGGCGGAATGCGCCGCCAGACCCAGCAGCCCCAGCCCCAACGGCACTCCCCACGCTGCCATGCGCAGCGATTCCGCCAGGATCATCCGCTGGATCTCACCCGGACGCGCTCCCAGCGCCATGCGCAATCCGAGTTCGCGCGTCCGCCGGTTCACCGAGTACTGCACCACGCCGAACAGGCCCGCCGCGGTCAACAGAACGCCGAACGCTCCCATCCCCGAGGCCACCGACGCCATCATGCTGTCCCACGAAAGCGCTTCTTCCATCTGCCGGCGCAGCGTGCCGGCCTCATACACCACGCTGCGCGAGTCGAAGCCCTTCAGCTCCTGGCGCGCCGCGCGCTCCAGCGCCGCCGGTTCGCCGGCCGTCTCCACCATGAGCGTCACGTCTCCCAACGGCATCTGGGCGTACGGCAGAAAGAGATACGGCGAGGGCTCCTCGTGCAGTTGGTTGGAGGGCGCGTCCTCGGCAATCCCCACCACCTGGCGCTGTTTGCCATCGACCGAAATCCACTGGCCCAGCGGATTCCGCCCGGGCAACACCTGGCGCGCCAGTGTCTGAGAGATGACCACAACCGGCGGGCTGCCTTCCCGGTCGCTCGGGTCGATGCCGCGGCCCGCCATCACGCGCGTTCCCATCAACGAGAAATAATTGCCGCCCACATTGTTTGCCAGCACATCGAGCGGCGGCTGGCCGGTGAGTTCCACGCGGACCGACCACCCGCCACCCGAGCCGGAGAGCGGCAACCTCCTGGCGTACGTCGCGCCGCGCACTCCCGGCAGAGCAGCCAGCCGCTCGCAAGCCGGCTCGCACCACGTGGCGGCAGTCCCGCCCCGCCCCGGAACCACCGCAAGCACCAGCAGGTTCTTGTGCGGATCGAGGCCCGGCCGGACCGCCGCGGCGTTGCGCAGGCTCGAGACGAACAGCACGGCGCAGCCCGTCAGTGCCACGCTGACCGCCACCTGTCCCACGATCAACACCCTCCGCTGCCATCCGCCGCGCATTCCGGTGGCTCCCTGTTCGGACTTCAGCACTTCCGAAATATTCAGCCGCAGCGCAAGCCGGGCCGGCGCCAGGCCGGCCAGCAGCACTGAGAGCAGCACGGCGCCCACGGTGTAAAGCAGCACGCGCATGTTCAGCGCGATTCCGTAATCCACGTAAACATGGCCCGCGGCGATGAACTGGGCGACTTTCTTCATGAACACCTGCGCCACCCCGATGCCCAGTCCGGCCCCCGCGACGCTCAACACCGTGGTCTCCACCAACAGTTGACGCGTCACCCTCCATCCGCTCGCGCCCAGCGCCATCCGCACACCCAGTTCCTTCCGGCGCGCTTCGGCCTGTGCCAGCCGCAACTGCGCCACATTGGCGCAAGCCACAAACAGAATGGCCCCCAGGATCAGCAGCAGGCCTCCGCCGAACATCAGGCCAGCCGCCCAGTTGAGCGCGAACTTCGATTCCAGATACGTGCCCGTGGCGCCGGCCGGCGCGGGCTTGTGCTTTCCTTCGCCGCGAATGGCCGCATCCAGAACGGCCGCGGCATGCGGAGCGCTCACGCCCGGCTTGAGTCGCGCCACCAGGTAGAATTGACCGTTCCGCGATTGTTGATCGCCCCGGTTGCCGAAGACCGTGAACCAGGCGTCCGTGCTGAGCCAGATGTCGGTAACCACTCCGCGCCCCAGCCCCGTAAACTGGGCCGGCATCACGCCGGCCACCCGGAGAGCCTTCTGGTTCAGCAGAATGGTCTTGCCTATGATCTGCGGATCGCCGCCGAAACGCCTCTGCCATAGACGGTGGCCCAACACGGCCTGGGGCCGCCCCTCGGCCGCCTCCACCGAGGCCACGCCGAGTTCAGCCCGAACGCCCAACACCGAGAAGTAATTCGGAGTCACCGGGCTGGTGAGAGGGAACAAATTCTCCTCGCCGCCGCCCAACATAGTACCGCGCCGTTGGAAGGCTACCAAGGTCACCAGGCCATCGCCCGCCCGGACCATGTCCTGGTAATCCAGCCAACCGTAGGAGTCAAACGGCTGCCCGTCATCCGCGTGAGATATCGCCTGCAGCAGTTCCGCAGGCCTATCCACGGCGATCGGCCGCAACAGCGCGGCGTCCACCACACTGAAGATGCCGGCGGTCAAACCAATTCCTAATGCCATTGACAATACGGACAGCGCCGTAGTTCCGGGGCTCTTCGCGAGCAGGCGAAACGCCACGCGAAAGTCCTGCCATAGCGACACGAGTAGTTCCAAGACGGCCGCAACCTCCTACCTTTATGACGGGCATGCCGCGAATTTGTTCACGATATTCCGGTGAAAATCTATGAAACTGGTTCGATCTGGCAAGACACCGGCGGCAAGACCGCCGGCGCTACCAGTTGCCACGCTGCCAGCCGGCCGGAGACCCGGTGCAGGCGATACTGGTAGCATGAGTGCTCTCCTGACGTCTCTTACGCTTCGTGAAATCCTGTTTCGCAATCGCATCGCCGTTTCGCCGATGTGCCAGTATTCGAGCGAGGACGGATTTGCCAATGACTGGCACCTGGTCCACTTGGGCAGCCGCGCCGTGGGCGGCGCCGCGCTGGTGATCACCGAAGCCGCCGCGGTCGATGCGCGCGGCCGCATCTCACCCCAAGACCTGGGTATCTGGAAAGACGAACACGTTGAGTTTCTGGCGCGCATCGCGGCGTTTGTGCGGCAACAGGGCGCGGTGGCGGGCATCCAACTGGCGCACGCCGGGCGCAAGGCTTCGACAAGGCGGCCGTGGGATGGCAGCGGAGTGATCCCCGAAGCAGAAGGAGGATGGCCGGCCGTGGCGCCCAGCGCGGTGCCCTTCAATCCGGGCGAGCCCGCGCCGGCGGAACTTTCGAAAGCGGAGATCCGGGGCATTGTGGATTCGTTCGTTGCGGCCGCCCGCCGCGCGCTCCGCGCCGGCTTCCAGGTGGCGGAGATCCACGCCGCGCACGGATACCTGGTGCACCAATTCCTCTCGCCTTTGAGCAACCAGCGTACCGACGAGTATGGCGGCGCGTTCGAGAACCGCATCCGGCTGGCGCTCGAAGTGGCCGCTGCGGTGCGTGCCGTCTGGCTGGCCGCCCTGCCGCTGTTCGTGCGCATCTCCGCCACCGACTGGGCGCCGGGCGGCTGGGACATCGATGAGTCCGTGGAACTCGCGCGGCGCCTGCGCGCGGTGGGCGTCGACCTGATCGACTGCTCTTCGGGAGGCGCGGTGCCGCACCAGAAGATCGCGATGGGCCCCGGCTACCAGGTGCCCTTCGCCGCGCGCATCCGAAAAGAAGCCGGTGTGGCGACCGCCGCGGTCGGCATGATCACCACACCGCGGCAGGCCGAGGAAATCGTGGGTGCGGAACAAGCCGACCTGGTGCTGCTGGCGCGGGAATTTCTGCGCGACCCATATTTCCCGCTGCACGCGGCGCGGGCGCTGGGAAGGGAAGTGAAGCCGCCGGCGCAGTATCTGCGTGCGTTCTAACTTCATTCGCTCGGGGCGGAGCTACAATTGCCTTGGGCATTATGTTCACACACCACAAGCGACTCCATTGGACGGCGTTGACCGTCGCGGTGCTGGGGGCCTGGGCGCTCACGGCACAGAGCGGGGGCGACGCGCTGCGGCGCGGCTTTGAAAATCCGCCGGATAGCGCCAAACCGCGGGTCTGGTGGCACTGGATGAATGGCAACATCACCAAGGAGGGCATTCAGGCCGACCTGGAGTGGATGAAGCGCGTGGGCATCGGCGGCTTCCAGAACTTCGACGCGGCGCTTTCCACGCCGCAGATTGTCGACCATCGCCTGGTCTACATGACACCCGAGTGGAAAGACGCCTTCCGCTACGCCGCCACGCTGGCGGATCGGTTGGGCCTCGAGATGGCCATCGCCGGTTCGCCGGGTTGGAGCGAGAGCGGCGGCCCGTGGGTTCCGCCGGCGCAGGCGATGAAGAAACTGGTGTGGAGCGAGACGCGCGTGGAAGGCGGCCGGCCGTTCACCGGCGTGCTGCCCAAGCCACCGTCCACCACCGGCCTGTTCCAGAACATCCCGCGCCCGGGACAGCCGGCCATGTATGACGGCGCTCCGGCGGAATACTATGCCGACAGCCAGGTGGTGGCATTCCGGGCGCCGGAAAACGAGATCGCGCTCGGGGAGCTCGAACCCAAGGTGACTTCGAGCGGCGGCCGGTTCGAGTTCGCCGCGCTGACCGATGGCGATCTTGCCAAGACCACGGCGCTTCCGGCCGCGGCGCCCGGCGAGAAGGCCTGGATCCAGTTCGAATTTGCCCGCCCGCAGACCATTCGCGCTCTCACCCTGGTGGCCACGGGCGGCCCGGCGCTCGAGGCTGGCGATGACGGGGCAGCGTTCCGAAGCATCGCGGCGGTGACCGGGAACCGGGGGATCGAGCGGACCATCTCGTTCCCCGCCATCACGGCGCGATTCTTTCGCCTGACGTTTCCGACAGCGGCCACCGCCACGGCGACGCCCGCCGATTTCAAGGTGGCCGAACTGGCCCTGCACGCCGACGCGCGCGTGAACCGCTTCGAGGAGAAAGCCGCTTTTGCCGCGACGCCCGACCTTTACACATCCGCCACACCGCCCGTCGCGGCTGCGGATGCCATCCGCAAGCAGGACACCATCGATCTCACCGCCAGGATGCAGCCCGATGGGAGGCTGGACTGGACTCCGCCGCCCGGCCGTTGGGTGGTGTTGCGGATGGGCTATTCGCTGACCGGCTCGCACAACAACCCGGCATCGCCCGAAGCCACCGGCCTCGAAGTCGACAAACTCAGCAGCGCTTCGGTCAAAGCGTATTTCGATCACTATCTGGACATGTATAAGGAAACGCTCGGGCCGCTGATGGGCAAGCGCGGCTTGCAGTACGTGATCACCGACAGTTGGGAAGCCGGCGTCGAGAATTGGACCGAGGATATGATCGCGCAGTTCACCAGGCGGCGCGGCTACGATCCGCGGCCTTGGCTGCCGGCGCTGACCGGCCGCGTGGTGGAGAGCGCCGAATCGAGCGACCGCTTTCTGTGGGACTTCCGCAAGACCATCACCGACCTGACGGCCGAGTGCCATTACGATCAGCTCACGACACTGCTCGCCGAGCGCGGCATGGCGCGCTACAGCGAGTCGCACGAATCCGGCCGCGCCTTTATCGCCGACGGCATGGAGGTGAAGCGCACGGCTGCCGTCCCCATGAGCGCCATGTGGACGCAGCGGCCGGGCGTCGATGCGGAGCAATACGGGTACGACGCGGACATTCGCGAATCGGCCTCGGTGGCGCACCTGTACGGGCAAAACCTGGTGGCCGCCGAATCGCTGACGGCGAGCGGCGGCAACGGGGCCTGGGTCTGGTCGCCCGAGACGCTCAAGCCGACCGCCGACAAGGAACTGGCGATGGGGTTGAACCGCTTCGTGATCCACACTTCGGTGCACCAGCCGGTGAACGACAAGAAACCGGGGCTCGGCCTCGGGCCGTACGGCCAGTGGTTCACCCGGCATGAGACGTGGGCGGAACTGGCCAAGCCCTGGACCACCTACCTGGCGCGCAGCTCCTACTTGCTGCAACAGGGGAAGTTCGTCGCCGATATCCTTTATTACTACGGTGAAGATTCGAATCTTACGGCGATTTTCCGCGATAAGGCGCCCGATATACCGGCCGGTTATAACTTCGACTACACCAACGCCGATGCTTTAGTCCACTTACTAACAGTGAAGGATGGGAAGTTGATCACGCCGAGCGGTATGAGTTACCGCGTGTTGGCGCTCGACCCGCGCGCCGGGCACATGTCGCTGGCGGTCTTGCGCAAGATCCGCGACCTGGCGAACGCCGGAGCGGCGGTGGTGGGAGCCAAGCCGGTTGACGATCCCAGCCTGAGCGATGACGCGGCGGAGTTCCACGCGATTGCCGATGAGTTGTGGGACAAGGGCAAAATTCACGTTGGGCAGACTCTGGCTGAAGCGCTTCCCGGGCTGGATTTCGAGTATACGAAGCCGCAGGCCGATACCAATCTGCTGTTCGTACACCGCGCGTTGCCGGATGGGGAAATCTACTGGGTGGACAACCGCAAGGATCGCGTGGAGCAAGTGGACGCGACCTTCCGCGTGGCGGGAAAGAACGTGGAACTGTGGCGCCCCGAGACCGGCAAGACAGAGCCGGCGTCTTACCGGACGGCCGATGGACGCACCACCGTGCCTCTGCGCCTGAACCCTTATGAGGCCGTATTCGTCGTGTTTCGCGGCGCGGCGCGGGCGCCCTCGCGCACGCTGCCGGAGCCGGTGGAGACGCGTCTGGGTGCGCCTGAAGGCGCATGGGATCTGGGCTTTCAGCCGAACCGCGGAGCACCCGCTAAGATTGCGATCGACCGCCTGAGCTCATGGAGTGAGAGCAGCGACCCCGGAGTGAAGTATTTCTCCGGCACGGCCACTTACACCGGGAAGATCCAGGCGCCGGCCGCGTGGTTCCAGAAAGACGCGCGGCTGTGGCTGGACCTGGGCAGCGTGAAGAATCTGGCGGAAGTTTGGGTGAACGCAAAGCCGCTGGGGGTGGTGTGGAAGACACCCTTCCGGGTGGACGCAACGGAGGCACTCAGGCCAGGCGCCAACCTCGTCGAGGTGAAGGTGACGAACCTGTGGGTGAACCGGTTGATCGGCGATCAGCAGCCGGATGCAGCGAAGACCTACACGTACACGACGCAGCCGTTCTACAAAGCGGATTCGCCGCTGCTGCCTTCGGGCTTGCTGGGACCGGTGGAAGTGGTGAGGGTGAAGCAGGGTCAGTAAAAGCAAAAGCGGCCTCCCCCACATTGCTGTGAAGAGGCCGCCTGAGTATTGCCGTTGAAACCGGTGACTAGTTGCCTGAGGAAACATTCACGGGACGAGCACCGCTCCCTGACGGTCGCGGCTCGCATCGAGAATTAGGTGGTGGCTTTCTTCGCCACGACTTCGTTGACTCTCGGATCGCCACCCTGCATGTTAGGCGTGGTGATCTTCAGCTTCAGCGAGTCGCCATCGAGAGTGCCTTCGTACTTGGTTACGATGTCCCCGTTCGGAGTGGTCCGTTTCACTTCAAAGTAGACGTTGTTGCCGTCCACTTTGCCGTTGGAGATTTCCTGATCGGGCGGAGGAGTAGCGGGAGCGTCGCCGCCACCGCGGCGGCCGCCCATCATGGCCGGAACGGAGCCAGTCAGCTTGGTGCCATCTTGCTTCAGTGTGATCGTTGTCTGACGGGCGGGGCCACCTTGGCGGCCGGCCGTTTCATAGGTCCACTTGCCGGTTACGTCGGCCGCGACGGCGACGAACGCAACCACAAGCAGAAGTGTCGTTACAAAAAGCAGCTTTTTGGTCATAGTACAAGTGTAGGCGTTGCCTCTAGCCCGTTGGTTACAAGCTGGACGTGTGGGAAGACACTTTCTTTGACCAAACGGCGCGCTGCCAGGGGAGCGCCAAAATGCCGGCAAGTGAAGTCATCTGATTGATTCTAAAGCTTTCTTTGATGGTTTCGCCGTTAGGCGACCAGGTTCGCTGCGGCACGGAACGGTTGGGAAGATCCGAGAGATATACTGAGCATTTACTGGAGGTACGGCTTGAGGCTCACCAGACGGGCTGTAATCAAGGGGCTAGCCAGTTTGCCGGCGGCGCAATGGGTGCGGGCGCAGGGTGGCCGCGCCCGGACCATCGCGCCCGGAGTCTTCCGGGGCGACTGGGAATCCCTGCGGGAATACCAGGCGCCGGATTGGTTCCGCGACGCCAAGTTCGGCATCTGGGCGCACTGGACGGCGCAATGCGTTCCGGAACAAGGCGACTGGTACGCGCGTAACATGTACATCCAGGGCGAAGCGCAGAACAAGTATCACGTGGAACATTACGGGCACCCGTCGAAGTTCGGCTTCCTGGAGATCGACCACCTGTGGAAGGCCGAGAACTGGAACCCGGAAGCTCTGATGCAACTCTACGTGAAGGCCGGCGCGAAGTATTTCATGGCGCTCGCCAACCACCACGACAACTTCGATTGCTACGATTCCACGCACCACAAATGGAACTCGGTGCGGGTCGGGCCGAAGAAGGACATCGTGGGAATCTGGGCGAAGACGGCGCGCCAGCACGGGCTGCGGTTCGCCGTGTCGAACCACTCGGCGCACGCCTGGCACTGGTTCCAGCCCGCCTACGGATACGACCCGGAGGGCGCCAAGGCGGGCGTTCCCTACGACGGGTACCTCACCAAGGCGAAGGGCAAAGGGAAATGGTGGGACGGGCTCGATCCGCAGGAGCTCTACGTGGGACAGAGCATGGTGCTGCCCAAGGGGCTCACCACCATCAAGGAGGCGCGCGACTGGCACAGGACGCACGACGGGAAATGGACCGAAGAGCCGCCACCCGAGCATCCCGAGTTTGTGGAGAGCTGGTTCCTGCGCTGCCAGGAACTGGTGGACAAGTATAAGCCGGACCTCTTGTACTTCGACGATACCGAGCTGCCGCTGGGACAGGCCGGCCTGGATATCGCGGCGCATTACTACAACTCCAACATGAAAACGCGCGGCAGCCTGGAAGCCGTGCTCACCTCGAAGGGACTCTCGCCGGACCACGTGGGCGCGATGGTGCTGGATATCGAACGCGGGCGGGCCGACCATATTCTCGCGGCCCCGTGGCAGACCGATACGTGCATCGGGAACTGGCATTACCAGCGGTCGCTGTTTGAGAACCACCGGTACAAGACCACCGAGACGGTGATCAAGACGCTTGTGGACATTGTGAGCAAGAACGGGAACCTGATGCTGAACATCCCGGTGCGCGGCGACGGCACGATCGACGATGACGAGCGCAAGGTGCTCGACGGACTGGCCGGCTGGATGCCGGTGCACGGGGAAGCGATTTACGGCACGCGGCCGTTCAGTGTGTTTGGCGAAGGCGCGCCGGACGTCGAGGGCTCGGGCAACTTCAACGAGAACCGTACGCGGCCCTACACCGCGCAGGACATCCGGTTCACGACCAAGGGAGACACGCTCTACGCCTTCGCTCTGGGCTGGCCGGCGGAGGGGAAGCTGACCATCCGGACGCTGGCGGCAGCGAGCCCGCAGTATCCGCGCGAAGTGGGGCGCGTGGAAATGCTGGGTGTGACCGGGGCGCTCGGCTTTTCGCGCGAAGCCGCTGGCCTGGTGGTGACGCTGCCGGAGAAGAAGCCGAACGAGTACGCGTGGGCGCTGAAAATACAGCGGAGGTAGGCCCACATTTCTTTAGCAAAGCCACGACGAACCACTTCGGCGATGTCCTACATCAGTTTCCGCCGGCGGAGGCGCCTTGGGCTTTGCGGAAGGAGTCGAGGTTGGTCTGGTCGATCAAGGTGGCCCCCGTATCGACGAAAGCCGGGAACGGGGAGTGGGTGTCCTGCGCCCAGTTGGCATCCAGACGGGGGAGTTTGTAGTGGTGCAGGGCGTCGAGCATCACAAGGCCGTATTGGCCCATGGTGTAGGGCTTCTGCGAGATGGTGGCGGCGATGCGGCCCTTCTTGATCCAGTCGAGGGTGGCGGACGGGGTGTCCATAGCGACGATCACCTTGTTCTGAATGTTGTTGCGATCGAGGACGTCGGCGACTTCGGGGCAGGCGATCGCAACCAGGCAAATGAAGCCCTCGGGGATGGACTTACCTTTGGCGATCTCGACGGTGGTATCGAAGGCGATGCGGGGGTCGCCCTTGACGTCGACGGTGCGGACGATTTTGATTTGGGGGTGGCTGTCGAGAACGGACTTGTAGCCGCGCAGGCGCTCGTCGGCGTTTTCCTGACCTTCGATGGTGTAGACGACGATGTCGCCCTTGCCGTGAAGGCGCTCGACCAGGACCCGGCCGCCCATGACGCCAGCCTGGTAATTATTCGTGCCGATGAAGGTGAGGCGTTGGCTGTCGGGGACGTCGGAATCGACGGTGATGACGGGGATGCCCTGGGCGATGGCGGCGTCAATGGGGCCCTTCATGGCGGCGGCATCGCCGGCGGAGACCAGGATGCCGGCGGGCTTGAGCGACATCACGGCGCGGAATTCCTGGACTTCGGCCTGGGGATCGAAGGTATCGGGACCGTGGAGGCTGGCCTGGACGCCGGCGCCCATGACGAAGGCGGCGTGATTGAATCCGGCCCAGCCATCCTGCCAGTAAGCGGACTTCACATTAGGGGTGACGAGGAAGTATTTTTCCAGGGGATCATGATGAGAGTTGCTGCAGGCAGTAAGCGCGAGCGCGATGACGGCGACGGCGGCGACGGTGGCGAGAGGGAACGTCGTGCGGGTTTTCACTGTGAACCTCCTGTTCTGGGATCAGTATATACCCCCGGTTTTGCGCGGGTTATATACACGCGCGCGGGCGGCGGATGGTATCCTGAAACTTGATCCCCTCAATGTTTGTTCGTCTGTGTCTATTGTGTTCCGCGGCGGCCTTGGCGGCGGCTCAACCGAATGCCGTGTTAGACGCCATGTCCCAGGAACTGACCCGGAACTTCACTATTCTAAAGCAGAAGGCCGAGCCGGCGCCGTACTTTTTGAGCTATGAAATTACGGAGACGGAGAGCCATTCGCTCACCGGGACGCTGGGCACCGTGGACGTCAACTACGGCGGAAAGAACCGCACGCTGGACGTCTCCGTACGGGTGGGAACGCCGGAGCTCGACAATTATCACCGCACCGGCGGGAACGCGGGACAATTCACGTCGGGTTCGTCCATGACCTACGAAGACAACGTGGACTCGATCAAGCGGCGGCTATGGCTGGACACGGATCGGGCCTACCGGGCGGCGGCGGAGCGGCTGATCCGCATCAAGACCAATACGCAGGTGCGGGTGGCGGCGACCGACGCGTCGGGCGATTTTTCGAGCCAGCCGCCTTCGGTCGAGGTGGAGAAGCTGCCCAAACTGAAATTCGATATGGAAGGCTGGACCGAGCGGGCGCGCAAGCTTTCGGCGCGCTTCGGGAACTACCCGAGCGTGCTGACGTCGCACGTGTCGGTCTCGGCGACGACCGACACGCGCTACTTCGTGAACACGGAAGGGTCGCGCATCGCGCACGGCCGCGGGTTCGCGCGGGTGGTGATTTCGGCATCCGGGAAGGCCACGGATGGGACCGATGTGTCGTCCTTCGAGACTTTTGAAGCGGTGGATCCGGATGGATTGCCCGACGACAAGACGCTGATTGCGGCCATCGACCGGGTAGCCGGCGACGTGGTGGCGCTGCTGCACGCGCCGGAAGCCGAGCCGTTCGTGGGTCCGGCGATCTTTTCGGGACGGGCGGCGGGCGTGTTCTTCCACGAGATCTTCGGGCACCGCGTGGAAGGCCACCGGCAGAAGGACGAGAGCGAAGGGCAGACGTTTACGAAGAGCGTGGGGACGAAAGTGCTGCCGGATTTCCTGTCGGTGGTGTTCGATCCGACCGAGCGTAAGATCGGCGGCGTAGATTTGAACGGGTGGTACGACTACGACGACGAAGGTGTGAAGGCGCGGCCGGTGGTGGCGGTGGACAAGGGCGTGCTGAAGACGTTCCTGATGTCGCGCTCGCCTATCCAGGGGTTCGACCATTCCAACGGGCACGGGCGGCGGCAGCCGGGGCTGGAAGTGGTTTCGCGGCAGTCCAACCTGATCGTCGAATCGTCGAATTCGGTTTCGGATGCGCGTCTGCGGCAGATGCTGATCGAAGAGGCGAAGAAGCAGAACAAGCCGTATGGGCTGTATTTCCGCGATATCACGGGCGGGTTTACCACCACGGCGCGCGCGGGCTTGCAGGCGTTCAAAGTGATTCCGGTGATTGTGTACCGGGTGTACACGGACGGGCGTCCGGACGAATTAGTGCGGGGCACGGACATCGTGGGTACGCCTCTGGCGAGCTTCGCGAAGATTCTGGCGACTTCGGACAAGCCGGAAGTCTTCAACGGATATTGCGGCGCGGAATCGGGCAGCGTGCCGGTGTCGGCAGTGTCGCCGGCGATCCTGGTGTCGGAGATTGAGATCGAGAAGAAAGCCAAGTCGAACGACCGGCCGCCGCTGCTTCCCCAACCGACGGACATGGAACCGAAGGGAGCGGGGAAATGAGGATCCTGCTGGCGGCGGCGGGCGCGGTGGCGCTGACGGCTGTGGCGATTGCCCAGGCGCCGGTGGCGGACCCGGTAATTGCGGCCATGCGGGACGAGGCGGCGCGATCGAGCAAGCTGAACCTGCCCAACATGGAACCGCCGTATTTCGTGGAGTACGTGCTGGACGAGGCCGACTCGTTCGCGGTGACGGCGAACCTGGGCGGGCTGGTTTCGCGGCGGCGGGATGTGTTCCGCGAGCCGGAAGTGCACGTGCGGGTAGGCGACTACAAGTTCGACAACACGAATTTCGCGGGCGGCGGATTCGGCGGGTCGCGTTACGACCTGGAGAGTTTCCCGGTGGAGAATGCCTATCCGGTGTTGCGGCGGTACCTGTGGCTGGAGACGGATTCGGCGTACAAGGGGGCGCTCGAAGCCATCTCGCGCAAGCGCGCGGCGATGCGCAACATTCAGCAGGGCGAGCAGCTCGACGATTTCGCGCACGCCGAGCCGGTGCACTACGTGAAGGCGTTCGGCCGTCTGGCGATCGACGAGGACGAATGGGCCAAGCGGGTGCGGACGCTGTCGGGAATCTTCGCGAAGTTTCCGGAAGTGAAGAACTCGGAAGTGGACCTGCAATCGGCCGAGGGCGGCTACTACGTGGTGAACTCCGAGGGCACGGAGGTGAAGGCGGTGGAGAACGTCACGTATGTGCGGGCCCGGGCGACGGCGCAGGCGCCGGATGGGATGACGGTGCGAGACGCGGTGGCTTTCCACTCGCTGGACCTGGCGCACATGGCTTCGGAAACCGAAATGGAGCGCGGCGTGACGGCCATGGCGGAGAACGTGGTGGCGCTGGCCAAGGCGGCGAAGGGCGAAGACTACAGCGGGCCGGTGCTGTTCGAAGGCGTGGCGGGCGCGCAGGTGTTCGCGGAAGTGCTGGGCAAGAACCTGGCGCCGTTGCGGCGGCCGGCCGGCGGGCGCGGCGGATCCGCTCCGGCAGGCGATCTGGAAGGGCGGATGGGAGCGCGCGTGCTGCCGGATACGTTCGACGTGGTGGACGACCCGACGCAGAAAGAATGGCGCGGCCGGCCGCTGTTCGGCTCGTATGAGGTGGACCGCGAAGGCGTGATCCCCAAGCCGCTGCGGTTGGTGGAGAAGGGCGTGCTGAAAGCCTTTCTGCTGACGCGGCAGCCGGTGAAGGGCTTTGAAGGCTCGAACGGGCGGGCGCGGCTGCCGGGGGCGGGCGCGGCGAACTACGCGGACATGAGCAACCTGTTTGTGAGCTCGAGCGAGACGACGCCGGCGGCGGAGCTGAAGAAGAAACTGATCGAGCTGATCCAGGCGCGCAACAAGCCGTACGGGATGATTGTGCGCAAGATGGATTTTCCCTCATCGGCGGCGGTGGACGAAGTGCGGTCGCTGCTCCAGGCCTCGCAAGGCGCGGCGCACCCGGTGAGCGTGCCGCTGCTGGTGTACAAAGTTTTCCCGGACGGGCGCGAGGAACTGGTGCGGGGGCTGCGATTCCGGGGATTCACGGCGCGGGCGCTGAAAGACATTCTGGCGGCGGGGGACGACCAGGCGGTGTTCGAGTTCCTGGACAACGAGGCGCCATTCGCGCTGATCGGAGGCTCATCGTTTACCGCGGAAACCTGCGTGGTGGCGCCTTCCATCCTGATCGACGATCTGGAGCTGCATCCGGCGGAAGAGGAGCAGCCGAAGCTGCCGGTGGTACCGGCGCCGGACATGAAGCGGTAACGCGGCTGTGCGCCTCCTTGGCCGATACGTATTCCGGGAAATCCTGACGAGCTCGGTGCTGGGCACGCTGCTGGCGACGTTCGTCATGTTCCTGCACAGCGCGGACACCCTGTTCAAGCTGCTGGTGGGGAGCAACCCGGGTCCGCGAACCGTATTGACGCTGCTGGCGCTGGTGCTGCCGCCGGTGTTGCCGTTCACGATTCCGTTCGGAGTGCTGATCGGGATTCTAGTCGGATTGGGGCGGATGGCGTCGGACGGCGAGATCGTGGCCATGCGCGCGGCCGGCGTCTCGAGCCGCAAGGTGATTGCGCCGGTCTTGTTATTCGCGGCGGTCGGGATGGGGATGGCGGCGTGGGCGTCGCTGCGGCTGACGCCGTACTCGATCAACGAGAGCACCCGCATCATAAACGAGCTGGCAGCCAACCGGCTGACGGCGGAAATCCCGCCGCGGTTTTTCGACGAGGACTTTCCCAATACCATTCTGTACGTGGACGAGGTGGGGCTGCCCCCACCGGGAGCGCCGACTCCCTGGCGCGGGGTGTTCATCGCGGACACCACGCCACCGGAGGAGAGGAAAAAGGGGATCGGCGAGAAAGCCGATGGGCCGATGGTCACGGTGGCGCGGGAAGCCGTGGCAGTATCGGAACCGAAAGACAACCGCATCCAGCTCGAACTACACAACTTCGCGCGGCACGAGATGGGCAAGGACCTGTTCTCGCACGACTACGCGTCGCCAGACGGCATCGAGGAGCTGCAGGCGAAACCGCCCGAACAGGCGGCGCAGAAACCGCGGGCCATGAGCACGCGACAGTTGACGCGCTACCAGGGGCCGGACCGGGTCGAGGCGGCCATCGAGCTGCAACAGCGATTTTCACTGCCCGTGGCAAGTATCATGCTCGCGCTCGTGGGTATCCCCTTGGGTGTCGCAACTCGCAAGGGCGGCAAATCGGCATCCTACGTGATCGGCGTGTTCCTGGGCTTCTTCTGCTACTACCTTGCCTACATGGCGTTGGTGAACGTGGCCAAACAAAAGGCCCTGCCCGTGCCGGTAGCGAGCTGGTTGCCGGACATCGCATTTGGTTTAGCCGGGGTGATTTTTCTGGTCCGTATGGAGCAGCCGGGAGATCGCGATCTGCTGGCCAGCCTGACGTCGGGAATGACGCGGCTGTTCGGGTGGATCAAGCCGCGGCCGGCCAAGGGCGTGGAGCGGGCACGGTACTGGAGGATTCCGCTGCTGCCGCAGATCGTGGACACCTACGTTCTGACGAATTTCCTGTTTTACCTCGGGATCGTGCTGGCGGCGTTCGTTTCCATGTTCCTGGTGTTCAACTTTTTCGAGCTGACCGGGGACATGATCCGGCACAACATCACGCTCAAAAAGATGCTGACCTACCTGTTCTTCCTCTCACCCATGCTGATCTACGAGTTAACGCCGATCTGCGTGCTGGTGGCGGTGCTGGTGAACCTGGCCGTGCTGAGCAAGCAGAACGAGGTGACGGCGTTCAAAGCGTGCGGAGTGAGCCTGTACCGCATGGCCTTGCCCATTCTGATTGCCAGCACGCTGCTGAGCGGCGGGTTATTCGCGTTCGATCACTACTACGTGCCGGACGCCAACCGCAAGCAGGACAAGTTGCGCGACGAAATCAAAGGAAGGCCGGTGCAGACGTATTACCGGCCGGACCGCAAGTGGACCATGGGCAAGGGCTTCCACATTTATTACTACCGTCTGTTCGACCCGACGGAAAAAGTGATGGTCGACGTGAATGTCTACGAACTGCAGCCGTCCACGTTTCAGTTGGTGCGCCAGATCAAGGCGGAGCGGGCGCGGTGGAACGCCGGGGCGGGAACCTGGACCTATGAGAACGGCTGGAGCAGCGACTTCCACAGCGACACGAACTGCACCCGCACGGGCTTTCAGGCGGCGACCTTTCAGGAGCTGACCGAGCCGCCGGGTTATTTTCTGAAGGAGTACCTGCAGGACACGCAGATGAACTTCGTGCAGCTCGACCAGTACATCCGCGACCTGCGGGAGAGCGGCTACGGGTACGACACCGTGGGTCTGGAGGTGCAACTCTACCGGAAGTTTTCGGTGCCGCTGTTTGCGCTGATCATGGCGATGATCGCGATTCCCTTCGGATTTCTGGTGGGGAGCCGGGGCGCCATGACGGGGATCGGGGTGAGCATCGCGATCGCGCTCTCGTACGTGGGAATTTCCACCCTGTTCGAGAAGATTGGGGAAGTGGGCCAGTTGCCGCCGGTGATGGCGGCGTGGGCGCCGGACGTGGTGTTCGGGCTGGCGGGTCTGTATTTGCTGCTACGGATGAAAAGTTGAAGGCTCCGGGCATCGACCGATTTCCGGGGAATCAGGAATGAGTTGACGGGGTGTTGGGGGTTGAAGCATAATAAGTCTGTCCGAAATACGCAACGATGAACGGCTGGCTACACTCGCCGTGTGTCGTTTGAAGCTGCGATGAAGAGATTCCTGCTGCCAGCCATAGTCGCGGGCCTGTTGGTGAACGGACACTTTGCCGCCGCCCAGTCGCCGAAGAGCAGTGCCTCCGGGAGCGGGAAGGCCGCGACCACCACCAGGAAAAGAGCCGTCAAGAAGGCCGTAAGAAAGCCGCCGCCGGTGGATCCGACGGACGGGGACAACGTGGACGGCGACGACCTGACGGTGCGGCGCGCGGCCGTGAGTGCGCTGGGGACCACCAACGGCAGCGTGCTGGTCGTCGACCCGAACAGCGGCCGGGTTCTCACCATGGTCAACCAGAAGCTGGGATTGAAGGCGGGCTTCACGCCGTGTTCCACCATCAAGCTGGTGACGGCCCTGGCCGCGCTGAGCGAGCACGTGGTGGAGCGCGACACGGTGGTCCGGCTGAGCCGGGTATCCAGCTTCACCCTGACGACGGCGCTGGCGCATTCCAACAACCCGTATTTCGCGACGCTGGGCAACCGGCTGGGCTACGATCGCGTGGCGCACTACGCGCAAATGCTGGGGCTGGGAGAAAGGGCGGGCCTGGATATCGAAGGCGAGCAGCCCGGGACGATTGTGCCGGAGGCTCCGAAATACGGCGGCGTGGGGATGATGACGAGTTTTGGAGAAGGCTTCCTGGTGACGCCGCTGGAACTCGGAGCGATGCTCTCGGCGATCGCCAACGGCGGGACGCTCTACTACCTGCAATACCCGCGAAGATCGGAAGACATCGACCACTTCACGCCGAAGGTGAAGCGGCCGCTGGAACTGGCGCCGAACGGCATTGCCGACGTGAAAGTAGGGATGCGGGGCGCGGTGGATTTCGGGACGGCGCGGCGCGCGGGCTACGACTCGAACGAACCGGTCCTGGGGAAGACGGGGACGTGCACGGATTTCAACTCGTCGAGCCACATGGGGTGGTTCGGATCGTTCAACGACGTGGGCAAGCATCAACTGGTGGTGGTAGTGATGCTGGCGGCCATCAACAAGTCGGTGAGCGGGCCGGTGGCGGCGGGAGTGGCGGGAGCGATCTATCGCAGTCTTTCCGAACAACGCTACTTCGCGATGGACGAAGGCGAAGTGAAACCGGCCATGCCGCAGCTCATCGTCACGAAGCCCTGCTGCGACCGGTAGCATAGAAAGAAGACAGGAGCCAGAATTCAGGAGTCAGAATAACCCCGCGCGCAGCCGTCGCGGCCATTCTGACTCCTGACTTCTCCCGACTCCCATACTCCAGGGACAGGCCGGGAGGCCCATAAGCGCTAACTTAAGCATTGATGAATGTTAATATTTGCGCTACACTTTGGCCATGCAACCTCTCGACGAGGACTGGAAGTTGCTACTGGATTTATTGCCTCCGGGTTG
>Ga0187884_10001909_pt1 | contig 18081 bp, 16 predicted proteins | sample June2016WEW_20_4_FD_132983 | JGI IMG/M metagenome (GOLD analysis project Ga0187884, IMG submission 132983) | Peatland microbial communities from SPRUCE experiment site at the Marcell Experimental Forest, Minnesota, USA - June2016WEW_20_40 | ecosystem: Environmental > Terrestrial > Soil >...
GTCGCCGCGCAGTTCGGCCCCCGCGCCATGGCTTATGTCGCGAGCAAGGACCATGCGCAAGGCGCCGATCTCGAACGGCTCGCCACGCTGGTGGCGGCGCGGCCGGGCGGCCGCGTGCTCGACCTCGGCTGCGGCGGCGGGCACGTCAGCTTCACCGTGGCGCCATTCGCGCGCGAGGTCGTGGCCTATGATCTCTCGTCCGAAATGCTCGAGGCTGTGGCGGGCATTGCCGCGGCGCGCGGGTTCGCCAACATCGTGACCCAGCAGGGCGTAGCCGAGGATCTGCCGTTTCCCGAGGCCCATTTCGATATTGTGGCGACGCGCTACAGCGCCCATCACTGGCGCGATCTCGCGGCGGGGCTGGCCGGCATCCGGCACGTGCTCAAGCCCGGCGGGCTCGCCGTGATCATGGATGTGATCTCGCCCGGCGACGCGCAGCCGGACACTTTTCTGCAAGCGATCGAATTGCTGCGCGATCCGACGCATGTCCGCGATTATTCCGAGACGGAATGGATTCTGGCGTTGCGCGCGGCGGGCCTCTCCCCCGGCGAACCTCGCCTCGACAAGCTGCGGCTCGCCTTCGCCGCGTGGATTGCCCGCAGCGCCACGCCGGAGCTGCAAGCGCAGGCCATCCGCGCCTTGCAAGCCAGGATGCCGGGCAGCGTTGCCGCGCATTTCCGGCTCGAGGAGGATGGCACGTTCAGCGTCGACACGATGATGATCGAGGCGGCGATATGAAAATCATCGGATTGGCGGGCTGGAGCGGCGCCGGCAAGACCACGTTGATCACCAAGCTCCTTCCCGTACTCACGGCGCGGGGCTTGAGCGTGTCCACGATCAAACATGCGCATCATCATTTCGACGTCGACCAGCCTGGCAAGGATAGCTATCTGCATCGCGAATCCGGGGCGCGCGAGGTCTTGGTTTCCTCGAGCAACCGCTGGGCCTTGATGCATGAATTGCGTGGCGCGCCGGAACCGGGCCTCCACGAGCTCCTCCAGCATCTTTCACCCGTGGATCTCGTCCTGGTGGAGGGGTTCAAGCGCGACGCGCATGCGAAACTGGAAGTGCATCGCGCCGGCAATGCCAAGCCGTTTCTGTATCCAGACGATCCCGCTATCGTGGCGCTGGCGAGCGACGCACCGCCGCCATTCCTCGGCATTCCCAGCGTCGACCTCGACAATATCGAGGCCATCGCGGATTTGGTGACGAAGCTCGCCCGGCCGGCCCCGCTCTAAATCGCCCGCCCCTTCGCCAAGATCGCCGCGCATAATTCGGCCACCGGCGCGCGGGCGGTTCCAAGCCGCAGGAGAATAAAGTCGACCTCTCCGATCGGCGGGAGAATGCCGTTTGGTTCGATCTCCACCAAACCCGGCGGGATGAGCGAACGCGCGAGGGGGGTGATGCCAAGGCCCGCTTGCGTCGCGGAAACAACGCCATTGAGGCTATCGCTGGTGCAGGCGATGCGCCAGGGCACGCCCGCGTGCTGCAAGGCGGAGAGCGCGAGGGAGCGCGTGATCGCCGGCGGCGGATAAAGGATGAGCTGCACGGCGTCGCCCCGCATTCCATCCGTGCCGCGCGCGGCGGCCCAAGCGAAACGGTCGCGCCAGACGACTTGCCCGCGCTGTTCGCCGGGCCAGCGCTTGCACAGAACGGCATCGAGATCGCCCGCCTCGTAGCGGCTTATCAGGGTGCTGCTGAGCGCGATCGTATATTCGAGATCGATCTCGGGATGGTTGTCGCCAAACGTTTTCAGCACCGACGGGAGCCAACCCGCCACGAGATCCTCGCTCGCGCCGAATCTTACTTTACCGCGCAGCTTGGTCCCCGCGAAAAACCGTTCGGCGCGTTCGTTTGTCTCGATGATCGAGCGGGCGAAATCGACCAGGGCTTCCCCTTCGGGCGTCATCACGATGGAATGGGTGTCGCGGATGAAGAGCCGGCGGCCCAGACACTCCTCCAATCGGCGGATGTGGTCGCTGACGGTCGACTGCCGCAGGGCCAGTTTGCGGCTCGCCTCCGAGAAGCTATTTCCCTGAGAAATCAAGAGAAAAGTGCGGAGAAGAAGCGGGTCGAGCATGTGTCTATCGGCCAGGGCGATAACAGTGATAGCAGCGCGCCGCGTACCACGCGCCGAGGAAACCCGCCATAGGGAAATCCATGCCGCGCCTCGCGGATCACCATACGGAGAGTGGTTATGACAGATTATTCACGTCGCGGTCTCTTGGCGGCGGGCGCGGCCGGTGGCCTTATCGCGGCCGCGGGAACCGCGAGCGCGGAACCTTTTGCCGCCAAGCCTGGCGACGGTGGTTTTGCGAGAAGCTCCAACGCACTTCCCCCGGGCGAGACGGTCGTCCACCACGCGGCGAGCGATATCGAGGCCATGCCGGACTTTCATTTCTCGCTCGATTCGGGCCGGCCTAAAGTGACGAGCGGCGGCTGGGCCAAGGAGGCGACCGAAAGCAACTTTCCGATTTCGAAGGGCATTGCCGGGGTGCATATGTATCTCGACGCCGGCGCATCCCGCGAACTCCACTGGCACGCGATCGCGGCGGAATGGGCTTTCATCCTAGAGGGCAAATGCCAGGCGATGGTCATCGACCCGTCGGGCCAACGGGAGGTCGCGAACTTTGGCCCCGGCGACGTCTGGTTCTTTCCAAAGGGGCATGGGCATTCGATCCAGACGATTGGCGACAAGCCGTGCCATTTCATTCTGTCCTTCGACAACGGCGGCTTCTCGGAGCATGGCACGTTTTCCATCACGGATTGGGTGAGTCTGACGCCGAAGGACATGCTTGCCGAAAACTTCGGGATCCCCGCCGCCTTTTTCGACAAGATGCCCACAGGTGAAACCTACATCATGGCCGGGCCTATTCTTCCGGAATCGAAGGCGAAACAGTTTCTGTTGCCGCCGCCGCAGACGCACAAATTCGCGCTGATGGATCTCGCGCCGAGGATCGATACCAACGGCGGCAGCTTGCGCTTAGCGACCCAAAAAGAGTTCCCAATGTCCAAGACCATGTCTGGCGGCGTCATGACCCTCAAGCCGGGCGGCATCCGCGAGATGCATTGGCACCCCAATGCCAACGAGTGGCATTACTACTTGTCCGGGCAGGCCGAAGTCGCCCTCTTCGGCTCGGGTGGCCGGGGCAAGGTCAAGACGTTTATCCCAGGCGATGTCGCCTATATCCCCGCTGGTTATGGCCATGCCATCCGCAACGTGGGCAATGAAGATGTCGAGATCGTCATCACCTTCGACTCGGGCGACTTCCAGGAGATTTCGCTGTCGGATTGGATGGCGGCCAGCCCGAACTATTTGCTGGCAAACAATTTTGGCGTGAACGGCGACACCTTCGACAAGTTCCCCAAGGCGTCCCAGCACATCCACAAGCAAGGCTAACGTCCAGGGGGCTCTGGCCACTTCGCCTGGCTAGAGCCCCGGCTGATTTTTGCTTTCGAGCCGTAAGCAAATGGCGAGGCGCCGGCTGGCGGCATCTTCGTGCCGGCTGGACCGCCGGGATGGCGGTGCTTCCTATCGCCGCTTCAGCCGTAAGACACATGTTCCAGACGGAGCAACCCTATAGCTTTGCTTGAATCTTTCGCTAAAAAGATAGGCCCATGAACGGCCGGGGCAGGCGCCACGCGTGCCCCAAGGTTTCGCAAAATCACGGCACGCTTTTCGTTTCGAGAGCGTGACGGTCTTCAATCCGGGTGCAACCGGCCAAGATGTGAGTGGAGTGGTGAATTCATGACGGCGCTAGATCAAATGAACGCCCGGGGGAAATCCGCCCCTGGCTTGCTCGACCGGGAGCATACGGTCGCGAAACCGGGGTTCAACCGCTGGGTGGTGCCGCCGGCCGCGCTGGCCATTCATCTCGCGATTGGCATGGCCTATGGGCTCAGCGTCTTTTGGCTACCGCTCAACAAGGCCATCGGGCTGACGAAGCCGGTGGTTTGCTCCAATTTGGGGTTTTTCGACTCCCTGACCACCACCAGCTGCGACTGGCCGGTCAGTAGCCTGTTGCTCACCTTCGAGATTGGGATCGTCTTCCTCGGCATCTCAGCGGCTTTGTTCGGCGGCTGGCTGGAACGGGCCGGTCCGCGCAAGGCGGGCGTCGTCGCGGCTTTGTGCTGGGGCGGCGGCTTCTTCATCGGCGCCTATGCCATTCACATTCACCAGCTCTGGCTGCTTTGGCTGGGGCTTGGCGTGCTCGGCGGTTTCGGCCTTGGCCTTGGCTATATTTCCCCGGTCTCCACCCTGATCAAGTGGTTTCCCGACCGGCGCGGCATGGCGACCGGCATGGCGATCATGGGTTTTGGCGGCGGCGCGATGATCGGCTCGCCCTTGGCGAATCTATTGATCAACTATTACAAAACACCCACTGGCGTCGGCGTTTGGCAGACCTTCGTGACCCTGGGCGCGGGTTATCTCGTCGTGATGCTGATCGGCGCTTTCGGCTATCGCGTGCCGCCGGAGGGCTGGGTGCCCGAGGGTTGGACGGCCAAGGCGCATAAGAGCGCGTTGGTGACCCAAGGCGACGTTCATCTCCACGATGCCCACAAGTCGCTGTCGTTCTGGATGATCTGGGCGGTTCTCTTCCTCAACGTGTCGGCCGGCATTTCCGTGCTGTCGATGGCCTCGCCGATGTTGCAGGAGATTTTCGCGGGTAAGCTGATCGGGGCGCCCGATCTCACCTTCGGCCAGCTCAGCGCGGATCAGTTGAAAGCCGTCGCGGGCATTGCTGCGGGCTTCGTCGGCCTGCTGTCGCTGTTCAACATCGGCGGCCGGTTTTTCTGGGCCTCGTTGTCGGACCATTTCGGCCGGAAGCTGACCTATTTCACCTTCTTCGGTCTCGGCATCCTGCTTTATTCGCTCGCGCCACTCTTGGCTCATAACGGCCAAAAAGCTCTGTTCGTCGCGGCCTTCTGTATCATTCTCTCGATGTACGGCGGCGGATTCGCGACGGTGCCCGCCTATCTCGCCGATATTTTCGGGACGAAATTCGTCGGCGCCATCCACGGCCGCTTGCTCACGGCCTGGTCGGCGGCGGGGATCGTCGGGTCCGAAGTCATCGGCCGGGTTCGCGACGCCCAGATCGCGGCGGGCGTGCCCAAGGCGCAAGTCTACGACAAGACCATGTATATCGTCGTGTCCTTCCTCGTCGTCGGCTTTATCTGTAATGCCTTGGTGCGGCCGGTTCACGCGAAATGGCTGATCGACCATACCGACAAGCCTCGCGAGGGTGAGAAGCCAGTGGCCGTGGCGGGCAGTTTCGGGATTGGCACGGGCTCGCTGAGCGGCTCCGCCTTGATCCCTTGGGTCTTCATCTCCATTCCGATCGTCTGGGGCGTTTACCGCACCCTGATCGTGGCGATCGATATCTTTAAATGATGGAAGAGAGGGGGCGGTGCGTCTTCCCGCACCGCCCTCGTCCGATCCTCGTTGACGCGAGCCCAACAAATACCTAGCTAAGGGGCATCACATCAGCCATGCCCGGAACCGCGCGTGCCCAAACGGGGCAGGCGGGCGCGCGGGGCGAAGGGATCGAAAATCGATGACGACGAGCGAAAACGGCGCAAGCGGCTGGGTCGAGCGCAAGGTGACGGCGCTGCTGGTTCTCGCCGACGGCACCGTTCTCGAAGGCCAAGGCTTTGGCGCCACGGGTGAAAAGACGGGCGAGGTCTGTTTCAACACGGCCATGACGGGCTATCAGGAGATCCTCACCGATCCCTCCTATGCCGGCCAGATCCTGACCTTCACCTTCCCCCATATCGGCAATACCGGGACCAACGAGGAAGATATCGAGACCTCGAATCTCGCGGCGAAAGCCGGTGTTCTGGGGCTCGTCGTCCATGCCCCCGTCACCAATCCCTCCAACCATCGCGCGACGCAGCACTTCGACGAATGGTTGAAGCGCCACGGGATTATCGGCCTCTCCGGTCTCGATACCCGCGCCCTCGTGGCCTTGGTCCGTGACAAGGGCATGCCCAATGCCGTGATCGCCCATGCGCCCGATGGCGTTTTCGATATTCCCGCGCTGAAAGCCAAGGCGGCCAGCTTCAAGGGCATGGCCGGAACCGATCTGGTGCCAGGCGTCACCACGGCACGGAATTTCGAGTGGGACGAGACGGTGTGGACGTTGGAGAGCGGCTACGGCCGCCAGACCGCGCCGCGCTACAAGGTCGTGGCGATCGATTACGGTATCAAACGCAACATCTTGCGGCTTCTCGCCGAAGCCGGCTGCGCGGTCACGGTGGTGCCCTCGACGGCTTCGGCCGCGGATATTTTGGCGCTGCGGCCCGATGGAGTCTTTCTCTCCAACGGGCCGGGCGATCCCGCCGCCACCGGCGCCTATGCCGTGCCGGTGATCAAGGAGCTTTTGGAGCGCAAGATCCCCATTTTCGGCATCTGCCTCGGGCATCAGTTGATGGCTCTGGCGATTGGCGCCAAGACCGTGAAAATGCATCAGGGACACCATGGCGCCAACCACCCCGTGATGGATTTTACCACCGGCAAGGTGGAGATCGTCTCGATGAACCATGGCTTCGCGGTCGATCGCGACAGCCTGCCGCCGGATGCGCGCGAGACCCATAAAAGCCTCTTCGACGGCTCGAATTGCGGGCTGGAATTGACCGGACGCCCCGCCTTTTCCGTGCAGCATCACCCGGAAGCCTCGCCCGGCCCAAGGGATAGCCATTATCTCTTCGCCCGCTTCGTGGCGCTGATGGATCGCGTGAAGCAAGACAAGGCCGCGTGAACGCCGCGATGGTTCGTTAAAATTTGACCGCCGGGGCTCGCAAGCGAACATCGTAGCGAAGCGATAGTGCAATCTCGGTCAAGGCGGCGTTAAAAGCCGCGCTCTGGCTTTTAATTGTGACCAATTTAATGAGATGGCGGCGTATCGTTGACATAAGTCAATGATTTCACGTTACGTGGATGACATCAGGATAGGTGGGCAACGCGAATTTTGGTTCCTGTCAAGCTGGTCGACGCCCGGACAGTGTGCCGCAGGCATTTTTGAAGAGTCCTCCCATGAATGTCGCCGTTTCCACTGCCGCACCTACCCCCGTCGAGATGGTCGATCCGCTGTGCCTCGACAATCAATTGTGCTTCGCGCTTTACGCCGCCTCGCATGCGATCAAAAAGGCCTATCGTCCGCTGCTCGACGAGCTTGGACTGACCTACCCGCAATATCTCATTCTCATGGTTCTTTGGACCGAGAATGCCTTGAAAGTGTCCGATATCGGGCAGCGTCTGCACCTTGATTCCGGCACGCTGACGCCGGTGTTGAAGCGGTTGGAAACGACGGGACTGGTCAAGCGCGCGCGCCGTTTGCAGGACGAGCGCGAGGTTGAAATTTCCCTCACGCCGGAAGGTCAGGCGCTTCGCGCCCGGGCGCTCGGGGTCCGCCGCGACGTCGTCTCCCTCCTCAAAATGTCGGAAGCTCAGATCGCCTCGTTGCGGAACGAGCTGAACTCCTTGATCGCGACCTTGAACGTCGAGAGCTGAGCGGCCATTCTGGACCGCCTTTAAAAAAGGGCGGACCAGAGTTTTATGACCTTTCGAGCAGGATTTTGGCCATCGGCCGCCATCGCGCGCCTATTCCGCCAATTGGCCGCGTCCGCGGTCGATTTGGTGTTCCCGCGTTCTTGCCTCGCGTGCCGTAAAGCCACTGAAGCGCAGGATGCTTTGTGCCCCGAATGTTGGCGCAGCGTCCGCTTCATCGAACGGCCGTTTTGCGAGCGCCTCGGAACGCCTTTCCCCGTCGATCTCGGTGCTGAAGGCCTGTTGTCGCCGGAAGCGATCGCCAATCCGCCGGTCTATGACCGGGCCCGCGCCGTTGCTCATTTCGAGGATGGCCCGGTCCGGCGTCTGGTCCACCGGCTGAAATATGGCGACAGGCTCGAACTGGCCCGCGCGATGGGCGCCTGGATGACGCGCGCCGGGGATGAGCTGTTGACCGGGGCCGATGTGCTGATTCCCGTGCCGCTTCATCGCGGGCGATTGGCGAGCCGCCGCTTCAATCAGGCGGCCATGCTGGCGCGCGTGATCTCGGAACAATCCGGCGTACCCGTCGATGCCTTTTCCCTGACCCGGATCAAGCCCACGCCGCCGCAAGTCGGGCTGACCCGCAGTCAGCGCGCGGCCAATGTCCAGGGCGCCTTCCGCGTGCCGCCCCAGGCGCGGTTGCATATCGAGGGCAAGGCGGCCGTATTGATCGACGATGTCATGACCTCCGGGGCCACGATCAATGCGGCCTCCCGCGCTTTGCTGCGCGCGGGGGCGGCCCGCGTCGATGTGCTGGTTTTCGCTCGCGTGGTGACGGGATAGCGTTGCAAAAGCGTGACTTTCGGGACGACGCTTGCCATATAGAATCGAGCGAGGAGGACCGGGATGGAAGTGCAAGAAGTCGTGATTTATACAACCATGTATTGTCCCTATTGCGAGCGCGCCAAAGCGCTCCTGGGCGCGAAGAATGTCGCGTTTCGGGAAGTGGCCGTCGATGGCGACAGGGCATTGCGTCAGGCGATGACGGAATTGGCGGGCGGGCGGACCAGCGTGCCGCAAATTTTCTTCGGGACCCGCCATGTCGGCGGCTGCGACGATCTCGTGGCGCTGGAACGGGAGGGCATCCTCGATTCGCTGCTTCACGAGCTTGCGAGTTGACATTGCCGTGCCCAGGCCAAACTTATCGTCAACCATGGCGATATTAGCATGAGATCCATGGTATCCTGACTCGTCGTTCCTCCTGTTCCGGAAAGCACGCAAACTCCCCAATGATTCTTTATGCTTTGGCTTGCGGCAACGGTCACCGGTTCGAGAGCTGGTTTCGTGGCAGCGCGGATTACGAAACCCAGGCTGTCCGGGGGCTCGTCTCGTGTCCGCTGTGCCAATCCACCGATGTCACGAAGACAATCATGGCGCCGGCCGTGGTGAACCGGGCCGGCGATGCGCCCGCGCGTGAATCCGTGCAGGGTCAGGAGATGGTCCTACTCGACGAGCGGCAGGTCGAGGCGCGTCAGTTCTTGAAAACCTTCCGCGACAAAGTGATGAGCGAAAGCGAGGATGTCGGCGAACAATTTCCCGATGAAGCGCGCAAGATGCACGAGGGCGACATTCCGCACCGCCATATCCGGGGCAAGGCGACCATCGAGGAAGCGCGAACCCTGATCGAGGAAGGCGTCACCATCTTGCCCCTGCCGGTTCTGCCGGAAGAGTTGAATTAGCCTCTTCCGCGCCAGCGCATTCCTCCACGTGGTTCGGACTTTCGAGGTCGAGGACAAACGCTAGCCTCTTCTCCTGTGTTTGCGCTCAAGTCAGAGCCGCCGCCCCGGCGGTTGCTTCCATCGCCCCGATGCGTTTCGCCCGCATCGCCTTGAGGACAAACAGCGCGAGGAACGCGGTCACCAAATCGAGCCCGATCACAATCGCGAAGACGGGCACCCAGCCCCCGGCCGCTCCCTTCAGCGCGGCCGCGAGAGGGCCGCCGAGCACCGAGCCGATCCCCTGCGACATATAGAGAAAGCCGTAATTTGTCGTGGCATAGCGCTCACCGAACGTATCGGTCAGCGTCGCGGGAAACAGCGAGAAGATTTCGCCCCAGCCAAAAAACACGACGCCGGACATAAAGACGAAGACCACGGGATCGTGACGGTCGAGCAGCAGGATGGCGATGGCCGCGGCCTCCAGCGTAAACGCCAAGGCCATCGTGTTCTCGCGGCCGATATGGTCGGAAACCCAACCGAAGAACGGCCGCGTGAGCCCATTGGTGAGCCGGTCGATCGACAAAGCCAGGGGCAGCGCGGCGGAACCGAGCACGATGGCATCCGCCACGCCAAAATCCCGCGCGAAGCTGGCGAAATTCGACACGACCATCAGGCCGCCCGTCGACATCATCGTCATCATCGCGAACATCAGCCAAAACACCGGGGAACGCAGCATGTCCGCCGGGCGGACGCCGGATTTCAATTCGGTAGGGGAACGGACCTCCGTCACCTCGGGCGCGCGCAGGAAGAGGGCCGCGGCCAAACCAATCACGCCGAGCACGATGCCATAGGTGAACAAAGCCGGGCGGAACCCCGAGGTTTTGATCATGGAATCCACGGGGAAGGTTGTCAGCAGCGCGCCAAAGCCATAGCCGGCCGCGACGACGCCCACGGCAAATCCCCGGCGTTCCGGGAACCAGCGGACCATGAGGCCGGCGACACCGATATAGACGAAGCCGGTGCCGATGCCGCAAAACAAGCCGTAGGTGGCGTAAAGCGCGGTGATCGACGAGATAGTGCTCGCCAAGACCCAGCCGAGCCCGCTGAGCGCCGCGCCGAGCGCGATCAGCAGGCGCGGGCCAAACCTGTCGATCAGCCAGCCCTGACCCGGCGAGAGCCACGTCTGGAGAATGATCATCAGGGAAAAGGTGACCTGCACCGCCGGAAGCGAGCCGCCCGTCGCCTCGGTGAAAGGTTTGGTGAAAAGCGTCCAGACATATTGCGGGCTGGAGATCGCCATCATGACGATTAGACCCAGCAGCAGTTGCAACCAGCGACGGCTGGCGGGCGCATGGGGAACGTGTGCCTTTTGCATGTCATCCTCATTTGCGCGAAACGATCGTGCGAAATGTGACGCAACTTTCATGCTAGAGCGCGTTCCGCTTTGGTGGAATCACCAAAGCGATAAGAACTCGCTCTCTTTTTAAGAAGTTAGAGCATGTCCTCGATCGAAAAAGTCTGCAACTTTTTCGGGACATGCTAGAGCGCGTTCCGCTCTGGTGGAATCACCAAAGCGAAGAGAATTCGCTCTCTTTTTTAAGAAGTTAGAGCATGTCCTCGATCGAAAAAGTCTGCAACTTTTTCGGGACATGCTCTAGCCCGCGTTCCGCTTTGGCGGACTCACAACGGAAGCGGACATCGCCATCGAAACCGGGAGCGTCGAGGCGGTTGCCGCGATCGAGGTGAGAATCACGCGAGGGGCGTGGTCCTGAAAAAATGGGGCGAGTCCGGCTTGGGGCGAAAGATGCTGGCCCGGGCGGCGATGAAAGATGCCGTATGCCGGAAGACTGGGGCAATAGGGCGCAGCAACGGGTTGAAGGCCCCGAGGATCAAGACATGGCTGGCACGCGGGTAAAACCGTGTCTCGGCATCGCCGCCGAGACCGCGGATGCGCGCGGCGAGGCGCCGGCTATTGCCCGGAGTCACGGTTTTATCGGTGACGCCACTGAGCAGCAGCAAGGGTGCGGCATTAGCCCGCGCATATGTGATGGGCTGGGCGCTCGCGAGGTCGCCGGCGGGCGCAAAAATCTCGTTCAACACCCGGCCGTGTAGAGGCAGAAAATCGTAGGGGCCGGCAAGGCCCACGACCCCGGCCAGGGCCTCTAGGCTCCCGGCATCGAGCCAACGCGTGTCGAGCGCCAACATCACCGCGATATAGGCGCCGGCGGAATGGCCCGTCAGAAACAAAAGACCGGGGTCGCCGCCAAATTCCTCGGCATTGCGCCGCGCCCAGCGGACCGCTTTGGCGCCATCGATCAGAAAATCGGGATAGCGGGCCTGGGGATAGACCCGGTAATCCGGAACGGCGACGGCGAAACCGCGCTTGGCGAGAGCCACCGCCGCGAAACGATAGTCCGCCCGCTCGCCGCTCTCCCAGGCGCCGCCATAGAAAAAGACGACCATGGGCGCGCCGCTCACCCCCTTCGGGGCATAGATGTCGAGCAAGCCGCGCGGACCCTCCTGGTAGCGGATGCCGCGCGTGACCTCAAGACCCGCCGCGCTCGCGAGCGAATTGAGAATCCCGAGCCCTGTAACCGGATATGGAACCGCCATCGATCAGCTCACCGTCCACGCCCTCCCATAAATGGGCGCCCGTTCGTTTCAACAAAAGCCTGCCCCCGGCGCGGCCGTCATAATGTCCCCTGGTCAAGGAGCCGGAAGTTCATGGCTCTTGGCAAGAACCAAAACCGGGTTCCATCCGTATATCGTCTCAAGGCAAAGCTTCATTCGGCGAGTGCTCCGCGAAAGCCGGCGGTTTCTCATGCCGGGGCGATGATCCGAGCCTTGAAAATAAATTCATTTATTTTCAGGCCGCAACCCAATTGAGAACGTTTACCGGAGAATGAATTGAGCGGCAGCTTTGGCCTAGCCGTGGCGGGATTCGGGATTTCAGGCGTAGCGGCCGGATGCCGTCACACCTTGCCGGTGACGTAATTCATTAGGAGACTTTTAAGCTCTCGCTCAAAGGCGTAAGCTTATCAGCTTTGTCTGCGCCGCCCGCGCAATTCGTGTCCGTCATCGTACCTAGGGAAGGATGAGGTCATGTCTTCCATCGATCGTATGGTCTCATCCCATGATACGTCCTGCGGGCGTTCCCCGGAGAGACGGCCAAGCCTGCTGATCCGCGCGCTCTCGCGCATCCTGTCGGATTTGGAATACGGCAGGATCGTCGTAACTTTGCCCGGCGGCGAACAATTGGAACATCAGGCACCGGGGCCGGGGCCAGAGGCAGTGTTGACGTTCCACCACTGGCGCGCGATCTGGCGGACGATCGCGCGTGGCGACATCGGTTTTGCGGAAGCCTTTATCGATGGCGATTGTTCGAGCCCCGACCTTGCCAAGATCATCGAGCTTTTCGTGCGCAGCGAAGCCGCTTCGGCCAAAATCTCGGGCTGGGCGCCAATGCGTTTCATCAACAAGCTGCGCCATATGGCCCGCGCCAATACGAAGCGCGGCAGCAAGCGCAATATCGTCGCCCATTACGATCTCGGGAATGATTTCTTCGAGCTTTGGCTCGATCGTGGCATGACTTATTCCTCCGCGCTTTATACCGCGCCGGATCAGACCCTCGAGGCCGCGCAGACCGCCAAGCAGGATAAAATCCTGGACGAATTGGCCTTGGCGCCGGGCAAGAGCGTATTGGAAATCGGCTGCGGCTGGGGAGGGCTGGCCGGGCGGATCGAGCAAAAGGGCTGCCGCGTGACGGGGCTCACGTTGTCGCCGTCGCAATTGGCTTATGCCGAGGCCCGGCTCGAGGCGGGCGGCCATGCCGCCGATCTGCGTCTCCAGGATTACCGCGACGTGCGCGGCACCTTCGATCGTATCGTCTCCATCGAAATGCTGGAGGCGGTCGGCCGCGCGTTTTGGCCCTCCTATTTCGGGATGATCCGCGATCGTTTGGCGCGCGACGGGCAAGCCGTGCTGCAAGTCATCACGCTCGATGAATCCCGCTATGACAGCTATGCCCGTGAAGTCGATTTCATTCAGCGTTACATCTTCCCCGGCGGCATGTTGCCGACGCCCGCCATCATGCGCGAGCAAATCGCAAGCGCGGGCCTCGCCCTCAAATCCACCTTCACCTTCGGGGAGAGCTACGCCAAAACGCTGGCGGAATGGTCGCGCCGCTTTCAGGCCGCCGTTCCCGCCATCGAGGCGATGGGCTTCGACAAAAAGTTCCAGCGGCTCTGGACTTATTACCTCGCCTATTGCGAAGGCGGCTTCCGCGCCGGCGTGCTGGATGTCGGCCTCTACACGATCACGCAAGCGGAGAGGTAGGAGCCCGCGCGGGATTGGCGCGCGTCAATCCTCGAAAGGCTCATCCGAGCCTTGCGATTGATCCGGCACCAGATGAATCCGCCGGCCGATGTCCAGGAAAAAAGCCCAAATTCGGTTCTTAGCGGTCACCGCCGGCGCGTCCGGCAAAATGTCCGGCGCCGCCGCCTGGATCTGGGATTGCGGGGTCAAGACGCCGATCGCGACTTCGCCATCGGTGAAATAGCGGTCGCCGCCGCCATTCCGGCCATTCGCCGTGGGGCCAATGCCGGAGACTTGGTAGATCGTGGTCAAGACATGGGCCGCGGTCAGATCGGCGATGATCAGGGATCGTTCGGCATCGAGATCGGGGCCGATATGGTGGGTGATCTGGCCGGTGTAATGGCTGATGCCGACGCCGCGGTCGAAACTCGCGGCGCCGAGCCAAACCGGGCGGCCCTCGACGCCCGATGTCAAAGCGGGCCAGAACCGGACGTGATGGCGCCGCCGCGCGCTCACCCCGTCGGCCTTCTCGAAGGCCAAGACTTGGCGCCTGCCCTCGTAAAAGAGGCTGCTGACCGGGGCGGCGGGATAGGCGCGGTTCAACACCACGCTTTTGCCGATGTCGAAACTCGTCAACAAGGTAATGGCATCGGCGGGATGCCAGCCCGCCCGGTCCATCGCCTCGATAATCTCGTTTTGCGCGCCGGCGAGCCCGACATTGATCGGATCGCCAGGGATTCCCTGGGCGGTCGCCGTCACCATGGGCCGGTGCGCGAGGCCAGGCTGATGTTCGTGATGCGTCCAAAATTCCGGCGTCACGGCATAAGCAAAGCCGAGATAGAGCGCGAGGCTGACAGCGGCCACGCGGAAGGCATGCCGCGCCACCCGCCAGGTGGCGGGCCGCGGCGGAAGGGATTTTCGCGCGGGAGCCGTCATGTTCCGCCAAGGGATGAAAATGCCCGCCGATATTGGAAGACTTTGACCCTTATCGCAAATGTTCCGGTAGGAAAGCATCCTTTACACTGCGCGAGATAGCGCCGAACGGTCATCTGTCACATTGCGATTTTGACAGGTGTTTCCTACGTTAAGGGGCCTGGGTTTCTTTGCCCACGCCGGAGATTTCGATGCCGCGTCTAGAAATCCTGCTCGTCGACGACGATCCCCTGATCCGGCATGTGATTGCCGACGAGCTCGAGGAAGCCGGGCACTTCGTGACCTCCGCCGCCAGCGCGGAGGCCGCGCTCCAATTATTGCGGGAAAACCGTGCCTACGACCTCATTTTAGCCGATTACACTTTGCCCGGCCTGACCGGCAGCGAACTCGTCCGGCAAATTCTCGGCTTTCTGCCGGATGCGAAAACCGCAATTCTGACCGGGTTCGCGCAATTGCCGTCCGGCGAGGAGCCGCCTTGCCCCGTCATCACCAAGGGCGTGCGCATGAGCGAGCTGATCAAGGCCGTGGAAGCGGTCGCGGCCGGTCAACCCGTCCATCTCGCCTATAACGCGACGGCGACGCGGCTCGATCTCTTGGTCGATCACATGACGACGGAGCCCACGGTGAGCGGCGTGAAGAGCGCGATGCACGAGGCTTTCGATTCCAAGGACGGCGAAGCCGTGCCCGACGCGATCGCCAGCGTGCTCAACCGGCTGCCGCCGGAGCCATGACGGACGGTCCGGTTCAAAAAATAAGTCTGGCGCCCGGCCTTATTTACATTCCCTGCTATCTTGGCCGGGACGAGCAGGCGGAGCTTCTGCAAAATATCCGCGCGATTTTGCAAGCCGCGCCGCTGTTTCAGCCGGTGATGCCGAAAACCGGCACGCCGTTTTCCGTGCGAATGAGCAATTGCGGTCCCCTCGGCTGGCTTTCGGATCGCGCGGGCTATCGTTACGAGCCGCGCCATCCCGGCACCGGCCTGCCCTGGCCCGGCATGCCGGAGATCGTGCGCCGGGCTTGGCGGGATCTCGGCGATTACGCCGGCGAGGCCGAGGCCTGCCTGATCAATTATTATGGCCCCGAGGCCCGGATGGGGCTGCATCAAGATCGCGACGAGGCCGATTTTTCGGCGCCCGTCGTGTCGTTGTCGCTCGGCGACAGCTGTCTGTTCCGCTTCGGCGGGGCGGCGCGGCGCGGGCCGACCCAGAGCCTCATACTGCATTCCGGCGATGCCATGGTGCTGGGCGGCCCGGCACGGCTCGCCTTCCACGGGGTCGACCGGATTTTCGGGGGGTCCTCGAGCCTGCTGCCGGAGGGAGGCCGGTTCAATCTGACGTTGCGGCGCGTGTCGGATATTTAGAGCATGTGCTCAAACGCCTTAAAAAGTCAGCGAGTTCTTATCGCTTTGGTAAGTTCACCAAAGCGAAACGCGCTTGAGATGCCCGGCGGCCCGGCCGAGGGATAGGCGCAAGGCTTTTCCGGCGCAAAAACTCGTGTAAACGTGCGAGGAGACGGGTCGAGCGGAATGGGTCGCGGCCAATAAAGTTGTAGAGAGACAATGCCGAAGACCGGCCGGCCCGCGTTAGAATTTTGGTTCCGCTTCCTGCCACGCGGGCGCATGTCGCCGTGGCATAGTCTGGTCGTGGCGGCGATCTGTACTGGCGTCTCGGCGCTCCTGCGTTTCGCGCTCGACCCGTTGCTCGGCGGCATGGTGCCTTTCATCACCTTCTTTCCAGCCTTGCTCATCGCCAGCGTTTGGGCCGGCGCGTGGGCCGGAGCGGGAGTTTTGGCCTTGGGGTCGCTCATCGCGGCGTTTTTCTGGCTCAAGCCCGCGTGGAATCTGGAACTCACGATCACTTCCGTCACCGCTCTGACGCTCTTTTGGATTTTGGGGGGAGCCCTCGTTGCGATGGCGGCTGTGCTGCGCGCCTTTGTGCGGGGGCTGGCGGAAGAAGAAGATCAAGCGAACCTGTTGGCGCACGAGATGAAACATCGGGCCGGCAATTTGATCGGCGTGATCCAGGCCATTGCCCGGCAGACCGCGCGCAACGCCACCACAGTCGCGGATTTTCAATCCCAGTTCGAGGAGCGTCTGCTGGCGCTTGCCCGCGCGCAAGATTTTGCCGGCGCCGATTCCGGAGAGCCGCCCGATCTCGAAACCTTTCTCGCCGCGGCGCTCGAACCTTTTGGCCGCGATCGCTTCACGCTGAACGGGCCGCCCGCCGCCTTGCAGCCCAGTCTCGCCTCATCCTTCGCGCTGCTGCTCCACGAGCTTGGCACCAATGCCATGAAATATGGCGCGCTCTCGGTGGCCGGCGGCCAGGTCGCGATCAGCTGGAGCGTGCAGAACGGCCGCATCAATTTGCAATGGCACGAAAGCGGCGGCCCGGCCGTGGCAGCCCCCACGCGCTCCGGCTTTGGCTCGAAACTCCTCAAACTGGCGTTTCCGCCGGAAACCGGCCAAGCCTCTATCCTCTACGATCCGGCGGGCGTGCGCTGCTCAATAACTTTTCCGGCTGCGCGCTAGACGGGTTCCGCTTTGGTGGAATCACCAAAGCGAAGAGAATTCGCTCTCTTTTTAAGAAGTTAGAGCATGTCCTCGATCGAAAAAGTCTGCAACTTTTTCGAGACATGCTCTAAGACGCGCCGCTCAGGCTTTTGGGCGGAACGAATGCGCATCCGCCGCGTTCCAGGCCGCCGCGTAGCGCGGATTGCCGGTGCCGCGCAGGAGGTCGCCCGGCGCGAGCACGGGGTAGAGTTCGGCGAATGTCGCGACCTCGCGCTGCGAGATCCGGCGCGAAAAAAAGTGGGGGGAGAAGCCGCTGGGATGGCCGAGGCCGACGGCGGAGGTGAGTTCGGCCAAGCAATGCATCGTGGCCTTGTGGAAATTTGCCACGCGCTGGGCCTTGTCCGCGACCACCAGGGCACGCTGGCGGGAGGGGGCTTGGGTCGCGACGCCCGTGGGGCAACGGTCGGTGTGGCAAGTTTGCGATTGAATGCACCCAATCGCAAACATGAAGCCGCGCGCGGCATTGCACCAATCCGCTCCCAAAGCCATGGCGCGGGCGATATCGAAGGCGGAGATAATCTTGCCGCTGACCCCCAATTTGATTCGCTCGCGGGCGCCGATTCCCAGCAAAGAGCTGTGGACAAAGTTGAGGCCCTCGCGCATCGGCTTGCCCAGATGGTCCATGAACTCGACGGGGGCCGCGCCGGTGCCGCCCTCGGTTCCGTCGATCACGATGAAATCGGGATAGATTTCCGTCTCCAGCATGGCCTTGCACAGCGCCAGGAACTCCCATTCGTGGCCGATACAGAGCTTGAACCCCGTGGGCTTGCCGCCGGACAGGCGCCGCAGCTCCGCGATAAAACGCATCAGCTCGACGGGGGTCGAAAAGGCGGAATGGTTGGGCGGCGAAATACAATCCTGGCCCATGGGCACGCCGCGCGCCGCGGCGATTTCCGCCGTGACTTTGGCCGCGGGTAAAACGCCGCCATGGCCGGGCTTAGGGCCCGTCAGGAAATAGCTGAATCGGTTCTTTAAGGGAACGGATATGGGATTCCCGGCGAGTGCGCGGCGTCGTAGCGTTGCGGGATGATCGACGAAGATTCGCTCCAGGAGCGCAA
>Ga0187884_10001915_pt1 | contig 18058 bp, 20 predicted proteins | sample June2016WEW_20_4_FD_132983 | JGI IMG/M metagenome (GOLD analysis project Ga0187884, IMG submission 132983) | Peatland microbial communities from SPRUCE experiment site at the Marcell Experimental Forest, Minnesota, USA - June2016WEW_20_40 | ecosystem: Environmental > Terrestrial > Soil >...
GCCCCCGCCCCGGTGCGCCCGCTGCACGGGCTATTCGCGAGAGGGGGGGTTCATCGCCGAATTCGGAAGGTGAAAATGGCTGTGATTCCGCACCGCTTGACAAAGACCGCCATGGCAGAGGGGTTGGCATCAGACTGCGAACACCGTGCCTCGTGCTTCAGGCAGTCTCGGCTCAAGCCGCCGTTTCGTAGGGGTGCGGCTCAGCGTTCAGGGTGCGTGCCCGCAGCGCCCTGCGCACGGCAGCGGCGGAAAGTTTGAAGTAGGCGCAGACGGAATCGAAGCTGAAGATGCTGTAGTCGCTGTCGTACGAGTAGATGTACGCCAGCGCATCCGCCCGCACCGCCGGACAGGGATCGTTGAGGTCCGCGATCGCCTGCTCGAGCACAGCGAGCAGCAGCATCTCCTCGGACTCCAGCGCTCGCGGGGGATTGCAAGCCGTCAGCAGTTGCCTACATCGCATATCCTTCTCCTCAGCCACCTGAGAGGCTAGCAAAGGTGGTGCCAGAAACGAGCGAGTAGGCCGACCATCGCTAGGGGCAACGCCCGGTACACAAATGTCCGCCGGTACGTCAATGGAAGTACCGGCTGCCCCGAAGCATGCGGCCCGCAAAGATCACTGCGTCTGGCGGCGTATCGCATCGGCGACCAGCGCCGCAAGTTCCTTGGCGAGGCCACGCCACAGCTGCGTCAGCTCACATCCGGCCGCCGCCGGATGACCGCCGCCGCCGAGTGCGGCCGCCAGCTGCGAAAGATCCAGCATGCAATCCGGCGAACGCCGCAGGCTGACGCTCAAGGCGCGCGCATCGAACAGCGCGAACACGGTCCGCGTTGCCGCTTTCCCCCACGCGTCGGCGATCTCGCTCGGATACCCGTCGCAAACCGCTCCGACCACGGTGAGATCCCGCGACGCGCGCGCGACGCGGCTGCGTTCCGCCACCTCGAAGCTTCGCTGCAACTCGGCGTCGAGCTGCTGCTCCGCCTGGCGCAGGCGTGGCGTGTATGTCACCGCGGGGTCGATGTTCAGCAACTCGCGAAAAGCCTCGTTACCGAGCAAGTTGACCAGCTGTCCGAGCTTTCGCGACCCCGGGACCTGATGAACCCAGCGGTCGTTGTCGTCTGCCATCGCCACCAGCAGCTGCAATCCCTCGAACCAGTCGTTCTCTCGGTGCTCGGCGCGTAGCCGATTGCACAGGTACTCATACGTCAGCCGCGACGCGGCGCTTTGCTCGCTGAGCACGTAATCAGTGAACCGCACGCTCACCTCGCCGCGCTGGTGGCGTTCGAGAGCAGTGCGATGGTGATCGATCCAGAAGACCAGGACGCCGGCATCGATGAGCGCTTGCAGGTGGCGGTCCACCGCCGCATCGGTCCACGAAATGTCGGTGATCCAGACCTCGTGGGTCGCGTCGGCCGGCTCACAACGCAAGCCCAGGAGCGTCTCATTGATCTTCGCATTGCTGCTGAAGTGCGGCACCACGGTCGCTTCGCGATGATAGCGCGCGACCGCCACCGCCGCCGTGACGCCATCGAGGCAGCACGGCCCGTGACTGACGACGTGGACAAAGGTGGCCTTTTTCCCTAGCTTCACGCGCTCGATTATACTCAGACGACCCCCAAGGCTGAAAGGAGACGCACCAATGAAGCTGGCCGGCCGGATAGCCCTGATCACGGGGGCAGGATCGGGGTTGGGACGCGAGATCGCGCTGACCTTCGCGCGCGAGGGCGCCAAAGTCGCCATCAACGACGTCCGTCGCGAAAGCGCCGACCGCGTCGCGCAGGAGGTCAGGGCCGCCGGCCATGACGCTCTCACGTTAGTTGCCGACGTGTCCGACAGCGTGGAAGTGCGCGCCATGTTCGAGGAGCTCGGCGAGACGTGGAGGACACTCGACATTCTGGTGAACAATGCCGGGATCGTGGTGGTGAGCGATGAGGTGAAGAGCAATTTCAATCAGGCGCTGGCGGAGATGTTGAGCGGCGGGCGCCCCACGCAGTCGGTCGGAGCCACGCGCACGATGCTCGATTCACAGTGGCGGCGCACGCTTTCGATCCATCTCGATGGGACGTTCTACTGCACGCGCGAAGCCTTGAAGATCATGGAACCAAGGGGTGCGGGGAAGATCATCAACATGGCTTCCGTCGCCGGCACCGCAGGACTGCTCATCTCGCCGGACTATTCGGCAGCCAAAGCCGGCATCATCGGTCTGACCAAGGCAGTGGCGCGTGAAGTCGTCGGTCGGGGCATCTACGTTAATGCGATCGCGCCCGGATTCATCGACACACCGTTCCTCGACGTGATGGATGAAACGATGAAGCAGATTCTCGCGCTGCAGTGTCCCATCGGCCGGTTCGGAACGCCGCAAGAAGTGGCGGCCGTGGCCCTGTATCTCGCCAGCGACGACTCCAACTACACCGTCGGCCAGGTCATCTCGCCGAACGGCGGATACTACATGTAATCGCCGTGCTGCTCAGACGCTGCGCACAACCGTGTCGCGGCTGACGCGTTTGGCCAGGTGCCGGCGCACCCACAGGGGCACCACGAGCAAGGCCACGAGGAGAGCAGCCGCAGCAACGAATTTGCCCGAGTGCACATCGAGCAGTGCGTGGCCGAAGAAACTGTAGGCGAAGGCCCGCGGCGTCAGCCCTGCAGCCACGGCAATCGTGAATGGCAGCACATCCATCGCGGACAGGCCGGCACCGTAGTTGATCACGGTCATGGGCACAATGGGAATGAGGTTGAGGAGAAACACTAGACCTACACCCCAAGGGCCGTGCTTCGGGCCGGGGAGACGGTCGCCGAGCTGTTCGCGGACGAAATCGCGCCCCAGCAGCCGCGCGATGCTGAAGCCGATCACAGCGCCAAGCGTCCCACCCACTGCGGCGTACAGCGTGCCCCACGCGACCCCAAAGGCCAGCCCCCCCGCCAGGAAAAGCAACGTGGAGGGGAAAAAGATGAAGGGTCTAAGGGCAAAGACGCCGATAAAAATCAACGGTGCGAACGGCCCCCAGTTGCGGATGTAGTCGCGCACGCTGTCGGGTGTCAGTGGCAGATGGTGTTGCGTGCGCACCAGGGCAAAAATACCGGTCAATGCCACCAACACGATGAAGACGGCGAATCGCCGCAATGAGCGCCCTGAGACGCAGAAGTGCCCCACCCTTTACTCACTAGTAGGCTTAGCTGTCAGACGCAAGGGACGGGATGGAGGCGGCCGGAAGGACAGGACCAACCTGTCCCTCCGGCGAATTGAAATTTACCTCATTTGGTTTCTTCCGCGGCCGGGGCCTGTTTCTTCTTGCTCTTCTTGCCCGATTTCTTCGCGTGTTTCTTTTTGGGCGTCTTCGTCGCTTTGCCGGCTTGTGCCGCTCCACCGGCAGCGGGCTGGCCGCCCGCGGGCGCGGCCTCCTGAGCCAAGCTCAGAGAAGCTACGCCGAGGGACAACAGTGCAACGAGTACCAGCGTCGTCAGTCTTTTCATCTGCCATCACCTCCTTTCCGACAGTGAATCTTTATACCATCGGTCCGTGTGAATCAAAAGGCGCTCCGAAAAGATTTGCCCCACGCTCCAGCCATGACATGGCAATAGCTCATCTAATAAGAGGAGAGCGCGGGCGGCACGGCAAGCTGCGCGGGTGAATGCTCTGTCACCCCCTTAGTGGCCCAGACCTGCGGCGATGTTGCGTGCCGCCTGCCGCCCGCGTATCATACGCCAGGATTGAGATGGAGGTGGCAGTGGAGTGCAGCTCGGCAGCGCCCGCCGAAGCCCAGGTAGCTTCGCCAGGCACAATCGTCGGGGCGGAGGGTGGCCGGCATCGCTTGCGCGGATCGGATTGGCCGTTTACTCTCGCAGAAACGGTTGCAGGGGAATACCAGATGCGCTGCTCCAGGGAGGTTAACCGTGCGTTCGTCACCGGCAAAGACTGAACGGACTGTGTCACACCGGATCTGGCTCACTCCGAGTATTGCAGCGGAATTGAAGTGGCTGGCGGGCGAGGCGCCGCCGAATGTCGCCCGGCACGCGCGCATCGTGCTGGGCCGTGGCCGCGGCATGTCGATCCCGGCGGTGGCTGCCGCGGTCGGAGTGCATCCGAATACCGTGCGCAACTGCGTGCGCCGCTTCGAAACTCACGGCCTTCACGGGTTACTGCACGCCGGCATCGGCAAGCCGAAGAACGTCGCCTTCTCCGAAGCAACCCGCGACGAAATCGCGCGCACCGCCATGCATTCTCCCGCCAGCGCCAACGAGCCGGGGACGTATTGGTCACTGCGCCGGCTGCGGGCGCATCTGTACCGGCGTGGCGTGCTGCAATCGATCAGTGTCGAGGGCTTGCGCCAGCTGTTGCGGGGCCTGCCCTTGCCGGCGTTGTACTGGCGGCGCGCCAGCCGGCCGGTCGGACCGCTCAGCAGCGAAATGAAGCGCGCGCTAGAGAGCCTCGTAAAGGGACCACGCCGCGACCGCAGCTTGCGCGCGCAGATCGTGCTCGCCAGCAGCCGCGGTCTCAATGAGGCGGAAATCGCCTCCGCGCTCCATTTGGGGCGTGCCAGCGTGCGCCGCTGGCTCAGGCGCTTTCGCCGCTTCGGCATCCTCGGCCTGCACACGTTGCCGCGTCGGGCCGCATTGACCGTGAGAACGCGCCGCGCCGTGGTCCGGATGGCCACCACCGATCCGCGGCACTACGGGGTCAACCAGCCGTGGACCCTGCGTGCCCTGCACCGGGCGTTGCTGCGCCAGCGTGTGGTTCGCGGCGTTACCGCGGAACAAGTCGGGCGCCTTCTGGCCGAATCGGGGGTGTCGTTGCCAGGCACCGCACCGCAGCGCCTCGAAGATCGCTCGCCAGCGGTAGGCTAGCCCGGGCGAACTGAGAATCGACCGCCTCTTCAACCGACTGCTGACCGCTGACACCAGCGTGGACTCCGGTTTCCCGGCCGCATCCGCTGCCGCGCGCGAACGGATCGATTGCAGACAAGGGCCGCATTCGATAGCTTGTGCACGCCGCGTGAGTTCGACGTGAGGATGGATCTGCGAGGGCACAAGCCATGGAGGGTGGGGGTGCTACTTGCGGTAGTGGCTGCGATCGCACCGCCGCGGAGCACGGGCGCGCAGCTTCGCGGCGACGTGAACTGCAACGGCAGTGTGGCCGCGGATGACCTCGCGGCGTTGGCCGCAGTCATCTTCGATGACGCATCCTCCGATTGCGCTGAGGCTGACGTGAACGTTGATCGGCAGATCGGCAGTGCGGACCTCACCGCGCTCGTCGACGTTCTCGAGACCCCCGTCGCCACCGGTCCTGTGTTTACCTACGTCGGGCTGGCAGCCGCGAACGGCACACCGTTGGGTATGCTCGGATACGCCGGCGCCGTGCCGGTGTTCTTCAGCAATGCCGCTTCGGGTTTCCAACTGGTTGTCGAGGCACGGACCGGTTCGAGCGGGTTTGCCCCGGGCCTTGTGACGTTTCGCTCCGCGCCACGAGATCCCACCCAACGCCCTGACATCCAGATGGAAAGCAGCCGGCCCCTCGGCGACGGCAGCCCAAGCGTGTGTGACGGCGGCGTTCCCGCCGTGAACCCTCCGGACTTCAGCATGACGCAGTCGGTCGCCGACGCACTCAACGATCTGGGGTGCCACTTCGTCAGCGCCACGGCTCCCGATTCGGCTTGTACCCTCGATCGCTTTGGAAATTATGATTTCATCGGCAGCGGCACCCAGGTGCAGTTTTGTTTGAGCGTCTCGGCGAGCCTGGCGTTCCCTCTCAGTGATACGCTGCTCACCGTGCAGTTGCGTGACACGGCCGGGAATATCGGGCCGCGCCAACAGATGCTGGTTCGAATTGCCCCCGGGCCGATGCCGCCGACGTTCACACCCACGTCGACACCGACTCCAGTCCCGCCGACCGCTTCGCGTACGCCCACGCCGACATGGACGCCGACACGTACGCGCACGCAGACGCCTCCCCCCACGCCCACCCGCACGCCAAGCGCCACGCCGTCGGGGACGCCGACGGCAACCCCCAGTCGCATCCCGGCGACGCCGACACCCTCGTTGACGCAGGCTCCGTCGGCGACGCCCACACCGACGCGGCCGTCGCCGACACCGACACGCAGCCCCACTCGGGCCCCGAGCCCACGCCCCTCAGCGACACCGACGTGGACCACAACATCGACATCGACTCTCACGCCGTCACCCACGGTGACTCCGACCGCGGCGCTCGGCCCGGTGGTGACGTTCTTTGGACTTACCAACCAGGATGACACACTGGTGTCCCCCAGCAGCACCGGTGGCCTCCCGGTGTTCTCGCGCGCCATGGGTTCGGGGTTCTCGATTGTGGTCGAAGGTGCGCCCGGCCTGAGCAGGGCGCCCGTGGGTCCGTGCGCCTTCGGAGTCTATAACACAGTTAGTGACTCCTGCACGCCCTCTTGCACGATTGGTTGCACCGGCTGTTGTACCGGCTTTCCCGATCTGCAAATTGAAGCGTCAAACCCGCTCGGCAATGGCAGCCCTGCCGTGTGTGACGGTGGGACCGGCGGTGGCGTCCCGGGCGTCGATCCGGTCACCTTCTATCCGACGACCAACCCGAACATCATCAACATCGTCAATGACTTGGCGTGCCGCTTCCTCGACGGCAGTGGATCGCCTATTGGCAGGCCTTCGACCTACGCCTGCGTGAAGTATTTGCCGTCCGAGGAATACGGCTACGCCAACCCCCAGAGCACGATGGAATTCTGCGCGCCGATCACGTCGGTCGAGCAGTTTCCTCCAGGTACAGACACGACGCTGACGGTGCGCTTGCGCGACGTGAACGGCAACGTCGGCGCGCCGGCGCAGATCATCATCCACATCGGGCCGTAATCAGGATCTCGCCTTTGGGATCAGCGGAGCGTCGGCGAGCCCTGCTGCAACAGCACCGGCCGCACCACCGCCAGCCGGCGGTTGCGCGCGACGGCAACGGCGAGGCCGAACACCAGCGTCAGCACCAGCACGATCGTGGCCCCGGCCGCAACGTTGAAGAAATAGGAGACGAATAACCCGGCGACGGCAGAGAGCACAGCGCTGAGGACCGCAATGCACAGCATGGCCCGGTAGCCCTGGGCCAGCTGATACCCGATGGCAGCCGGGATCACCAGCAGCGCCTCGACCAGAATGATCCCCACCACGCGGATGGCTGCAACCACAGCCAGCGCCAGACCGGTGAGCAGCAGAAACGACAACGCCGTCACCGGCAGGCCGCTGGCACGTGCCACCTCTTCGTCGAAGGAGACGAAGAGGAGTTCCTTGAACAACAGCCCAACGCCTGCCAACACCAACAGCGCGATGGCCGCGAGCAACTCCAGATCCTGCGGCGACACGGAGAGGATGTTGCCGAACAGGTAGCCGAACAAGTCCACCTGATAAGTGTGTGACAAGCTTATCAGCGCCACACCCAATGCCATGGCCGACGAGAACAGAATCCCGATGCTGGTGTCTTCGTGCAGACGCCCCGCTCGGCTGAGCCACCCGATCCCCCAGGCCACCAGTGTGGCGAACACGGCAGCCGCAACCAGCGGCTCCACCCCAAGCACAACGCCAATGGCGATGCCTCCGAAGGCAGAGTGCGAAATGCCGACGCCGATGAACGACAGCCGCTTGAGCACGACGAAGAACCCGAGGACCCCGCACAGCAGGCCGGCAAGCACCCCGGCGAGCAACGCCCGCTGCATGAAGCCGTAGCTCAGCAGCTCAGTCATGGACGTGCGCGACCCCGTCCGTTTCCTGGGAGAGGAAGTCGAACTCGCACCGGTATGCCTCGTGCAGCCGCGGGCTTTGCAGCACGGTCTGCGGATGGCCATGGATGTGCGCCGTGCCGTTGATGCAGATCAACTCATCGGCGTGCACCCCGAGCGCCAGCAGATCGTGGGACACCGCGACCACGGTGAGACCGAGATCGCGCCGCAGCCGCTGCAGCAGGGCGTACAACTCATGCTGCGCCGGCAGATCGAGGCCGATCGTGGGCTCGTCAAGCAGGAGCAATTTGGTTTCGGCACACATGGCACGCGCCAGAAACGCACGCTGCTGCTCACCGCCCGACAATTCGCCAATGCGCCGCTGTTCGTACCCGGACAAGCCGACCTGGCGAATGGACTCGTCCACCTTGCGCCAATCCTCGCGCCGGGGAAAACGAAACAGCCCGAGGCAACAGGCCCGCCCCATCATGACGACGTCGCGCACGCTGACCGGGAAGCGGGTGTCGAACTCCGGCCGCTGCGGCACGTAGCCGATCTCATGCGCGCGACGACCCAGCTGCGATGGTGACCGGCCGAGGACGAGGACGGAGCCGCGGCTCGGCACAATGAGGCCGAGGAGGACACGCAGCAGCGTCGTCTTGCCGGCCCCGTTCGGTCCGATGATGCCGAGGAACGTGCCCGCGGCGACGGAAAACGAGATGCCCCATAGTACCGGATGGCTGCCGAGGTCGACGGCGAGGTCGCGGACATCGATCAAAGAAGGATTCCCTGTCATCACAGCAGGGCCTTGGCGAATGCCCGAAGATTATAGCGCATGAGGTCGAGGTAGTGCTGTCGGGCCGGTAGATCAGGTCCGCCGAGCTCGTCCACGGTCACCAGCTGTGCGCCGATCTCCTGCGCAATCTGTTCCGCCATGCGCGGACTGAATTGCGGCTCGATCAGTAAGGCGCGCACATGAGCGGCACGCGCCCTTTGGACGATCGCGGCAATCTCTTGCGCCGAAGGTTCCTTGCCCGGAAAGCTTTCGACCACCGCCACCTCGTGCAGATCATATCGCCTTCCGAAGTACTGCCAAGCGGAATGAAACCCGACGTAGTTGCGGTCAGTGGCGGGCGCGAGTGTCGTGCGGATCTCCGTGTCGAGTTGCGTCAGCGCCGCCCCAAACTCGCCGGCCGCAGCACGGAATGCCGCTGCGTGGCTCGGATCAGCTTGGCTCAACCCGTTGGCGATCGCCGGCACAAAGTGATCGCGGACCAGCACCGGATCGAGCCAGACATGCGGATCACCACCCTGGCTTTTGCCCTCTCTCTCGGTCGCTCCGAGCAGCGGTACGCCGGTGGCCAGTGTGATGACCGTCATCGGCTCAGTATGTGCCGCCCTGAGCTTGGCCGCCCACGCGTCCAATCCCGCGCCCACCTCGACGAGGACGGCAGCTTCGGCCACTGCGCGCATCTGGGCCGGTGTCGGCTCGAAGGTGTGCGGACTCGCGCCGGCAGGCAACAGCGTCACCACGTCGACCGCATCTCTGCCGACCTGGCGCACCATGTCGGCCACCGGGAAGATCGTGGCGACCACGCGCACAGTTCCGGCCGCGGGGTGAATCGCTGTGGTGCCGCACAGCCACATTGCGGCTATCAACCAACGCCAGGACATCCCCAGGCATGGTGGACGACTTCCCCGGCACGGTCAAACGGCGCAGTCAAATCCTTGCGGCGGCAAAGAACCGTCGGCTATAACGCGAGACATCATGCGTCTTCCCGGCAGCTTCCCCTTGATCCTGGCCGTGGTGATTGCGTCAGCCGGCTGTCAGCGTGGTTCGGCGCCGGCACCGGGTCCGCCTGCGAGCCCAGCGCAACCGTTCAAGGTGGCTTTGCTGAGCCCGGGGCCGGTGAGCGATGCCGGATGGAATGCGTTGGCCTACGACGGCCTGCTCGCCGTTCGCGACCAGCTCGGGGCGGAAATCAGTCAGGCGCAAACGAAGACGCCCGCCGAGTTCGAGGAGGGTTTCCGCGATTTCGCGCGCCGCGGCTACCAACTGGTGTTGGGTCACGGCTTTGAATTCCAAGACGCGGCGGCCGCCGTCGCGCCCGACTTCCCCAAGACGGTGTTCATCACCACCTCTGGGAACACCGTGCGTCGCAACGTGGCGCCGCTGCGCTTCATGCTCGAAGAGGCCACCTATCTCGAAGGCATGCTGGCGGCGTCGATGTCAAAGAGCGGCAAGGCCGGCGTCGTCGGCGGGATGGAGATCCCGTCGGTGAAAAGTACCATCATCGCCTTCGATGCCGGCGTCAGAGCGGTGCGGCCGGACTTCGCTGTGGTGACCTCGTACGTCGGCAACTGGGAAGATGTCGGCGCCGCCAAGGAAGCGGCGCTGGCCCTGGTCGAGCAAGGATGCGACTTCCTCTTTCACAATGCCGACGCGGCCGGACTCGGCGTCTTCCAGGCAGCGCAGGCGAGGCATGTGTTTGCTTTCGGCAGCAACAAGAACCAGAACGACGTTGCCCCGGACGTCGTCATCGCCAGTGCCGTCAGTGACATCCCGCGCGCGTTCGTCGAGGTGGCGCGCCAGGTGAAGGAGGGTCGCTTCACCGGGCGGATCCAGCACATGGGCATGAAGGAGGGCGTGGTCAGCTTGGTGTTCAACCCGCGCCTCGAATCGCAGATTCCATCGGCGGTCAAAGAGCGCATCGAGCAGGCCCGCCAGGCCATCATCGCGGGAACGTTGAAGGTCCCAACCGCTGAATTCTGAGCGGAGTGCCGGCATGAGACTGCGGCGTCGTTCCGTGGTAGGGGAGCAGCATGCTGCGCCCCTACACGCGAGCGCGATTCCCGGTGAAACCGAAGTCAGCGCGTCCCTCCTAGCGGTGCGTGACATCAGCAAGTGTTTCGGGAACACCCAGGCGTTGGCCGACGTCACACTCGAATTCCACGCCGGCGAGATCCATGCGGTGCTAGGTGAAAACGGCGCCGGAAAGTCGACGCTGATGCACGTTCTCGCCGGCGTTTATCGTCCGGACTCCGGTGCGGTACTACTCGACGGCTGGCCCGCTGTCTTCAATTCTCCTCGCGCAGCGCGCCGGGCCGGCATCGGTATGGTGCACCAGCACTTCACCTTGGTAGAGCCGCTCACGGTGGCGGAAAATCTAGCCCTCAGCTTGCCGCAGCAAAGCGGCTGGCGTTACGACGCCGCAGCCGCCGCCGCGGAAGCGCGAGCGCTAGCCGAACGTGTTGGGCTCGACCTCAGCCCGACGGAATTGACCGTCGCGGAGTTACCCGTCGGCGCGCGGCAACGGATCGAGATCCTCAAAGCGCTTGCCCATGCCGCACGCGTCCTCATCCTGGACGAGCCCACCGCGGTGCTGACGCCGCAGGAGGTGCGCAAACTCTTCGCCATGCTGCGGGGACTGCGGGCGCAAGGGCGGCTGATCATCTTCATCACGCACAAGCTGCGCGAGGTGCGGGAAATCGCCGATCGGGTCACCATCATGCGGCGCGGCTGCGTCGTCGGCACCTTTGATCCGGCGTTGCTCAGCGAGAGCGAGATGGCAGAGCGCATGATCGGCGATGTTGTCCCGGCGCGGCCGCGGCTCACCGAACGCCCCAGGGGCCACATCGTATTGAACGTCGCTCAGCTCAGCGCGCGCGACGAGCGCGGCCTGCCCGCGCTCCTGGATGTGAGCTTCGTGGTACGCGGCAGCGAAGTCTTCGGCATCGCCGGCGTGGACGGCAACGGGCAGCGCGAGCTGTTCGAGGTGCTCGCCGGCTTGCGGCCGCCCTCGGGTGGAGCAGTGAGCGTTCGTGGTTCGCCAGTTACCGACTTCACCCCGGGTGCGCTTTTGGCTGCCGGCATCGGCCACATCCCGCCGGACCGGCAGCGCGATGGGCTGGTGCTGCCAATGACAGTGCAAGAGAATTTCCTGCTCAGCCGCACGCTGGTCGATCGCTGCAGCCGCCGAGGCTTCCTAAGCGTCAAGGCGGCGCGGCGCTTCAGTGCGGCGGCGGCGCGCGCGTACGACGTGCGCGCCGACCTCGACGCGCCGGCGCGATCGCTGTCCGGCGGCAATCAGCAGCGGGTGGTGGTGGCGCGCGCCCTGGCACAACGGCCCGCCGTGTTGGTCGCCGCGAACCCCAGTCGCGGCTTGGACGTCGCCGCCACACGCGCGGTCGCCGACGCCTTGCTCGACAGCGCGATCCGCGGCTGTGCCGTGGTGTTGATCTCGACCGATCTCGATGAGGTCCTAGATCTGAGCGATCGCGTAGCGGTGTTGTCGCGCGGCCGCTTGAGCACGGGGCTCGAGTCGCCGATCGACATCGAACAGCTCGGCCTGTTGATGGCCGGTGTGCAGCACTGATGCGAACCCTCGCCGCCCGCTTTGCTCCATCGGTGTTGGCGCTGGCCGGCGCACTGGCGGCCAGTGCGCTCATCGTTGCGCTCGCCGGCCGCGACCCGGCCGTGGCGTTCGGCGCACTCTGGTACGGCGCGTTCGGCAGTGCGGACAGTCTTTCCGAGGTGGCGGTCAAGACGTGTCCGCTGCTGCTCTGCGGGCTGGCCATTGCCATCTCGTTCCAGGCCGGGGTGTGGAATATCGGCGTCGAGGGTCAACTGCTGATGGGCGCGCTGGCAATGGCGGCGCTCGGCACGCATGCGCTGTCGCTGCCGGCCGGTCTCGCGCTCGGCGCCTACCTGATCGCGGCCGCCGCTGCGGGGGCGGTATGGGCCGGCATCGCCGGCGTGCTCAAGCTGCGGCGCAACGTCAACGAGGTCATCAGCACGATCATGTTGAACTTCGTCGCGCTCGGGCTGATCGGGTATCTGGTGCAAGGGCCGTTGATGGAGGCAGCTGGTCGTTACCCGCAAACCGATGCGGTCCTGCCCGCGTTGTGGATGCCACGGTTGGTGCTCGGCCATCGCGCGCACGCGGGGCTGTTGCTCGCGCTCTTGATCGCCGGCGCGCTACATGTGCTGCTCTACCGGGGTGTTGCCGGCTACGAGATGCGCGCCGCGGGACTGAACCCGGCAGCGGCGCGGCTTGCCGGCATCGACGTCGACGGCCGCCTGCTCTTGTCACTGCTGGTGAGTGGAGCGTTGGCGGGGCTGGCGGGCGGCATCGAGGTGAGCGCGGTGACGCACCGGCTCTACGAGCACTTCTCGCCGGGGTGGGGCTTCACGGCCATAGCGGTCGGCTTGCTCGGACGGCTCTCTCCCGCAGGTGTGGTGGTCGCAGCCATCTTCTTCGGCGCCCTCGACGCCGGCTCCAACGCCATGCAACGCGCCGCGGGCGTGTCGTCTGTACTGGTGGCGATCATCCAAGCCATCGTGATTCTCTCGCTGGTCGCGCTCGAACGCGGCCGCTGGCTGCCGGGGAGACAGGAGAAGCAATTTACATCTTGAAGCAATGCGACGTGGCGGTGCTCGGGCGTGCGCTCGCCTGGAGATCGAGTCTTCGCACAGTCTCAAGAACCACCGTCACGCGCTTCAATGAGTGCGCACTCAAGCGCGTTTCGGTCGTGCGGGCGGCTTCTTTGGTTTCAGGCTGACGAGCTTCCGCCTGGACTTTTTCTCTTGCTCGCGAAGATCCGCAACGATCGCCTCAATATCGTTGTTGAACTTCGCCGCATGCCTCTGCCGTACCTTCCGCACTTCCTCGACGATCGGATCTTTCCACATGGTCTATTCTCCACGGCGGCAGCGCACGAACCGTAGGCGCGCCTGCGTCACGGGACCACCTGCAGCGGCTTCCCATCTCGGAGTCGATAAACGTGGAAGTCGGAATCGACTGTGAAAACCTGCCGCTGCTTGCGGCTTTCAGCCACGGCGATCAAGGAGGCATCAGCCAGATCCATGGGCCGGTCGCGATACTTCTCCATGAGCGCGGCCATGCGGTCGCCTTCTGCCGTTGTGAGATCATGCAGCTGCAGTTTGCCGTCGCTGCGCAGCTGCCACAGTGCCGCTTGGTATGGGTAGCCGCCGACCGCGCCGAGCAGATACATCGCCTCCGTGAAGCACGGCCACGTGGTCAGCAGCGGTTCGGCGGGCAGGCGCTTCAGTGACGCCGCGCACGCCGCATGCTTCGCGTCGTCTTCATCGAGCAACGCGACCAGCGCGCCAGTATCCGTGAGCGTCACAAGCGACCCTTCCTGCGCTTGTCGATCAGCGCTTGAGCAAACTTGTTCCCGGATTCCTCGGACATTCGTGCGCCACCGGGGACACGTTCGCTACTGTGAAGCACACCGACGTACCCCTCGAGAAAATCGGCCAGCGTCTGGCGCCCATTCCCTTCGCCCTCGTCATGCCGACGCCTCACGTGCGCTCGCACGAAGCGCCTGCGCAAGCTGTCGAGCGCGATCAGTTCCGCGGTTGTCCCGCGCTTGCGTGCCTGCACGGTGAGCGCGCGTTCGATTTCTGGCGGTACGGTGATTTTCATGGAGCGCTCCTTTCTCGGTCGTGACAGTGGGACTGCCTGACTTATAGCGCGTGTTTGCCAGCACCGTCCACCATCCGCGTGGTTCATCCGCATCGTCGCGTGTGATTGCGTCGACTGCGTAGGGCGCTACGCAACAATGGTACGTCGGGACATCTCGGAGGTACGCATTTCCTCGGGAAATCTGCTACGAACAACCCTTGATGAGTCTTCGAGAAACCACCCGAAGCATCATTGCGCTAGTCGAGGAAATGAGCGGGTTTCCAGTCCTCGTGTCTGAAGATCCTAGCCTCCAGACTCTGGCCGTCGTGCGGATGGCGCGTGGCGGCGCGTCGGCCCACACGATCTCATACAAGCTCTCGCCCGGCACTCAGCCGGATTACTTAATCGCTTGCCAATGCGGGTTCATATTACGACACTTCGCCCCCCCCCCAGATCAGCGGTTTGACCTTGCAGCAGCCAAGACGGGCCGCGACATCGTAGGTCGTCTCCTCTCGGACCCGGGCGGTCCCCCCTCGAAACTCAAGCTGCCGCCCTCCGCGCGCGAGCGGCTGCGCGATCAGCTCTTCGATGGACTGATGCTGCAGCTCCGCTCAATCCCGGTTGGCCTGCGCGTGGACGCGTGGATTCTCGATACCTATCCGGACCTCGCGCCCCTGCAGCGCATTTCCGTTTTGCAACAGTTGCAGGAGAACCAAGCGGCACTCGGCCCTGACGTTCGCAAGATCGCTCCTAGAAAAATCTACGGCGCCAGCGTCGCCATGAACGCAGCCTTCGCGGCTTTCTGGACCCGCGCGTTCGACGATCTCGCTCTGTCACTGCCCTATCGCACAGCGGGTTATGAGAAGACTGGAAGGGAGTTGCTCAAGCTGTTCGATGAATCCCCCACCGAGCCGAGCCACGATCGGGATCTCATCGACGTCTGGGGAAATCACCTGAGCTTGTCCTCCTGGTACCAGTGGATCCCCTCCACGGTCGGGAAACCCGCTGCCGCGTGACTCACATGAGCGAGCCCAAGGTTCTCGAATTCACGCTGGCTGCGGGAGACTTCGATCAGTCCTTGCTTCCGCCGAATGCTCGCGCGCAGGGAACGACAGCGTTTCGGGAAGCCGTGAAGCGCTATCTCCAGGACGAATTCACGCATCTCGGCGGGTGGTGCCAAGTCGACGTCGATGATCGACTCATCAGGGTAAGCTGGACGCCAAACCGCCAAGCACCCGACGAGCTTGACCAGATCATCGCCAAGCTGGAGCGCGGCGAACGCTCGGGTGCAATCATGCTCCTGCAGCTGCTGCTTTCCGATCGGCCTGCCGATGTCTCCATCCTTTACAACCTGGGCATGGGGCTCAGTGATGTCGGCCGGCTGGATGATGCGGAGATCCACCTCCGCCGCGCTCTCGATATCGCGCCTGATTTCACGAATGCGCGGGTGGCGCTGGGTGTAGCGCTCCAGCGCCACGGTCGAACCAACGAGGCGATCAGCGAGCTTCGCAAAGCCGCGGAGCGCTCTCCGGAGAACCCATGGGCCCAACGTAATCTCGGCGCGTGTCTGTTGAGCACTGGGCAATTCGAGGAAGCCGAGAGCTGCTTGCGCAAGGCGTCGGTGATCAATCCGGACGACCAGCAGACCTGGTACGGTCTCGGGCAGGCACTCGAGAACTTGGGGAAGACCGCCGATGCGGACGCTGCGTACCGCAAGGTGATCGACGTCGACGAGTACGGCCCAGTCGCCGAGAGGGCGCGCGATGCCCTCCGAGCGATCGCGGCGAAGATATTCCGCGACAAGGTGCCAGGAGTCCCGCGCCCCGACGCCGTCATGTACTGCCTCGGCGCAATCGAGAAATTCGAGAAGATGTCGCGATCCGACATCCAGCAGATAGCCTTCGAGATCGCAATGCTGGGAAGGAAGGGGTTGAACGTAAACAACCCCGAGCAGAAGTACCGACTCAAGAGCCTTCCTGGAGAGTACAGCGGGTTACACCTGGTCTCCCTGATGTACGTGGGCTTCAAGATAATCGCGCCGGAGCAGGACGTCGGGTTCGACCTGTCGAAGGAGTACGCGATGGCGAAGGCGATGCAGCAAAAGGGCAACACGCCAGAAGGCTAGAGGGGGCAGATTCATGGAGGCCACGACGGGGGCGGTATCCCAGCAACAAACCCACGAGCGCACTTCCTGCTGGTGCATCTATGTCGGTCGGGAAAGTGGTCGCAACTTTGACATCGCTCGGGCGCAGGGAATCTGGGGAGCAAGGCGGGATTGGTTTCGGGACCTACGCGCTGGCGATCGGGTATTGTTTGCGCACCATCTGACCTCCGACCAAAGCCCTGTGCCGCGGGGTTATCCTCGCGTGGCAACCACAGCAGATCTGAGTGGTCTTGCGAGGTCGGTGGTCCAAGCCGAGGTGACTTCTGACCCATTCAAAGCGTCGGATCGCGTATGGTCTGATGATATTTACCCCTATCGATTTCGGTTCCGGGAAGTCGGCTCTACCCAGAATGTCAACTTCAATGATCAGAGCTATCCCGTGGCTGTCGTGGAAGCCGTACGTCTATCGTGCATACAACAGGCGCGACCGTTCCGCGCGGATGGGGCGAATACGCCATCAGGGGAAAGGGAGACAAAAGACGTCCTGCCCCCGCCGGATCTAATTGCCGTTCAGGCGCAATTTGCCGCTGCACTCCGTAGATCTCACGTATCATTCGGCCCGAGGCATGACGATGTCGTGCGCGCGTTCGTCGCCAGCCTGGCGACCAAGCCGCTGGTGATCCTCACCGGCCTTTCCGGCTCTGGCAAAACCCAGATTGCGCTGCGGTTCGGCGATTGGCTCGGCAGGGATCGCTCTCTCGTTGTGCCGGTTCGCCCTGACTGGACAGGCTCCGAAGCACTGTTCGGTTATGAGGACGCGTTGCAACCGCCAAGAGATGGGCGTCGCGCTTGGAGCGTTCCGGAAGCCTTGAAGTTCATGCTTCGAGCCGCGAACGATTCCGGTAACCCTTACCTCCTGGTGCTTGACGAGATGAATCTTGCCCACGTCGAACGGTACTTCGCCGACGTGCTATCGGGTATGGAATCGGAGCGAGGGTGCCTCCCCAACCTGCGACCCGAAGACGACGGGCAATGGCGACTCATTCCTGGCAGGCCCGGGAGAATCCCCGTCCCGAGGAATCTGTTCATCGTAGGCACCGTCAACGTGGATGAGACCACATACCTCTTTTCGCCAAAGGTGCTGGATCGAGCAAACACCTTCGAGTTTCGCGTCGACACGGAGGACTTGCTGGTCGACGCCCACAAGCCTCTGGAGTGTGAACCGGGCGCCTCAGGGTTGGTCCGCGGATTCCTTGCGGTCGCCACCGATGACGAGTGGCAGCGTAATCGCCCCGCTCAGGGTGTTGCCGCTTTCGAGCAACATCTGAAGACGCTCCATTCGCTGCTTGCCGAGGGTGGATTCGAGTTCGGGCACCACGTGTTCTACGAAGGAATCCGCTTCGCCGCCATGCTGGATGCGGCCGGAGACCCAGACCCGGAGCATGCCTTTGATTTGCAGATCATGCAGAAGGTTCTTCCGAGAATACACGGGTCTCGCCGACGCCTCGAACCTACGCTCTGTGCGCTGGGCCGCTTTTGCTTCGACCTGTCCTTCGAGCCCGGGTCGGTCAATGACACCAGCCAGCGCTTTAACCCCCTCACGCAAGACCCTGGCGCGAGCCGCCTTCCGATCTCCTTCGAGAAAGTGCGGCGGATGACGCGCGACTTGCAAGCGGACGGGTATACCAGCTTTACGGGATAGTGAGTTGGTACCACTGCTGTCCGGTTAACGAAACCATGCCTAGGTCCAAGCTCTTGAAAGAGAGGCGGTATTGCCGCAGTTGGCGGTTAAACGACTTGAACTCTGTTTGCCTTTCGCACCCGCGCGCCCCGC
>Ga0187884_10001916_pt1 | contig 18057 bp, 17 predicted proteins | sample June2016WEW_20_4_FD_132983 | JGI IMG/M metagenome (GOLD analysis project Ga0187884, IMG submission 132983) | Peatland microbial communities from SPRUCE experiment site at the Marcell Experimental Forest, Minnesota, USA - June2016WEW_20_40 | ecosystem: Environmental > Terrestrial > Soil >...
AGGTTCGAACTCGAGCGGTTGCAGTTTGCGCAACGGGGCTTCGATGGGAGTCTTATCGATCGGCACCGGTTCCGGCCGGGCTCTCTGTGCCAGCGGATTATGCCGCACATAACTGACAGGCGGCAGCGAGATCTGGCCGGCTCGTTCCAACATCAGCAGCATGCCGCGGCACACCATGTCGCGCAACGCGCCATTCGCCTGCCGCCACTGCCAGGCTTCACAGAGCCTCACCGACAACTTGCGCCGGCTTTCCTGCGGGTAATGCTCGATCAGCGTGCGTATATAGAGGATGTCTTCCTCAAGGATCTCGCGCCCGCGATATCTGAACTCAGCCATTGCCCAGAAGTATGAATCAGATTTTCTTGGAACGCAAGGGGGTATTGATGATTCTTTTGATTCTTACTTCAGCGCACTCACCCGCCGCCACATCGGCGCTGCGCGGACCCGCGACACATCCCCGGCCACCATCAGCAACTGGGCCTCGTATGCCTCCAGTTGCTTGGCCACTGAGCTCGATTCCGGCCACCACGTAAATCTGCCTTTGGAGAGACGCTTTTGCGCCAGCCAATATCCCTGGCCGTCATAGCTGAGCAGCCGAATCGACGTTCCTCTCCGACTCCTGAACACAAAAACGCAACCAGTCATTGGATCTTCAGAGAGCTTTTCCTGGCAAACACGAGCCAGGGAATCAATGCCCTTACGCCCGTCAACCGGCTCGATCGCCACCAGCACGCGCATCTGTGCCGTGATATGGATCATCGTTCCGCTTCCCGCCAGGCACGGAGCAGACTTGCCCAGTCAGGTGTCGACGAGCCCTTCCACTGAATCCGCATCTTGCCACCAATCGAAGACTCGAACTCAATCAGACACTCCGACATCGGCGCCTGATGCGCAGAGATCAGTTCAACGAATGCCGGCTTGGTTGTCTTCTTCCGAAGATCCGTTACTCCGCCAAGCCGTTTTTTCAGCTGCACATAATCCAACCGCAGCGGGTGAGCAACTGAATACACACCGTGCTGCCGCGCCAGTTCCACCGCGGCCTCCCATAGCGGCTCCGGCAGCTTCGTCCGTCGCGACCGCGCGCTGCGAAACTGATCCAACTGGCGTTGCAGCTGAACGATTGGTTCGGGGATGGAGGATGTGATTTTGCTGGCCAATATCAGCCGACCTCATCGGCTGATTGAACTTAGCAATGCGCCTCAGATGGCGTCACGCACGCTTGCAGAAAACTCACTGAGCATAGACAGCGAAATGCAGCATCCGCGGCACGTCAAACAGCAACCCTGCGAAAAGCTTGGCCAGCGTCATGCCGAGATAGAAGGAGATGGAAGTCTTCTCGGAAGAATCCGACAGCTGATACGGCATGGTTCGGGTAATGAAGTCCAAAGGTGTTTGCATGAGATAAGCCCGTATCATCGAGGCACGGTGCAGCCTCTCCAGTGTTGAGTAGATTCCGTAGGCATACTCGTCCCCGGCAGCCTTACCGGCGGTAATTGCGGCCCAGACCAGTTGCGCCCACGTCACTGTGATCTCGGCGTAATTCGTATTCAGCTCGGCGAATGCTCCGGAGAAATTGGTAGCCCGATAAGGGATTCTCGGCATACGCCTTTGTAACATGCGTTGCTCACCGCCCTGGGAATCAGGCCACCCGAAGATGAGATCCGCGGCGAACCTCCGCTCCCGGCACCACCTCGTTCTGCGCCACGGCCGCCTTGATGGCGTCGTTGTCCGGCCGGGTCTCCTGGATCGATGATTCCAGCGTCTTGGCGAGTTCGTTGGGTAGAAGTGAGAGAAGCGTCTCCCAGACTACACCGTCAATCCGCACATCAACTTTGCAGTATGATCTCGGCAGCGCGTTGTCGTCTGTTATCCTCACGGAATCCTGGCTGTTCTTCTGGGCACGCAACGTGAACTGATAGCCCTCGACCTTCTTGAGATCCCGGCTCAACAGGTAATAGAGGACCATGTTCTTGGTCCGCTCCACCTTGCCGGCTGCGGCGCGAGCCCGATCGGTCAAGCGCGCAGCCTCGCTGCGACAGAACTGAATCCGCGCTTCCATCATGCAGAGGAAGCGTCCGATGCGGTCCGCCTTTTCGCCATGAGCTTCGCAGAACTGTTAAAAACGCTCCAACAGTTCAGTCGAAGTTTCGCCGCGATTCTCGATCTCCTCTTCGATTTCATCGAGGAAGGTGTCGAGTTCGCGATCGATTTCAAACAGCGAGTATTCCTGTGTTATCGAAGACACGAAAACCTCCTTCTTCCCATCGAGCGATTCCTCGTGCTCAGTACTTTTCATCCACGGCTCGATCCCTTTTCGTCGTTGCACAACCAGTGGACAGCCTGAATGTTGTCCGGATGATCGTCTCTCCACGCTCCGCCCATGCCGCGGGGACTGATGTGATCGGGTACGATGTCGCTGTAGTCGGTGAACTTCCCTTCGCAGATGCCGCACATGCCGTTCTGTGTCACGATCTTTCGATCGAGCAATTTGCGCATCTCCCCGTTTGAACGAAGTTCCCGGTACCCGAGGGAATGGTGCGGATCGTCGATGCGCCGAATGCCAATCTGGCGCCGTTGCCTTTCCTGCTGGACAACCTCCCTGCCACAGCAGAAACGGGAACGGTAAATGGGGCAAATCTGGTTGCGACGGAGTCTCATGGAGTTTCTCCTGTTTCTTGTCGAGTTCGTTGGGATAGATTCGCGCCTATAGCAGAGGAGGGATTGGGCCAAGCTCAGATGATGACGGCCGCAGTTTCGCTCGAATTCTGTTGGGATCGTCGCCGAGTCTTGAGATCTTGCCCGTCACACGAGCTGCCGCAGGGACTGCGCTTATTAACCAGTTTGATTCTGCCAAACTTGGCTCCATGCGTACGCAACATGCTCTGTATCAATTAGATGCAGACTCTTCTTCAGGCTAAACCTTTCGACGCGCCCGAACGAAAAGCACCTATATATGGTTGCGGTCCGGATCAGCTGTCGGTATCGAGACAAGACGTTTCAGAGAGCGAGACCGAAAATGATGATCATGCGGCTAGGTGGGCCACGGTCAATTGCACGGGGTGTTTCGACATTAGGCGCGGCGGCTCACCGACGCAGCAGTTCGATCTTGCTGAGCTTTTCCAACATGGCCGCGACTGCATCGAGGTACTCGGAACAGGATTTGAACAACTCATCGAACACGTATTCAACGGGCGGCCGGGCGCGTATCACGTGCCGCCTTCCAATGACTTTGCCTTGTGCGTCATTGACCTCTTCTCCTGCGCGCGATTCCAGCGAGGAAAAGAACATCGAATAGTCCACCGACGGCCGCATGTGGTGCATCAGACGGTTCCTGTAAGCAATGGCTATATCCGCTCCGGGTTTGCTGCCGGGAATTGCAAGGGCCTGGGTAATGGCGTCGAAATCCGTCTGCGAAATCGCGCCACTGGCGCGTCTTGCTTCCAGTTGCTTTTCAACGTTCTCGCGCGTGAGCCGGGATTTCTCCCAATTGGGCTTACTGGTATCGACAAGATCCCCGCCGAGATTTTCGTGGAGTAGCCGATTGACGAGGTCTTGCACCCTTATGAGATCCTGCACCGACTGGTTCAATAGGGTCATTTTGCGGTCGTGGATATAGTACAGATCATTGATTGCCAGGTCGTCTTCGAAGGGTGGCTCCTGAGATGGTTCGAGGGCTTTGTAGGCCTGGGCAAGAACGAGATCGGCCTCCGCACCCATGATGAGCTTCGTCAGTTCAAGCCAAATGGCTTGTGAATTTCGAATGTCTAAATACTGCTCGAAGCCAGCCGGACGACCGGGAAATTCCAGCCATCCACGGGCAACGGCGTTGTGTTTTGGCGCGGCTTGTTCGCCGACCATAACTTTCAGCTCCGTGGCAAGAATATGAGCGAGCCTGTGCTCCCCGGCGTTGTCGGGGGTGTAAGACGTTTCCACGCTCTGGCTTTCTTCCCGCTTCGCCCCGTCATCGTCGATGAAGGTGATTTTCAGTTCAACGCTTCTCATTTAAGGCCTCACACAACTGATGTTAGAAAGAAAACGACGATCGTGCGCTTTGCAAAGCTGCAAAACACCTTAAGTCGGGAGGCCACCATCAGGGAAACGGGCAACACGGATTCTTGGAGCGGGGCCGCCCGTTGACCTCACGGCGCGCCCCGCCATGATGGAGCGCCGAGTCTCACATCTCACGGAAGGAGGCTGGGGAACGGGAACCGAAAGTCATGAATAACGCGATGGCCCTGAGGAATGAGCAGGGGGGCCAAAATCCGTTATTGACGGCGAGTAAGGGCGGCCCGAAGCGGCTGATGCAGAAGAGTTTGGCAGAAATCCATCGGATTGAACCAAGAGGCGGATCCCATCGCTCTTTCCGGGCCTAGCGGGACGGTGTAAGGTGGTGAAGACACAAGAAAAATGTCACGATGGGTCGTCAGAGATTGCGGCAGGGGCGAGTTGAAGCCAGGTCTTCGAGCCGGACCTCCGCCAGTTTGCAGACGGATCGAGCCGAACGACATATCCGTGTCTGAGGATTGTCGGATTCACTGGCCTGTATCGTGATGAAAACAGTGAAATAGAGCGTCAGTAATAGGCTGGCGCTCTTGGGAAAGGGGAGCGAATAGCCGAATGTCAATTGAACAAAACTACAGCATTCGGTTCATCGCGGCGATGGCGCTGCGCGAGAAGCAGATTCAGCAGAATTACCGCCCGATCATCGCCGTACATAAATGGTTTGCGCGACGGCCAGGAACGCTGTTTCGGGGGCTGCTGCTTTCGGAATTCAAAAACGCTCCGGTCGAGGAGACGTACTACAAGTCGCACAGTTTAGAAGGCGTCAGAATTGCCGATCCGTTCATGGGTGGGGGGACTCCGCTCATCGAAGCAAACCAAATCGGGTGCGACATTATTGGGACGGACATCAACCCGATGGCGACGTGGATCGTGCGGGAGGAAATCGACGCACTCGATCTGGAAGCCTATTCGCGGAAGAGCGAAGCGCTGCTTGACGGGCTCTCAGCGGAGATTGGGCATCTATACAAGACGCGTTGCCCCATAACCGGAAGAAAAGATGCCAATGTCAAATACTTCCTGTGGGTGAAGCGCGGAAAATGCGAAAAGTGTCGCAAAGAGTTCGATTTGTTCCCCGGTTATGTTCTGGCGGAAGATGCCCGACATCCGTCCTACGTTCTCGTATGTTCGAAGTGCGGAGATCTGAATGAAGTTAGTGATCCGAAAAGTCCGGGTATGTGCCAATGCGGAACGGCGCTGGTAACAGACGGTCCCGTGCATCGGAATAAATGCGAATGTCCTCATTGCGGGCATGTCAACAATTCGCCGTTCCATGGCGATGGCCCACCGCCGCACCGTCTGTTTGCGATCGAATACTACAATGCCGATCTCAAAGACAGGCCGGGGAGGCTTTTCAAGAAGCCTGACAGGAGTGATCTCGCGCGAGTTAAGGAAGCCGAAACCGCCTGGGAGAAACTTTCGTCGCGGTTCGTACCGGACGATGAGATTCCCGAAGGGGATGAATCGTCGCGGTTACATCGATGGGGCTATGAGAGGTTCTCGGAGCTATTCAATGCGCGCCAACTGCTCGGGCTCGAAATGAGCGCGCGCATCATTGCCAAAATAAGAGATACTCGGATTCGTCGGGCCTTGGCGACAAACTTTTCTGATCTCTTGCGGTATCAGAACATGCTGTGTCGATATGACACGATGGCGTTGAAATCGCTTGACGTGTTCTCCATTCATGGTTTCCCCGTGGGATACGTTCAGGTTGAGTCAAACCTGCTCGGCCTTCGCAACGGTAATTCGTTGCCGGTTGGTTCGGGCGGGTGGATCAATATCATTCAGAAGTACTCAAAAGCAAAGCGTTATTGCGCGGAGCCATTCGAGATCGCATTCAACGGCAAGAAAAAGGTGACAGTCCGGATCCGCGGCGAGTGGATTGGTGAAATACACCCCGAGCACCCGGAATTGCCCTCACGAAAAGTTGATTTGCGCTGCGTTTCTGCGACAACAATGGAGTTGCCTCCGTCGAGCCTCGATGGCGTATTCACCGATCCGCCGTACTACGGCATGGTGCAATACGGCGAACTTATGCATTTCTGCTATGTGTGGCTACGGAAACTGATGGGTGGAGATTTCAACGGTTTGGAATTGATTACGACGCGGCACGTCCAAGAGCTTACCGGCAATGAGACGGCTTCCAGAGACATCGCGCATTTTGCGGAAGGACTGGCGGACGTATTTTCGCGTGCAGCGCGAGCGCTCAAGCCTGGGGCCCCGCTTGTGTTTACCTATCATCACAACCGGCAAGAGGCGTATCTGGCCGCCGGAGTGGCGATTCTTGACGCCGGCCTTACGTGCTCTGCTTCTCTGCCATGCCCTGCGGAGATGGGCGGCTCTATCCATATTCATGGCACGGGATCGTCGATCCTGGACAGCGTATTTGTGTGCCGGGACAGCGGACAAACACCGCGCGCTTGGCTGTTCAATGGTGCCGATGGGCTTACCAAGATTCTTAAGAATGAACTCGCGGAATTGAGCGCGGCAGGAATGAAACCAACGGAAGGGGATATGCGCTGCGCCGCGTTCGGACATATCACCCGGATGACGATTTGGCGACTTCGTCCGGAATGGAATAGCTCGCTGTCAACGGAAATAAAGCTCGAAAAGTTCCGCGATGCGATGAATCGGCTAGCGACGGTGGACGCTGTAGTGCGGTTACTTAGCAAGGCCAAGGCCCCTCAGCGCACCATCAGCGGCACACTTTTCCCGGAAGAGAGAGAGCTCGTCGATGCCGTTGCGTTTTGAAGCGAACTATGGCGATGTCGATCTTTCATTCGATCCGCTCGTGGATGAAGTATTCTCCGAGTTGAAATCCAGCTTTATAGAGATGCCTCGTGGAGAAGGATTCGTTGATTACGCGACATTCGAGCGGGGATACCAAACGCTCAAGAAGGCAACAGATGCCTTCGCGACGGTAACTGCGGAAGCGGTTGAAGCGGCGGTTTCAGAAGCTCCCATTTCTTTTGTCGTTTTCAGGGCGATTCTCGGGTTCACTCCGCCTGAGTGGGCTTATGTGACAACGGAGATGACCGGCGTCTCGGTGGATCAAAATGCTGCGCGCACCATCGACCGGAATATGCGGTTGAACCCGCTTACACCGCGTGCATTTGGCAAAACAGTTACAGGTCAGCGAATTCGCGCGATGATCGCGGCAGGCGTTAAGACGTTGGCGACAGGAGTCGATTCGGCATTGCCGACAATCCTGCATCGTCTCGACAAAGCAGATACGAGGGAAGGGATCAAGAGTATTCAGCCGGTCGCTGATCTTGGAGTACCGTACTCGGTTCTCCTTTACGAGCGGTTCTTGGGACGGCCATTCGCATCACACAGAGATGCGGTGAGTGAGCTGGTGGGTGAAGTTGTCGAGAGCGCAGTCAAGGATGTGTTGACGGCTGCTAAAGTGAGCTTCCGCGAGAGCAAACGCGCCGAGCGGATCGAAGGGTTCGACCAGGCGCCGGATTTCATCATTCCGGATGAATTTCATCCGGTAGCGTTGATCGAAGCGAAGTTGACGGAAGACGATGGGACGGCGCGTGACAAGGTTTCGCGGGTTCAACGTCTGCGGACGCTCCGTGATCTGGCCGGGCATAACTACGATGTCATTGCGTGCATCGCCGGTCGCGGTTTCAAAGTCCGGCGCGAAGACATGAGACGGCTCCTGCAAGCAACGGATGGCAAGGTGTTCACGCTCGCAACCATGCACTTGCTTGTCGATCAAACTCGTATCCGGGAGTACCGGTCTAGAGATTCGAGCGTTCCATAAGACCTGGCGTATCTTTCAAGAAAAGCCAGGAGCGATCGATTTGATAGCAGGGAGCGGGTAACGCAGATAACGCCGTCGCTTCGTTCGGTCGGCTCTATTCGTGGATTGAAAGCGTGGGCACTGCTCGTGGCAAATGAACTCTTCACTAAGTGGCTAAAGACCGTTACGACGCCCCACAAGGGCGTCATTTTGTATGATGAGCGACCCGGCGCGCGGTCGATCGGAATCGGGCTCCTTAAGCAGCTATTGCCTGCACATTTTGTCGGTGAAGCAACTGTTGTACAAGCTGGAGGATATCCAAAGGCGGCGGCCATAATCGCAAACAGCCTTCCGAGCAATAAGAAAACGCAGTCTGGAGACCTGGGAGAGCTGTTGGCGACGGAGTACATCAATTCCGAGACGTCATTTGTCGTCCCGCTGAATAAACTGCGATGGAAGAGTGACAGGCAAATGCCGATGCACGGGAACGATGTAATCGGCGTCGATGCGAGTGCGAAGCATCTCAAAGTGTTGAAGGGAGAGTGTAAGAGCCGCGCGACTTTCACAAAGAATGTCGTCGAAGAAGCCGTCGAGTCACTTGATCTCCATGAGGGACGACCGAATCCGTCTACCTTGGCGTTTATTGCGAAGCGGCTGTACGAGGAAAAGCGCGACGACGAAGCGAACGTGTTTCGAGACTTGCAGTGCATCGATGCGATTTCCGCGAGAAACGTAGTTCATATGGTGTTTGTTCTCTCAGGGAATGATCCTTCTGCTCATTTAGCGAACGGCCCAAAATCAAAACATGCGGGTGTCAAACGCGAGAATGCCGCGATTATGATTACGGGGCACGGCGCTTTCGTGAAAGAGGTATACGAGACTAATGGCACGTAATCCCCAAGCGATCAGCAGCGCTCTAGCTGAACTTGTCGAGCCTCAGGCACGAGGACGCCTCCTGGCGCTGGGCCTTGCCCGGGGGATGGTTTGGAAAGACGGAGTTATACCGGATGGAGTGCCTGAGCGTCTAAGGTCGGACAGTCTCACGCCAGACCTTCTGGATTTCGGGTATGGAATCTTGGCACTCGCACTGGAATTGCGCGATGCTAATCGAGAGAGGGAATCAGATCAACGCTTTGAAACGAATGAGGCGTTTCGCGTGGCTGCCGAAGCAATCGAGTCCGCTGTGCGTCGGGGCGATCCGAATCAAGGCGATCAAGGTCGTCACTTGGTTGTAAGTGCGGCTGCGTTCCATCTTGCTGGGTATGCTGCCCGATCCTTTTCGCTCCTTCCAAAGCCCGCACTGGACAAGAACCTCGCGTCTAACGAGCGGGCGTTGGGCCTCTTACTTCGTCGCGATATGGCCGAGTTACGCGCACACATTATCCGTTGGTATACAAATCCAGACCATAACGACGAATCAATCGTCGCACGGTTGTTAGATGAAAACGATCAGTTCGGTCCAGAAGACGCAGCAGTGTTGGCCCTGTTTACGTCGTATCACCGTGGTCTTGGCCTAGCCGATAGTGCGCTCCTTTCGGGCAACCGCGAACAGTTTAATGAGGCCATTGAGGGAATTCAGGCCGTGATCTTTTCGGCGGCGCAAATTGGGAATATCCCCGCGTGGTGGGTTTCAACTTTAACGCTGCATCTGCTAAGGGATCTATGGGATCAGAGTTTACAAGTTCTGCTCCCGTCTAATCCGAATGTGGACGCACCAAAACGATGGAATGACCTTAGGCAGGATTTCATTGCACAACTTGGAACGCGGCGGCCGCCTCACATAGAACTGTGGCCGTCTCAGATTGCTGCTGCCACACGAGCTGTCGATCCGAATGACGATCTCATAATTGCCTTGCCAACCAGTTCCGGAAAGACTCGGATTGCAGAGTTGTGCATTCTTCGAGCCCTGGCGGATGGGAAACGGACAGTTTATGTGACACCGCTTCGTGCCCTGTCGGCTCAAGTTGAAAAAGTACTTGCTCGCACTTTCGTGCCGCTAAAAGCTACGGTGACATCGCTTTACGGAGCGAGTGGGGCGACTTTATTTGATGCAAAGACACTTGTCAGCGCGGATATTGTTGTCGCTACACCAGAAAAGCTTGATTTTGCGCTTCGTCAAGACCCAACGGTTCTAGATGATGTGGCGTTGATTGTGTTTGACGAAGGCCACATGATCGGCCTCGGGAGCCGGGAGATCAGATACGAAGTCTTAATTCAGCGGCTTTTGCGGCGTCCAGATGCAGATCATCGGAGGATCGTGTGCCTCTCGGCAATGTTTAATCCAGAAGACCCGTATTTTAAGGACTTCGGAAACTGGCTCCGAAGCGATGCGCCGGGTGATTTCGTGCACGTTCAATGGCGGCCAACTCGTCAGAGATTTGCAACACTCGATTGGAGTTCATCCTCAAGCACGGGAATGCTCTCCTTCATCGATGCGGAAAAGCCATTTGTGCCACGGTTCGTTGCAGCAAGCGCTGCTAAGGGCCGACGCCAAAACGCATTTCCCCAAAATGACAAGGAATTCTGCATTTGCGCCGCGAATGCGTTTGCGCTTGATGGACATACAGTTCTTGTCTATTCGCCACAACGTAGCCAAATAGAGCCACTCGCTAGTGAATTTCGCCGCATAAGCGATCAAGGCTATCTTTCGAGTGTTAAGCCTCCGGATCCTGCGCTGATCGAAGTGGCACGTGGAATCGGGCGTGAGTGGCTTGGCGAACAGCATCCCGCGCTTCGTGCTCTTGAAATCGGCGTTGGTACGCATCACGGCGCACTTCCGCGACCGTTCTTGAGTGCGATCGAAGACTTGCTTGACTCGCGGAAGCTATCGATTGTCGTGGCGTCGCCAACCTTGGCACAAGGCATTGATCTTGCTTGCAGTGTTTTAGTCTTTCGGTCGTTGCAACGGTATGAGAACGGGAAGTGGACCGGTATTTCGCCAGCAGAGTTTGCAAATGTGGTCGGTAGAGCGGGGCGCGCTTATGTCGACCTAGATGGGATTGCGATATTGCCGACTTTCAAGTCAGATACGCGCGCTGCTCAGCATGATCTGTTCGCAAATCTCGTTGAGAAGTCTAAGGGACAACGGCTGCTGAGCGGACTTGCGCACTTAATTTGGAGGATCTCAACACTCCTTGCGGAGAAATTGGGGGTTCCGAAGGATGAATGGTTGGATTACGTCTTGAACCAACACAATTTATGGGAAGATTCTCGCCTGGAAACGGAGGCGCTCACGGAAGATGACGAGGAAGAGATCGACGACAGCATTGAAAGGCATCTGACAGACCTCGACGTTGTCCTGTTTTCGCTAATCGAACCGTTAGGCGCGCCGGTTGACCAAGTGGCGGCGATTTTGGATGATGTCCTCAAGGATTCCCTGTGGAGCAGAACTCTTGCACATTTAAGCGCGCAAGATGGTGACCTTGAACGAGCGATCCTTCGGTCACGAGCAGATTGGCTGTGGAACAGTACGAATGCGGAACAGCGCGCTGCCTGTTTTTCTTCCGGACTTGGACGCAAGCCTGGATTGTTCATACATGACGACCTCGACAACCTCGTGGATATTCTTTCAACGTTTCAAGCTGCTGTAGCAAATCAAGATGGTGATGCCGCCGCACAAGCGGCAGTGCAGCTTGCTGAACGCGTAATGGGTGAACGCTTTTTCACAGTCCGAAGGCTACCAGAGGATTGGACGGCCGCGCTCACCGGCTGGGTCAAGGGCACCGCATTTGCCGAAATTCTAAGCGGACGTGGTACGCGAGACATGCAACGAACCCAAGGGTTCGTTCAAGAAGGGATAGTGTTTCTCTTGGTTTGGGCGGCTGAATCCGTCCGAGTTCAAGCACTCGCGACAGGTCATCCCCGAGCGGACGAACTTGGCGATGGTCCAGCATTTGCCCTTACATACGGCGTCCCCTCGATCGCAGCGGCATTGCTGTGCCAAATGGGATTCGCTTCACGCACCGGGGCGGTGTGGGTGACGCGGCAACTTTCGGCGGCTTTCACGGACATGGAAGAGTTACGAGACTGGCTGCGTGTCTACGATGCTTTGCTGACTGATCCCGATTTTTGGGATACTCCGGATCATTATTTGCTGTGGAAGCAGGCGTCGGCCCCAACGACTACAGAGTATCCCAGGCCTTGGGTCCGCAAGGTGCACACCGTGTCACCCGATTGGACAAGCCAGGGTCATCCGCCTCCTGACACTTCTCTAAGGATTATTCCGGGGGCTGGTCGCACGGCAACTCTTTGTGGAACCGATCTTTCACCCTTGGGAACGGCGGATCTACCGTTCGATCCCCATGGCGCGGCACTGGAAGGAAGTGTGACTGCTGCCGGGGCGGCACGGATCAGTTTCTTTGGGAGAGGGTGACCGAGCATGGACATGCGGCATGCCGAAACGAGAAGCGGGGAGTATCAGGTAAATGTCTTTGCCCAGAGCACTCTGGGCACAGAGGATCTTGCCTCCTGCATTGGCTTACTTAGCTTGGGCCAATGCAGTGGACGAACGCTCGGTTAAATCGGAACTACCTCATGCTCAGGTGAAAGTGATCGCCCGCCGGCAAAGAAATCGTTGGAGTAGGGGCCATCAAGCGTGTTCGTCCCGGTTACGCAGGCTTCTTCAGGACAGCCTCAGATGTGATCCGCGCCGTAATTCCGTTCCAGGCACTTTTTCATTAAGGATCGCAGCCGCTTTGATCGCGTCCGCGTTCGGTCGCATTTCTTGAACAGACGACTCCAACGACTTTGAAAGTTCGTCTGGAAGAAGCGAGAGCACCGTCTCCCAGACAACTCCGTCAATCCGCGCATCAATCCTGCAATATGACTTCGGCACAGCGGCTTCGTCCGTAATTCGCACGGAATCCTGGCTGTTCTTCTGGGCGCGCAACGTGAACTGATAGCCCTCGATTTTCTTGAGGTCGCGGCTCAGCAGATAATAGAGCACCATGTTCTTGGTTCGCTCTACCCTTCCGGCTACCGCGCGGGCCCGGTCGGCCAGACGCGCTGATTCGCTGCGGCAGAACTCTTCACGGGCCTCCATCATGCGCACGAAGCGGCCGATCCGGTCAACCTTCTCGCCGTGCGCCTCGCAGAATTGCTGAAATCGAGCCACCAAGTCTTCCGAGGCCTGTCCTTGCGACTCGACCTGCTCCTCAATCTCTTCCAGCAGTCCATCGAGTTCCATATCAATTTCAAACAACGAGTTTGCTTCTGCAATCGAAGCCATCGTCATCTCTCCTCTTAGGACAATCTGTGCTGCCGCCAACGTTAGGCTGCCGCCTTTTCCCGCACCCAGAGAGAGCGGGCGGCTTCATACGCCAGCTTGTCGGCACGGGTCTGGTCACTATGCCCGTTGTGACCTTTGATCCACTTCCATCGGACAGAGAGCCGTGTGTTCAACTCGATCAGTTCCTCCCACAGTTCGCGGTGCCGCAACTCGCTCCCGCGCCGGTTCCGCCAACCGTGATGTTGCCAATGGAAGACGAAAGCGCGCATTCCATAGATCAGATATTCCGAATCCGAGTACAGCTCGATCCGCGCCCGGCCTGGCAGCGATCGAAGAGCGTGAAGCGCTGCGAGCAGTTCCATTTCAGAGATGGTTGTCCAAGGGCTAGCGCCTGACATCTCCCAACGCTTATTTCCCTGCATCAGAACCGCTCCCCATCCTCCTGGTCCCGGATTACCGATCGCGGATCCGTCCGTGAAAATGCGATATGTCTGATCCACAGATAACCTCCATCCCCCAACTATCCGCAGCAAGCTCAAGAGCCGCCTCCCTACGGAGCGAACAACTCGTGCGGATTTAGCCTCTCGCGGGCTAGGCTGTCTGCATGGGAATCACTTCGCCGAACGGCGCGTCCCGGCCTCCGGTCGAAGCCCAGAGGACTGGATAGGATGGAGCGGCGGGAGGAAACGAGCCGTATAGGTCCGTCAGAAACACCAAGGTCTGCGGCCGGATGCCGCGTCCATCGAGCCACTCGAAGCACGGACCGAACTCCGTTCCTCCTCCGCCCACCGGGTTGAGGTCGATACGCTGTCCCGCCTCGTAGGTATCCACTTTGTGGACCAATGCGTCAAAGTAGAGAACGTAGACCCGCTCGGGGCGCTGGCCTTCGAGGATCGAGCGGGCCTCGGCCTCAAAGAGCCGCAACTGCCGCGCGCTGACTGAGCCGGAGCAGTCGACGGCAATCGCGACCTCACCTACGCCTTCACGTATGACTCCGGGCAGATAGAGACCCGTCCAGAGATGACGGCGGTTCGGCCGCATCCAGCTATAGTCGGCCGGTACGGTCTCCGACCAGAGCCGGCGCAAGAGCTCACGCCAGTCGACTGTGGCCTCCGCTGCTCCCTCCAAAGTCCGGTGGAGCCCCGCCGGAACCTTGCCTGCCTGCCGAGCTACTGTCATGGCCTGATTGACAGCGACATTCCACTCCCTCGCCTGTTCCTCAATGGTTGGGATCTCATCGTCCGGGGGAGGCGCATCGAGGACCTGGCCGATTCCTCCCTCTGTCTCGGGGGCGGACGGCTCATTGACATCGCCTTGTGACGACGGCTCATTGCTCGGACCCTCTGCTCCGGTCCCGCCTTGTCCGTCCTCGCTGCCGGCGCGTTGCTCTTGTTCCGACTCTGTTTCAAGGAGGTTGTAGATTTGCTCTGCGCTCATCCCTCGGAAACGGTTATTGAGGAGGACGCCCTCGGGCAGGCTGAGCCCAGCATCGACGAGCAAGGGATTGATGGCGTAGTCGCAAGCCTCGTTCCACCGTTTCGGATCGCGCCCAGAGCGCCGCACGTGATGGTGGAGCGCCGGGTGCATGACCTCGTGAGCCAAGGTTCCGGCCAGCGTCGCCGCATTGAGCGTGTCAACGAACTCGGGGTTGTAGTAGAGCGACACTCCGTCGGTAGCCATTGTCTTGACGGATCGGCTCTCCCGTCCCTTCAAACGGAACAGCAACGAGCCGAAGAAGGGATGGTCCAGCACCAGGGCGGTGCGCGCCTTCTGAACTCGAAGCGAGGGTATCGTCTCCTGTTTCATGCGGCGGCGGGCGCCTCCATGTACGCGGACATGCGGGAGAAGATGTCGTCTGCGGTCGGCCCCGCGGCGGCTTCCGTCGCTGCTTCGCGGTCGCGCAGCACGCCGTCCATCTCCGCAACGATGTTGGCCGCGTCGGCCGCTGTGGTGACACGTAGCAGGCCGTGCTTCTTGAGGTCCTGAGCCGAGTAGTTGCACAGCCGCTGCTTGACCTGCTCCGCAAAGCGGTTGAGGTCCGCGTCGTCATTGACGTTGAGCCGCGGCAGGATTTCCACCAGGTCCAGGACATTGGTGACCAGCGAGCCGTGGAAGCGAGATTCCGGTTCGTTCAGCCGGTCGACCATGTGGGAGACCACTTCCCGGAGGCGTCTCCAGAGGTCTTCGGTTCCGCGCATCAAAGACTCGCGGACGTTGGCATCAATCTCACGTGAAACCCGCGCCTGCTCCTCGGCCGACATCTGGACACGGAAGTCGGCGCCGGAGGGGATGGGCAGGACTTCGAGCTTGACGCCGAACTTCGTCCGCAGCTTTTCCGCGGCCGGATAGTCTTCCTCGCGGAAGAGCCCATTCAACTCCGGCCGCACCTGCTCGATGTACTGGGGATAGACGCGGAGAAAGCTCTCCACGCCCTGCTCGAAGCCGGCCTCGAACTCGCGCATGCGCTCCATGAGATCGAAGTAGAAGTTGGATGGCAGAAGGCGAAACCCTTCGTCGGACCAAGGCAGGGTGATCTCGTAGAAGTACTGCCGGATCTGCCCGGCATGAGTGCGCAGTTCATCCAGTTTGTCGGCGCCACGCAACAGCTGCTTGTTGTAGCGGCCAGCGCCCTGGTGCGCCCCATGTTGATCGGCGACATCGCGGCTGACCTTGCGGTCGTGTTTGACGGCCGTCCAGATGCTGATGTGGACGGCTGCGAGCATTGCCCGTTCCGTAATCATTGAATGACCTCCCGGTATTCCACCCCGAAGCGAATGAACTCCGGGGTATGAGTGATGGCGGTGTCCCGTGCTGCCGCATCCCGCATGGCCATCACGCGCATCTCGGTCGGCATCCGGTCGAGATACGCGATTCCTCTCCCTACCGAGGTGCCGCTCAGGGCCCTGCCCAGGGCGGTAGCAATGGCGATTTGCGCGGAAGGCTCCGTGGGGAGCGGCGCCGTCGTGGGGTTCAGAAGGATTTCGTCGATCGACGGCAACTGGCGAAACAGCCGAATGAAAGCGACAAGTTCCGAAGCCGCTGCCGGCCCCACCGTTCCATCCAGGAGCTGCGCCTCAAACTCGCTGGCTCCAGAGAGAAACTGCGTCTTCTGACGCCGGGCGATGCCGCAAAGCACCTGAGAGGCCATCTCCCAGGAACGCGGAGTGGGCCATGCGTTCGCGTCTGACGTCGGGTCGGCCGTATGAAGCAGGTCGGGCTTGAAGCGCAGGAAAGCAATAATCTCAGGACGGACCTGAGCCTTGACCGCCCACCTGCACCAGTCGTCTAGATCCGGTTCAAGGTCGAGATGAACGAATCTGTTGCGAAGCGGTCGTGGCATCGCGAAATGAACGCCACGCTCCGATGCTGGATTACCGGCGGCGATGACAACCCAGCCGTCGGGCAGCACATACTCGCCGAGCTTGCGATCAAGCACCAGCTGATAGCAGCCCGCCTGGGTCATCTGCGGCGCCGAGGTCAACTCGTCGAGAAAGAGAATGCCTTTGCCTGTGGTGGGGAGAAACTTGGGCGGTACCCATTCGGTCTGGTCTTCGGCGATCCGCGGCAGACCCCGAAGATCGACCGGGTCAAGCTGCACCGCACGCACGTCGAGAAAGTCGTAGTCGAGATCGTTGGCGACCTGGGAGACGATCTGCGACTTTCCGACTCCGCACGCGCCCCAGATGTGCAGGGGTACACGTTCGCCGATCAGCGCATGAAGCGCCTCATAAAGTTTTGATGGTTTCATGGAGTATCCTCGATAGGTTGGAGATGTGCGGAAACGAACTTGTGGTCAAGTACAAAGACGGGCTGGAATGCCCCTGTCGTTACATGGGAGCGAAACGACCAAAACGTTCTGATTTACGGTCAGGGATTTTCCCGGCCAAACGTGGAAGCATTCCTGCCCGTTGCCTCGACGACGTGCCTTCATATTCTGCCGGTAGTTGAGCGCACAAGGAAGATTGCAATTCCAAACGTGCGAGAGGTCAGCCAGGCTCAAGCATCTTTCGCTACGAAGTATTGCTACACCAGCATCTGACCTGCCCCCGATTTCTCAACCATTGATAACTGGAGTTTCCCGGTTTTGGTTTAGCTTCGAGATTAACTCGCAGCCGCCGTCGAGGCTGTGCTGATGTGGGAAGCGTTCTTTGCTTTCCACATCTGCATAGCCTGCTGTCTGCCTGAACTCCTCTGGCGTTCTGTAGTTGAGCGAGCTGTGCGGACGTTCGCAGTTGTACTCCTGTCGCCAGGTTGCCAAGGTGCTTCTCACATCATTCAGCGTACGGAACCAGTGCGCGTTGAGGCATTCGTCGCGCAGGCGACCGTGGAAGCTCTCAACATGGCCATTCTGCATCGGCCTTCCCGGCTGGATGTGCACCAGCCCAACTTTCCAGTCTTCCGCCCAGCCCAGCATGCGGCGCGAGGTGAACTCCGGGCCGTTGTCCGAGCGCACGTTCTCTGGCCGGCCACGCTCTTCGATCAGCCTCTCCAGCACACGCGTTACGCGTCCGCTGCCCAGGCTGGTGTCGGCCTCAAGCGCCAGACATTCGCGCGTATACGCATCCACCACGCTGAGGATCCGCACCATCCTCCCGGTTGCCAGGCCATCGATGATGAAGTCCATCGCCCATTCCTGGTTGGGCCGGATCAGCCGCGGCTCCAGCGCACGATCCCGCACCAGACGCTTGCGCTTCCGGCGCCGAACCGACAACTTCTCCTCCAGATACAACCGGTAAACTCGCTTCACGTTGACCTCGTGACCTCTACGTTGAAGCAAGATATGCAGCCTGCGATAGCCGTAGCGCGGCTTTTGCCGAGCCAGCTTTACCAGCGCTTCGCGCAGCTCGATGTTGCGGTCCGGCCGAGGCTCATAGCGATAGCTCGACCGCTCCACGCCCAGCAGCTTGCAGGCCGTGCGTTCGCTCAGCCGGAACTCAACTGAGACGAACGCAACCTCTTCTCTTAGACCGGCAAGCTCCAGCCGTTGTTTCGGATTACCGCCTTCAGCGCCACGCCGTGCAGG
>Ga0187884_10001917_pt1 | contig 18055 bp, 14 predicted proteins | sample June2016WEW_20_4_FD_132983 | JGI IMG/M metagenome (GOLD analysis project Ga0187884, IMG submission 132983) | Peatland microbial communities from SPRUCE experiment site at the Marcell Experimental Forest, Minnesota, USA - June2016WEW_20_40 | ecosystem: Environmental > Terrestrial > Soil >...
ATAATGCGGAGTCCTTTTTTATGCGGACTCCGCGTCGACGGATTCAGAATTAACGCTACCGAACGGCTCCCATACTCCGCATAATCGTAGAGTCCTTCAGCAAGGCAATGAGCTTGTCTGTTGCCTTGAACCGGCCCGTACGCAGCTTAGGTGAGATCGCAGCTTCAAGAGTTTCCAGCTTTACGGTCGGATCGGCGCGGGTGTAGATCTCAGTTGTTTGCACGCTGGAATGGCCGAGCCAGAGCGAGACTTTCCGTATGTCTTTTGTGGCCTGGAGGATTGTCATCGCGCAGGTGTGCCTCAAGACGTGCGGTGATACTCGCTTCGATGCCAGAGAAGGGCAATGTTTCTCAGCAATGCGGACGTGCTTTCGCAGGATGTATTCAAACCCGGCGCGCGTCATACACCCACTGCGAGCATTGATAAATAGTTCTGGAACCGGGGTCTCAGCTCTTACTGAAAGCCAAGCCCGTACTGCCGATGCCGTCTCTCTCCATAGCGGGACGCAACGTTCCCGGCGGCCCTTGCCGTGGATCAGAACGCTGGGCTCGGGATGGAATCTAACATCTACGACACGAGTCCCGATTAATTCCGATACTCGCATTCCACCAGCGAAACAGAGATGCAGCATTGCGCGATCACGAATACCGATACGACGTGCCGGGTCGGGAGCATCCAAGATCGATTGCATTTCCTTCGCTGTCAGATGTCGCACGAGACGCGAGTCCGTCTTCTTTGTGGGAATCGACAGAATGCAGCGAATCTGTTCGAGAGCAGACGGCACACGATACTCCATGTACCGCATGAATGACTTGATGGCCGCGAGCCGAATGTTTCTGGAAGCAGCGCTATTCTTGCGAGCTGATTCCAGGTGGTTTAGAAAGTTCATGATGAGCGCAGCATCGATGTGCTCCAACTGCAGCTGCGATGGCGGAATGTTCAGGCAGTTGCTCGCGTATGCAAACAGGAGCCTGAACGCGTCCGCATAGGAGTCACAGGTGTTCGGGCTAGCTTGGCGTTCGACAGACAACCGTTGTCGGAGGAAAGCTGCGATATGTGGCGCGATCAGAGTCATTGGCAGCCTCCCACGAAGTACCGTTGGGTGGATTCAGCAATGTTCCTCATCAACTCTGGCGTTGCCTCCAGATACCAATACGTGTGCTTGATGTCGCTGTGTCCCAAGTAGGTTGAAAGTGCGACCATATGCTGGGTGATTCGATCTCGGTCGTCAGGACAGGTTTCCAGAGCCCTGACTGCGAATGTGTGGCGCAATGCATGGATGGTCGGTCGCGGAAGCCCTGAATGGCGTTGGATGCCGACCTTCTCGATGCTTTTCCGAAACACGACGTACGCGTCATGCCGAAGTAGCTTGTGCTTCCGCAAGCTGACAAAGACGTGATCGTCAGATGGAGCGAAAAGGCGCCGCTTCGGCAGATAGCGTTCCAAAGCGGCTTGCGCTGTCGGATGCAGCGGAATCAGCCGACTCTTGCCGAACTTCGTGTTCCGGATAACAAGGCCGTCTTCGGTGATGTCCTCCAATCGCAGATTAATCGCTTCCGAGAGCCGCATCCCGGTACATGCCAACAACCCGAAAAATGTACGGTAGGTTAGCGCGCGATACTCCGGGTTGTACCGCTCGACTTCAGCTGCTGCTTGGACGAGGCCTTGGACCTCTTCTCTTGAATAAATATAAGGAGTACGCCGTGGTCGTTCCTCTTTGCCGAACGCGGGAGGTGGTACTTCATGATCTTGGTCCTCCGCGCGCAAATACCGTGCCAATCGAATTACTAGGCCAAGCCGGCGCGCTCGCGTCCGGGCGGATGGAGCCCATCCAGCCCACTTGATCGCTACCTCAGAGCGGATGTGAGACTGGCCCTGTGCATCGGAAAATGCCGCAAAGCTCCGCAGCAGATTACCGGACCATTTCATCGCAAATCCCATGGCCCGGCGTACGGCCAGATACCCTTGCACGTCCTCGTTCAGCATGTCTTCACCTCCGGCCATGACTGCGCGATCTGCCGCAAGGTAACCACGTCTACTTTGGCGTAAATCTCCGTCGTCAGAAGGGAGCGATGCCGAAGCACACCAGCGATCTCCTGTAAGGACACGCCTCCCCGGAGCATTGAACTTGCGACGGAATGACGGAGAACGTGAGCTGCCCCTGGCTTTGGGCAGTTGATACCAACACAGTGCATCGCGCGCGCGACGATGATCGAGATCGAAGTGGACCCGGTGAACGCACGATACGGAGCAAATGATCGGACAAACACCGCATCGCTATCAGCTTGGGGACGATGGTCCTTAATATAGGTTGCCAGAGCCTGTCCAACCTCTTGGGACAGTGGCAGCACGGTTGCGCGGCGGCCCTTGCCTGAAACACTTATGGTGCCTTCTTTCCAATCAATATCGCTGAACCGCAGTCGGACAATGTCGCCCGCCCGGAGTCCCAGGCGCGCGAGCAACAGAAGAATCGCTCGGTTCCTACTTCCGAGTGAAGTCCTTAGATCGGCCGACGCTATGATCTTTTCAACTTGAGCGGGTTGTAAGTAGCGTGGCAAAGCGGAGAGCCGCCAGTGAGCAAGACTGGGAACTGACGCGTACAGACTGGCGGGACACTTGCCCTGCGAGATCAGAAACCTAAGAAACATGCGGATGGCGCAGATGCTCTTTCTTGTAGATGCCCCTCCCGAATGGCGACTCTTGCGCAACACGAATGAACGCAAGTTCCGCGCATCATACATGCTCGGATCTTCGCCGAGTTCCTTGATGAACGCACGCAGTTCAAACCTATAGATAGAAAGAGTGGCATCGGAGGCTCCGCGTTGCCGGTGCATCCACTCGCAAAAGGACGCTACGACAGGCGATTCCAAGACTGACTCCGTCACGGTGGGGTTCGTGACTATGCCAGCCCGCTGCAAAAACTGAAAGAAAAGATGGAGACTGTACTTCTGTCGCCGCGGTTTTAGCGGTGGCCGGTCCTCTCGGCAGCGGCATCGTTTCAGATGATCGAGAAACTGTTTTGCGCGTCGTTCCTCAATAGTCGTGACGGACAAGTTCCGATGTCCGATCCAATGCAAAAAGTGCTCGGCTGTCCGAATGTGTTGGCGCGCCGCCACCCACTGATAACGGACGGCAGCCAGTTCCTTGGCGAAGTCCTCCAGTAGATGGCCGCCGGGGCAGTTGCGTAGTTCCCCGATACGTGATGGGCGTGTGAAGTACTGAATCAGCATGATGTTCCCCTCCTTGGGAGCATCATGATTATGTGTGATGACGGAGACTTGGCCTTAAGCGTCTGTTGTGCACGAAGAGGAACTGTCGGACTCCGCTGAACCTGAATCTCCTGGCTTGCCCGTGATTCAGGAGCAATCCGGCAATCGAGATCGCAGAATCACATTCCAAATGCCAACCTCTCAGTACCTATTCAGATTCGCATTAATGGGTTCCGACAGTTACTGGTATAAGCTGTGCAAATGATGGCAAAGCCTTTGATCGTTGCTCTCTGGATTGTGTTTGCATTTGGCGGTCTGAGCGCACAGCGGGATACCTGGCAGCCATCGCAGGGACACACGCAGGTGCCAATATGGCCAGGGACGGTGCCTGATGCGCAGCCTGTCGCGGGGCCGGAAAACGTGGCGGCGGTGAAGAAGCTGGTTGCTGGCAGGCCGTGGATTTGGGTGAGCGAAGTCTCACGTCCTACGATGACGGTCTATGCGCCGAAGGGAGAGAATACGGGCGTTACGGTTGTCGTGTTTCCCGGCGGGGGCTTTGAGGGATTGGCCATCGATCTGGAAGGCACTGAGGTTTGCGACTGGCTGACGTCCAAAGGGATCACCTGCGTGCTGCTGAAATATCGCGTGCCGAGCCTGCCCTATGACTGGCACTGCAAGTGCCGGCCCGACGATCTTGCGAAGTCGACACCGGCGCTGGAGGATGCGCAAAGGACGGTGGGGCTAGTGCGATTTCGCGCTGCGGAGTGGCACATCGATCCGCACAAGATTGGAGTGCTCGGGTTTTCAGCAGGCGGGTATCTAGTGGCGGAAATCAGCACGGACTTCGAGCGCCGTTTGTACGCGCCTGTCGATGCGGCTGACAAGGAAAGCTGCCGACCAGATTTTGCGGTGGGCATTTATCCCGGGCATCTGTGGGTTGGCGGTGACGCTTACGGATTGAATCCGAATATTCCCGTCACGCGGCAGACGCCGCCAACGTTTTTGGTACAGGCGGAGGATGACAACGTGGACGGCGTAAACCAGTCGGTCGCGTACTACATCGCGCTGAAAAACGCTGGCGTTCCCGTGGAGGTGCATGTGTACGCGCACGGGGGGCATGCGTTTGGCCTGCGGCGCACGAAGCTTCCGATAACGGGATGGCCTCAGTTGGTAGAGACATGGCTGAGGACGATCGGGATGATGTCGGAGTAGCTTGCTTTACGCGAAGTCAACAGGACAAGCGCCTACAAAACGCGCTTGTCGTCGCTGACTCCCGTGTCGTCGGCAATACTGAAGTTGGATTTTGCAGGAGAATCCGGGTGCATCTCCCCCAACGCTAGCTAGTTGTCCGCGCAAGTTGAGAGCATGAATCGGTCGGTCAAGTTCGGACTGTTGCAGATTATGCGAAGTTGTCACTCTCTGGTGATTAGCCGATCATGCTGGGCCCAAAAGAGTTCGTCCCCAGCAATCTGCCTAACTCTGCATAAAGATGCACTGTGCATTACTGGCAGCGTGGATCGAATCAAATATCTTGCTACAACTGGCGTCCGCGCCGTTTGACAAGCAGGATGAGACACTCGTTCCCGAAGCAGGTTCGTGCGCCAACTGTCCGAAGCGAACCGGCTTCAACAAGCTACTTTTCCCCGACGTGCGTAAAGATTCATGCACTTCGCCGGACTGTTTCCGGGCTAAGATTGACGCTTGCGTGAAAAAGACTCTGGAAACCAAGCCGCAGCTAATCCAGATTTCGGCGGCGTGGAATTCCCGCGAGGGCGCTCCCTTGGGACGGAATCAGTACGTGGAGTTGGAGATCAAGAAACCGAAGGCAAACGGTGCAAGCACCAAGCTATCGGCTCACCAGAAGCCATGCGAAAAGATGGCTGAGGCAATCGTCATGGATGGCGGCAAGCGCGGACAGGTGGTCAAGGTTTGTGCTGATCCAGCTTGCCGCATCCACCATCCCAACACGCCGTCTCCGCAGCAAGTCGAGCGGGAGCGGGCGGAGGAACGGAAGCGCATCGAAAAGGAGAAACTGGCCATTACGACTCGCCATCGTGTTTTGGCTACGATCCTCCAACGCATATCGGCTCCGTTAAAGAAGGCCGACTTGCTAACGGTCGCCCATTACCTGATCGGCCATCTCTCCTACAGCCAGGTTCCGGCTCTGGCGAAGCGGCACAAGGTAGAGGTCAAGAAGGACTCTGCGTCCGCGCAAGAACTTCTGGCCAAGCAAGTCAGCAAATATGACGAGGCCGAACTCTGCAAGCTGCTTCTCGAAATCAGTCTGCTGGATTCGGCGTATCAGCGATCCACCGCAAGCCGCGATGACGTTCTAGTGGACGCCGCCAAACGCTACCGAGTAGACATTGAAAAACTCCAGAAAGCCGTGGCCAAGGAATTCGCCGAGAAACGAGAAAAAAGAGCGAAGGCCAAAGCAAAGCCGAGGAACCCCAAGACAGCAGCATAGGTCAATCACCTCAGATTTCTGGCGGAGTGCTATTTTGCACTCCGCCGGTTTCGGTAGTGGTGCAGCTTGAAATTGATTGGTCGGATTTGGGTGATCGCTGAGGCAACTGGTAGCAGAGCCCGCTTGACACAATTCCAGGCTTGCCAGGGCCTATACAAACAAGCTCAATCTGCCCATCGACGAAAGCAAGCTCTACGCAGATTTCATTCTCGCCAAATGGATCTTCGTAAACCTTAAAGCTCTTCACGGGCTTACCAGCAAACTTACGTTCATGAAGTAGTTTCACTTTCGCCAAGCGGAGCCTCCCGTCAATTTGGGTGTTTTAGCTTCGAATCGGATTTTTGTCGCGGGCAAAAAGCAAAACCCACCTGCCAGCGTCTCTGGCAGGTGGGTCTTGGGAGCCTTGAATTTGCTTATTGATCAGCTCACGATTACCCTCCGGCCCGAGACGAGCACACGCACTCGTACGCTTAAAACTCGAATGCTAACTCGCCGGAGGTAGCTGCCTTGATGCATGAGTTTGCCGTCACCCAACCGTAAAACAATATCCGTTTGTCAAAAAAAATACGCTAACTACGTATATGCCTCCGCAATGACGGTTTTGTACCATGAACTAGGAGAAATATAAGGATGGTTCCGACCGAGAATATGGACAAAATCATGGCCGCCGTGGCATTCCTGGCCATGTTGGAGCTGTTCTGGCAGTGCTATTGGAACGGGCCTATATCTGCAGCGCGCTTTGCCGGAGGCCAAGGTGGCAACCGTTCTAACCGAAGCAATGACGCCGCTCCGCTTCGAAGACAGCGACGGATTACCTTCCTTGACGTGAACTTTTAATTGCGTGGCGATTCGCCCGTGCCTGGCTGTTCTTCCTTTGAAAACTCGTCGAACCAGGCGAAGATCTGGTTCCACATGTCCCGGATATTGGCTGGGCTCTCCAGCACGTGACCTTCTCCCCAGTAACGCACGAATTTCGCCCGCTTACCCTGCCGGTAAAGCGACGTGAAGAACTCTTCGCCTTGCTGCATCGCCACGTAATCCATATCGCCCTGGATGATCATGAGTGGAGTCTGCACCCGATCCACGTAGAAGATCGGGCTATTCCGAATGTAACGACCCAAATCCTTCCATGGTGGATTACCCATCCGGGATTGCGCCGACTCCATTAACGCCGCCATGAAAAGGTCCTCCTGCGGATACTCGGTATAGCGTACTCGCGCATCGAACTGACCGTATAGGCTAATCAAATCCGACAGTCCCGCCAGAGAAACAGCCGCTTTGAACCTTTGCGTCTGTGTGACTAGGCCATACGTTGAAAAGCCACCAAAACTCTGTCCCATCAGGAACAGCCGATTCGGATCCGCGATGCCCATCTCGATCACTTTGTCTACGGCGGGAATCACGCCCTCCGGAAGACGCAGCATAGGATCATCTGTGGCTCCTTCCGGACTCAGCGGCATACTGGGCATGAGCACCGCATAGCCGCGTGCCGCAGGTATCTGTTCATTGAGACATATACTGCTGGCGATGGTGATGTAGCGAGATGGTCGGTCTCCAGCCACCGAACCAGCGTAGACCCAGGTAAGTAGTGGGTAGCGTTTGCCTGACTGATAGCCCAGCGGCAGAAGCAGCCAAGCCTTGAGCTTCTGCCCATTAAGGCTGGTATACTCGATGGATTTGAACGTCCCCTCAGCGATATCCCGCAGGAAGCCATTCGCCTGTACCAATGCCGTTGACTTTGAATGGCGAAGGTCGCTACGCCACACCTGCAAACCGTTCCGATCACTGGCATAAAAGATTCCGGTGCTGACGAAGGGCTCGTAAGCAACGAGACCAGCATCGGGTGCGGGTTTTTCAATCGGCGTGATCTTGGCGGAGCGAAGATCCAGAAGATACGGCGAGAGAACCTCCGAATCCTGCACAGAAAAGATAATCTGCCCATACGTCTGGCCTGGATGGCGGTACTCATCCGTACCTTCATTCGTCTTCGCAGGCCAGGAAATGCTCGCGATTTTCGGAGCGAACTGTGCGGTTAGATCTTCCACCTTGCCGCTTGCGGGCTCGATTCGCCAAATCTTGCCATCTGCCAGTCCAACGAAAGCCTGTCTTCCATCCTGTGGCCAGAGTTGGTGGGGCGGAGTCTTGATCCCTTCCGTCAGACACCTTTGCGTGCCGTCCTTCGCCACGAGCCACCAATCCCGGCGAGTCGTTACGTCGGGCTTGGCGTCACCAACGCGCTTCGCGGCAAGAAGAATCAGATCGCCACTCGTCGTCCATTCGAGCTGCGCCTCCTCCCGCACGATCGGGACGACATCCAAGCTCTTGAGAGATTGTCGGACAAGGGTTTGATTGGACACATTCAGCTGGTAGAGAAGCGGCGGTTCCTCGCGCCCAGCGGCATAAGCGAAGAATGCCAGCTCGTTACCGTCCGGCGACCAACGAACGGATCCCCTCAGTACGTCCCGGCTGAGTTCACCTTGAACGGCGACCGGTGTGCCTTCCAAGGTCGCCAACTCAATCGTCGAGAGTCCGGAGAAATCAAAGGGCAGCAGCTCATTGGCCTTGGGTGTATATACCGAAATCTGACGGGTAAACACGACTGTCTTCCCATTGGGAGACAGCTGCCACAACTGCGTGCTGCCGTGCGCGATCACTTTTTCGCTCCCAGTGGACGCATCAATCAGCAGCAGATCACCTTGCGGTCGCTTGCTCAGATCGATCGGAACCCCGCTCTCCAGCACGCTCGCCGTGGCTTCCTCGCCTTTTTGAACTTTGGGCCATGCGGCCGTGGCGATCATCGGTGTCTGCAACTCAACCTTCATTCCCTCAGGTTGCTCATCTCCGGGAAGAGCGGGATAAAGGAGGTGCTCCGAGTCAACCCATAGGTAAGGACGCTCTCGGACATCCACAAGATCAACGCCGCGGGTACTGAGCTGCCGCAACTGTCGTGTGTTCACATCCCAGACCCACACCCGCACATTTCCGCCGCGCGTAGACAGCATCGCGAGTTTGCGCCCATCTGGTGACCACTGCGGCGACCACCACCCGGAGCCGTCCTGAGCGCCATTCGTGATGTTGAACGGCTGATCCTTAACGTCCAGTTGAACCCAAACGTCACCTCCGGCATTGCCCCAGAGGTATTCCCATTTGTGGTTAGCCAGCGTCTTTTTTGGGCGCACCCGCGTGAAGGCAAGCCTGTGGCCATCCGCCGAGAAGGCGTAAGGACCACCGTAGTACCAGCCCACATCTTCCACTTCAAAAAGGTCATTTACCTCAAAGGGGCGCTGACCTTGAGGTGCCTTTGCGGGGGCAGGGTTTGTGCAAAGTAGCGCGGACAGGCTTACGAGAATGCAGCGCCGTACCCAGTTCGACCCTATCATGAGAATGTACCTCTTCAAAAAAAGCAGCGGCGTCCGAGGACGCCGCTGGGGCTACTCAGAAGATAAGCTTCAGCGCTAACTGAAGCGAGCGCGGACCACCCATTTGATATAGCGGATTCGCACCGCCGAGCGAATTGTTCAGGGTGCTGTTCGCACGGCCGAATAACGTAGGGCCATCACTGATGAAGTTGTCGATGGTGCCGAAATTGGGATGGTTGAAGATGTTGAAGGACTCGGCTCTGAATTGCAGCCTCAGCCGTTCATGCAGCGGAAACTCACGGCGAATCGCCAGGTCGGTTTGCCATGCGGCAAAGCCGCGCACGAAGTTCCGCGGTTCGACTCCCATTTGTCCCGCTGGCGCCGTCGTAAAGGCGTTTATGTTTACGACCCGTCCGCCAGGAGCCGTCGAATCACTGAGATAGATCGGAACGCCGGGAACGAGGTCTGGCCGTAAGTAGACGTACTGCCCGTTGGGCAGGTAGGTATACCCGGAGTAAATGTCGACAGGCAGTCCGGAGTGCGCTGTCTGCCGGAGGTCAATACCCCAATGCTTTAAGAGTGCGCCTGCAAATGGATTCGCGTAGCTTCCCGGCACGTCATAGATGAGCGCGGCGGAGAAGTTGTGGCGCACGTCAAAATCGGCGTTGCCGCGGAGAAGGGGAGCGTAAAGGCTCTGGTTACTTGAGAGATTGTCAATCGCGTGCGACCAGGTGTAGGAGGCGAGGGCTTGCAGGCCATGCGAGAGGCGGCGCCGGAACTGCACCTGGAGCGCGTTGTAGCTGGAAGTCGATCCGCCGGTCAGAAGAAACAAGCCGTTCCCCAGCGCGAAGTTTGGATTGTCTGAGCCGGAAAAATACTGACTGTGCAGTAGCTTGCGCCCGCCTGCGGCCACGTAAGACACGGTTAATGTTTGGCTGCTCCCCAGTCCCTGCTCGATCGCCGCATTCCATTGCAGCGTGTAGGGCAGCCTCAGATGAGGATCTGGGGCATTCACGAGCCCGTTGTAGGGAGACGCAACGCTCGGAGCAGGAAGCACCTGTTGTGCTGGCGTGAACGGGAAGGCAGCATTGGGATACGCCACGAGAGATCCGACTCCGACACCGCCAAAGAGCCCGTAGAGGGCGAGGAAGTTTCCGACGTCGTCGAAGACACCGAAACCGCTGCGCACCACGGTCTCATGCCCTGGATTCTGGCGGAGTTGATAGACAACGCCGACACGCGGAGCAAAACCGCGATAGTCCGTGTGCCAAAGGGGAGTTCCTGCCGGAGCAAGTTGGGAGGTGGCCAAATCCGTGATCTGGTCCAGCGTATAGGGCTGCGGACTGGATGCTGCTCTCGGCGGAGGATTGAGGTCCCAGCGAAGTCCGAGCGAAAAGTGCAATCGGCTTGTGGCCCTCCACTCGTCCTCCACGAAGGCCGAGAAATTCGCAAAGATTCCAATCGGGACTCCTCCGGATCCGAATGTTTGCACGTTAGCGTAATCAGCTGTATTTGATAGCAAACTGCTTGCAGAATAATATATGAACGTATCGCAGAATGCGTCCGCTCCCATCGTTCCCACCTGCCTTCGGTAATCGATCCCATATTTCAACGTGTGGGTGCCAAGAGTGGAACTGAATGAGTCCGTGATATTCCATTGGTGCATAGGGGATTCAAAATTACCCATGAACTCCTGTGGGGAGGTCCCGAAGAAAAAAGCCGCATCAAAGTTATAGTACTTGGGGGGCGTAATCCCCGGAGCAAACTGAGCAGGCGTGAGCGGCGTTGCTCCGCCAAAGTTATCCGAAGAATATAACGAACCGTTGGTGTTGTAAGTGTAATTGAACCGCAGTTCGTTAGTCAGTCGCGAGGAGAACAAGCTGGTGGCTCCGATCGTTACCGTTTTGATATCGGAAGTAGTATTATTCAGAGTGGCGAAATTTAAGGGCACAAAACGAGACAACGAATTGGACGGGGTGTCCGCGAAACGTCCGAAAACTTGCAGTTTATCGCTAAAATTATGGTCCACCCGAATGCTATATGCATCAAGGCTACTGGGAGAAGAGTAAGAACCTGTAAATAAGGCCATGCCGTTGCCTTGCTCCGCCCCGTTCTGAATGGGAAACGCATTTAAGAGTGGCTGAATGGCTGCGGGGGAGTTTTGCCGCAGAGCGGTATCCGGGACGTTGACGGTGAAGGCGGCCTGGGGCACCGTCAGCCGCAGGCCCTCATAGGAGAAGAAGAAGAAGGTCCTGTCCTTCCCGTTGTAAAGCCCTGGAATTTCAACCGGTCCACCGACGGTTCCACCGAAGTCGTTTTGTCTTTCGGCGGTCTTCGGAAGGCCCGCCGCGTCATTGAACCAATTGTTCGAGTCCAGAACACTGTTCCGGAAATATTCGAACAGAGAACCATGCCAGGCATTCGTTCCGGAGCGTGTCTGGAAGAAAATTTGCGCACCGGGCGATCGGCCGTATTCGGCAGAGTAGGTAGACGTGTTGATGCGGAACTCCTGTAGGGCATCTATCGAGACGAGACTTTGTGTCGTCCCCAAGGCGGTTTCCCCAGGCGTGCCACCCACGCGGTTTAGATCCGTCATTCCGGTGTTTGCGCTGATGCCGTCCACCGTGTAGTAATTGGTTTCGGTGCGCTGGCCATTCACACTGAACTCGCCTTGGCCATTGGTAAATGCCCCCGGCACGCTGATGACACCCGGCGCCAGCAAGATGAGGGACTGGAAGCTGCGGCCGTTCAAGGGCATGTTTTCCACGAACTTGCGGTCAACGACGGTACTAACCGTGGCGTCCGTCGTATTTACAGTAGCAGCATCAGCCGTCACTGTAATCGACGACGAGACTGGACCCAACTGCAGCTGGAAGTTGCGGCTGAGCACATCTTCGACGTTGAGCACCAAATCCACGAGGTCGATCCTTCGGAAACCATCCTTAGTGACGCTCACGCGATAGCGTCCAGGTTTGAGGCCAGCCACCACGTAGAGACCAGCACCATTCGTGGTTTGATGAACGCCCACATTGGTGTCAACATTTGTGACCTTCACCGCGACATCCGGCACCACCATGCCTTGAGGATCTGTGATCAGACCTGAGAGGGTGGCACTCTCGGTCTGCCCTAAGCTAGACGGCACGACGGCAAGTAAACATAGAAGGAGAAGGATTATTGGGAGGGCTGTCCGGCGCAGGGTCATGTGAGGGCTCCGATTTGTGTTTTTACTTCACACTCTGCGGAGTAATGCCTTCTCGAAATGCGCTTTGTACCAATTGTGCAGAAAAGAGCAGGTAGACTCAGCAGGCGCGCGGTGGCTAACCGTGAGGAAGACAGGAAAGAAGAGTCTGCACGCTCCGATTCTTTGCCGGTGCGTTGGCAAGGCGAGCCTTGGTTAGGGATGGTTGGCTTCGGTCCGAAGGTAAGCGTAGAGCAACTTGCGTCCCGAGGGTTTATCCCTTCCGGGAGAAGGCTCGACCGTCACAAAAACAGACTCGACGGATTTGAGCAATTCCGGGTTGTCCACACGCAAAACCCACCGTTTCTGCACCTGATCGTCAACATGAAAGACGCCAAGATTCTTAACATTGCTACTCGCGCTCTGGTTCTGCCCCCATGCCTGGAAAGAAACCTTGGACGCCGAACCCTTTTGGGAGAGGTCAAAGGCGTAGAAAATCAGCGACTTTCCTTCGGTGTAGAAGACCCGGCCAAACGATTTCTTTGACTTGCCTTGTCCATCCAAATCCGCCACGTCAATGATATGAAGATTGCGGGCACCCATGAGCTCACGGACATCGCGGGCAGCAGCGGTCAACTGCCGCTCACGTTCCACAGCGGCTTTCTGATTCTCGACTTCCTCGGACAGCTCCGTGACGCGGAACTGCTGGGCCACCAAACCGGCCGTTAGCTGATCGTTGTCCTTGCTGAGTTTTTCGACCTGAGACCTGGCTTGACCAAGCTGCTGTTCGTTCTCTTGGCTCTTGCTTTGAAGTTGCCCCGCCTGATCCTTCCATCGCTCGGCTTCTTGCAGAAGTTGCCGGTAATCGGCCTGTTCTCGGGCAAGCTCCCGCCGCAAGAAATCCAGTCGTTTTTCCGCGTCCACACTAGCTTGCTGTAGGTGAGCGATCGAAAGGCTAGCCGGGTCTGGCATGCGTGCGCTGGAATCGGAAAATGCAGGTGTGTTCGCCCGGCCCGGAGTGGCAACGGCGGGCTCAGAATTAGAAGCAGTGACCTGACTGACAGCCGAGCGAGAGAGCACTTTGGGAAGTACAACTGCTGAAACCACTACCATGACTGCGACGGCAGAGGCAACACCCAGGGCATACGGACGCCAGTTTCTGAAGAAAGACGTTGCAACCAATCGTTTCTTCTCACCTCTTGCTTCGGGCGTAAAACGTACACCTTCGGCAGACGCTCGCTCCAAGAATTTCTGCCGATAGCTCGCGCCCTGCAACTGCTGGAGGTCTCTGTCGCTTGCGGAAGGCTCGGGTAGCGGGAGTTCATCGAGGATGAAGTTAAACTGATCGCTGCTGCGTCTGCATGCAGGGCAGCCCCGCAGGTGTTCCAACAATTCCCCGTGTTCCTCAACCGACAATTGGCCGATAGCGGCTAATGCGGCGAGCTCTTCGAAATGTTCATGCTTTCGCATCGCCCATCTCCTTACGTGCAACTCTCACCTCGCTTGCCTGATCGGCTTCGGACAAGTGATCGCGCAACTTATCCAGACCACGGTAGTAGTGATGCCTGATATTACCAAGAGATTCCCCCGTTTCCTCTGCGATCTCCTTCATCGTGAGGCCCTCGAAATATGCCAAGTGCAACACACGCTTCTGAACCGGGCTGAGGGCCTGAAGGCCGCGCTGAATGACCTCTCTAGCTTCGTGGGAAGCGGAAATGTTTGCCCCTTCGGTCAGAAGGGTATCCTCGATGGTGGCAATATCCGTGCTGGCATAGAAATGCCGGACCTGCAGCTGCTTCCTCCGGTTCATGCTGCGATGATAGGCGTAGCGCAAGACCCACATCTTAGTAGTGCCGCGCGCCGGATCGAATTGTGCCGCTACTTTGTAAATTTCCATGAAAACGTTTTGCATCACGTCTTCCGCTTCGCCGACGTCATGAAGGATTTTCAAGGCAACATGGAGCACCAACCGATGGTAACGATCAAATAGCACGCCGAGTGCATCGCCGTGTCCGGCCCGTAAGTGAGCGATTACGACTTCGTCCGACAGTGACCGAAGTCCGTCAAAGGACAGATTGCAAGGCTCTTTGATCTCGGGATCGTCCTTCGGTGCGGGGCTCATGTGGTGAGGGTACTCTTATTCCGACGGTAGTTTAGTACGAAAAAGCCACCCAATTTCACTAAAAGTTATTTCTTTATGAATTGGTACAAACCGGCCGTTGGCGAGGCAAGTCTGTAGACAGAGTTATGCAGTGGCCTACCGTCCAAAGCCAGTCGATAGGACACAATGCCGGAGAACCTCCGTCTGGAGCGGCTTTCGGGTCGGGGGATTCTAGTTTTATTTTGTCCTTCGGGAAACTTTTCAGAACTGGCCGGGTTCTAAGCTCATAACCACTCGTCGCTTTACACACAAATGGCAGGACGAAACACCTGGTGTCACCGAACTCGTGCGCGGGGGTTGGAGCAGTGTTTCCCAACGTCGAAGTACGCCACTTGCACGCAGTCATCGCCTTGGGCGAAGAGCTGAACTTCACGAAGGCCGCCCTCAGATTGCACCTCACCCAATCTGCGCTCAGCAAACAAATCACTGAGATCGAAAAACAACTTAGATTTCGCCTGTTCACTCGCGATAATCGACGGGTTGTCCGTGTGGAACTCACCGACGCAGGGCAGGTCTTCGTCCAAGAGGCTCGCTCTTCGCTCTTGCATATCGAGCGGGCTTTTCATCTCGCTCGTACCGCCCATAGCGGAGCAGACAACGTTTTGACGATTGGACACTCGCCCAACGCCGATCAAGCCTGGGTTTCGGCCATTCTTGCAGTTCGTCTCCCCCTGTACCCCAAGCTCGGTATTCAACTGATCAGTCAGTTCTCAATCGAGTTGGTCCGGAGTGTCATAGCAGGCGAACTGAATCTGGCCCTGGTGACGGCACCGCCGGAGGACTGTCAGATCACGGCGGTACCATTCGCTCTGACGCCGCTCTATGCGGCTCTCCCAGAAACCCACGCGGCTGCCCAAAACGAACACCTCGTCCTCCAAGATCTGGCAAAAGACGAATGGATTCTCTTCGCGCGACGAGTTCAACCGATCATTCATGACACAATTATGGACGCGGCACGACGTGAGGGAATCGCTCCCAAACATGCGAATGACATTATTACGGCTCAACAAGCGGTTCATTTGGTATCTGAGCACGTTGGCGTGGCCATCCTCACCCAACCTGCGGCCCTTGGCTTTCGCGCTGAAGGCGTAGTGGTAAAGCCGCTTTCTGATACCTCATTGTGTTTCCAAACGTGTGTGATTATGAGAAAGGACGATGATTCACGATTGGCAAACGAGTTCGCCCGGTCCTTCCTCCGCAGATATGCACCCCAGCGCATACCACCAAAGCCAATTGGATTGTCGCTGTCCGCCCGAGTTGTCAGCATGAAAAAGGCAATCGGTCCGCCGCGCCGTTGACAGCACAAGCGTCGCCGGTGCGGACCCTGCCGCGTCCGAGGCTATTTGTCCTAGCCGCTGAGCCAAGTGGTACCAAAGTGGTCTATGTATCTTTAGCTGAGACTGGTAGATAATGGTTCCGACCGAGGGGGCCACAGGGATACCTGTGGCCCTTTTTCCATTTCGGAACGTAAGGATCTATGCGCATCGAAAGCGTCACCGTAAAGAATCTGCGCTGTATTAAGGACAGCGTCGCCAACCTAGACGCCTACACTTGTCTTGTTGGTCCGAACGGAGCCGGAAAATCGACCCTGCTACACGCGCTCAACATTTTGTTCCGGCACGTAGAGGATGCAAGCACGGATGTGACCTCGTTAACGCCTGAGGATTTTTACCTGCACGACACAACAAGCCCGATTGAGATAACTGTCACATTCACAGGTCTGCCCAAGGAAGCGGAAGAGGACTTTAAGGGATATGTTCGGCAGGGCAAGCTCATTATTTCTGTTGTAGCGACGTTTGACAGCAAATCTAATCGGGCAGAGGTCAGGCAATTCGGACAGCGATTGGGCATGGCTGCCTTCAGGCCATTCTTTCGTGCCCACGGGGACGGGGAGCCGGTCAGCGATCTAAAAGCAGTGTTCGAGCGGCTAGAGGGTGATATCCCCGACTTGGCCGCAAGGAAATCGAAAAGGACTAAAGATGCGATGTACCAGACCTTGCGTGAGTTCGAAGCCGAGCGAGCCGAACAGTGTGAGGTCATTCCAAGCGAAGACCAATTTTATGGTGTCAGTAAAGGGAAAAACCTCCTAGAAAAATATGTCCAATGGATTTTCATCCCAGCCGTCAAACATGCCACTGATGAGCAATCGGAGACCAAAACTGGGGCGCTTGGGAAACTCTTGGCCCGGACTGTGCGAGCGAAAGTCAATTTCTCTGCGACGGTGGAGGAGCTGGTCGCAAATGCACGGGAGCAATATCAAAAGATGCTGGATGACAATGAGGCCGCGCTGGCGGGTATTTCGGAAGCATTGCAAAGGCGCCTTGCCGAATGGGCACACCCAGCGGCAACTCTGAGGGTCGCTTGGCAGCAGGACTCGTCGAAGGCAGTTAAAGTCGATCAGCCACTAGCCGGCATAATCGCGGGTGAGAGCGGTTATGAGGGAAGCTTGGTCCGTTTTGGGCATGGCTTCCAACGCTCCTATCTTCTCGCGCTTCTGCAGGAACTCGCCTCCGGCGACGACAAAACGGCTCCCACTCTGATTCTAGAGGGTGCGAGGAACCTGAACTGTATCAACATCCCCCGCAGGCGCGTCATCTGGCGGGGGTGTTCGACAAATTGTCGCAAGATAATGCGCAGATCATAGTTACAACACACAGCCCGTACTTTGTCAGCGGAAAGAATTTCGAAAGCGTCCGAATGGTGAGGCGCAATTTGGCTGACAACTGCGCATCCATCCGCCAGTACTCGTATTCCAAGGTTGCGGAGCGCTTCGCTGAAGTGGTGGGAGAGCCCCCAAACGAAAAATCAGCAGCCCTCTCGAAGGTACATCAGGCCTTGCAGCCCGCGCTGAACGAGATGTTCTTCACGCAACGACTTGTACTAGTCGAAGGCCTTGAGGACATAGCCTACATTCATTCCTGGCTGATATTGACCGAGCGATGGGAGGAATACCGACGCACTGGCTGCCATATTGTCGCAGTCGACGGCAAAAGCGAGATGATTCGTCCCGCGATAATCGCCCAGGGCCTCGGGATTCCAGTGTTTGCCGTCGTTGATGCTGACGCGGATAAAATTGAAGACCCGAGGAACCGAACCCGGCACCATCGGGATAACACTGCTTTGATCCGCCTTTTCAATGGGGACGAGAAGAATTTGTTCCCGGTCACAAACTACTGGCTGAGTAATTTCGTGCTGTGGCCCTCTAATCTCGCGGATACGGTCAGCAGGGAGTTTATTGAAGCTCTGGGAGTTCAGGGAGCCGAACAATTTGAGCACATGCGGAATCAGGCTTCTGTTGAGTGTGGCAATGCGGGTGGTCTCGAAAAGAATGCAGTTTACATAGGCAATTTGCTCGAACTGTTGAAACAGGCTGGGGTAACGTCTAGAAGTCTTGATCGGTTGTGCGAAACAATAATCGCGTTTAAGGGTTGAGGCAGACGGGGCTCGGAAGACGCGTTGCCAGCAGCACAAGCGTTTAAACATGAAAGTTTCCTCGTTGAGGCGTGCACGAAATGAGCAACTCCGGTAGAGCTTCAGACGACAGCATTAAGTGCCCCAAGTGCGGTGAAAGTATCCCGATCACCGAGACCCTCCACCATCAACTTACTGAGCAAGCACGCGCGGAAATGAAGCGAGAGTTAGCGGGTGAACAGAAAACCCTCGTTGCAAAAGAGAAAGACC
>Ga0187884_10001925_pt1 | contig 17996 bp, 15 predicted proteins | sample June2016WEW_20_4_FD_132983 | JGI IMG/M metagenome (GOLD analysis project Ga0187884, IMG submission 132983) | Peatland microbial communities from SPRUCE experiment site at the Marcell Experimental Forest, Minnesota, USA - June2016WEW_20_40 | ecosystem: Environmental > Terrestrial > Soil >...
CGGAGGTGGCAGCCAGGTCCGCTGGCTTCATCGCGGGATAGAGCGTTTCGGGCAGCTCGGCTCCGGCTCCGGCCGCGGGCGCGGTGAGCCTTGCGAAATGGGGGCAGGGCGGATTTCCTAAACATTGTTCCAATGAAATGTGAATTGTCATAACATGGGGCAGAAACTATGCCCATTACATTACGCATTGGCTTTCACCGGGTCGTGGTCAACTCCAGGGAACCCATGCCGTTTGAGCGAATCCTGGAGGCCGGGCAAGCCCTACCAGATGACGATACCCGGACCGTGGCGCGCCCTGATGGTCCGATCCGCCTTCAGTTCGCCCGTCAAAGTGTGAACGCGTGGACCGGAGAACTGATGCGAATTCGCATTGGAGAGCAGGCAAAGAAGGCGGACACAAAAGGCCACGTGGAGCCGATCCCGTTCGCGGACGATGAGGGGCTCGGCGAATAGACCGCGTTCCTGTACGATCCAGAGTTGCGGATTATCGTCTATCACGAACGCAAGGGAGGCGTGAGCCTCACGAACGCAGCACGGTATTTTAAAGCAGTGGGGAGGGTGCGATCCGTTGAGTTTCAGCCGATCCCTAAAACTGAACTGCGCGAGCGCCTCAGGCGTATGAGGGTGGTGCGGGAGTTTATTGTCCATCTTGCCGGCGTGAATACCGGGCAAGGATACCGCGGGCTGGGGCACTCCGCGCTATCGCTATTCGGAACTGCGAACGAGTTCAACGCGACCGAAGCAAAATTTCAACTGAGCGTGGGGAAAGGGAATTCGCTTCAGAGGGCAAAGGAGACGCTGGAAGAGCTAATGCACCCAGACAGCGAAGCCAAGGAGCACGTCTCTAAAATCATTCTTATCGGCAGCGAAGCGGAGGACGACACCCACGAGGAAGTCATCGATTTACTTAACGACCGTTTGGTCGTTCCGGTGACCGTGGAGATTCGAGATGGGGGCCTCACAGATAGCCAACGGCACGGGGCCGTCTTCGACGCTTGGAATGCTCACCGAGACAGCCTGGTGGCCGACTATGCAACGCAGACCCAACCTTGATTTACTGATCGAGCGCCACTGTGCGAAGGCACTCCTGATTATCGTGGCTGGAGTGTGCTTTTTCGGATGGGGATACTGGCCGTTCCCTCAAAATTGGAAGGAATTGCTCGGCGCCGTGTTCACCGCGTCGGCCACCGGGGCTGGATTTCTGTTTACGGCCGCTTCTATCCTACTGTCGATGAGCGAGCGGCGCGTCATCAAGTGGGGCCGAGAGACCGGCGCGTACCATATGTTCGCGGGATACCTTACGAATGGCGTTTGGTGGTGCCTGGTTGCAGCACTGAACAGCCTTTTCATGTTCCTGGTTGATTTCTCAAAACCAGCAGCATGGCATCGTCCCTGTTTCTGCCTCTGGATCGGGGTTAGTTCCGGCGCCGCGGTTGCAGTGGTCCGGGTCTTGCTTATTTTGGCGGCGATTCTCCAGCGCGCGGCGGAAGAGTAGTTTAACTACCAAGGGGGACCATGGGCAACCCTCTACTTGCTGTGGGGTTGGCCGGGCCTTGGGGCAACGAACCGGACGGCGCGCCCTATCGAGGGTGGGCTCGGTGCGGCGGTTAGAAGCAGCGTCAGGGCGCGAGCCGGGCGCGCCAAGAGAATCCCGCAAAGGTCCGGGGAGTAACTTCGGGCTGGGTTGATTTTCTGCGCGCGTACTGGCCTACGCCCGCGCGGAATGCGGTCCCGTTTTCGCCTCCGCGATGCGTGGCCGTGTACCGCCCCGCGCCATTCTCCAGGGTGGCGCGGGGCTTTCTGTGACCTTCATGTCCGAGTTTCAATTGTGAACTTATATGGCTGATTCATCCCTCATCTCTTTCACGGAGAAGCACTACACCCCCATGGAACTGGCTGGACTATGGGGACTGCACGGCAAGACGGTGCGGGAACTTTTCAAGTCAGAGCAAGGGGTAATCGTTCTGGGCAACACGAAGACCACGCGGTATCGGAAGGCGTATACTACTTTGCGCATCCCGGCCAGTGTTGCGGAGCGCGTCCACCGCCGTCTGCAGCAGAATTAGCGCATCTTGACGACTTTAGATTTGTCCACGTCCCAGGCGTCCATCAACGTATCAACCAGCCGGTCCTGATCGCCACGTACCCAGTGCTCGTAATACTTGATCGTGGTCGCGATGGACTTGTGACCGAGCAGCCGGCTTACCGTCCGAATGCTGATGTTCCGGTCAAGCAGGTCGCAGGCGAAGGTATCCCGAAAGCGATGCGGATGGATGTTTGCCACTCCGCTTACCGTCTCCAAGAGAGGTGTCACGCAACGCCCGAACCGCGCATTCCAGGCGTTCGTGGGGGTTACACCATCCCAGAACGGGTACCGCTCAGTTAGGCGTGGCGCGTTGACTATAGGCGCAGCCATCTCTGCTGAGAGCGGTATAAACACGGACGCGCCGGTCTTGACCTGGTGCGGTTCGTAGTAGCAGTAGACTTCCCTCCCCCGGACGTTGCGCTTCACCAGCGCGCGCGGGTCGAACCGCATGGCGTCGGAAAATCGCATCCCAGTTGCGCGCAGAAGGTACAAGAACCCCGTCGCCATCCGTGGCATTTTCATCCATGGTGAAGGCTTCATCCGAGCGTAGGGCGCCGCCGTCTCCCACTTCCACGCAGCCGCGAGGATCTTGGCGTCTTCGTGTTCGAGGTCGAACGGCCGTGTAGTTCCTCCCTGGTGCGTCTTGGGCTTCATCAACTCCGGTACCTGCTGAACCCACCGCCGCGTCAACGCAACCGTTAGGAACTGCGACAGCGTGCTCATGCGCATCGCCCGTGTACTGGACGCGAGAGTCCAGGTGCCCACCCATTGGTCTACGAATCCCTGGTCTACTTGATCCATCCATTCGATGCCTTTGTGTTTGGCGGATGCCAGCATGGATTTCTGGAGCGGGTCTACGTTGTGGCGGATGCTCTGCGGCTGTACCTGCTTCTGGCCGGTGAGGATCAGCTTGAAGCGCTCGAAGGCGTCAACGATAGAGACGCGAACCGGGGCAGGAGGGGTCGAGGGTTCGCCAAGGTCAATTTTGCGGAGCAGCTCGCCGGCTATGTCAAGCTCCCGCGTGCCAAGGGCTTCATGGTTGCGGTACTTGCCGCGCCGGTCCACGCCGTTAATCGCCAGTGGACAGGCGCATTTCCGAAGCTCTACCATTGGGAGGTGCTTCTTTGCCCTGCATCTGCGATCATGCCTTCGAATCAATGTGAGCATGGCTCTATCGTACACCTTTTCAGGACGCCAATGGTACGCGCAGAGCCGGGTAAGTGAAGTAAATGCAAGAAAACACGATGTTTACTTGATGCAATTTTATTAAACTCAATCATAGCCTATGGCATATCGAGATCTCCGCGAGTTCATCCGCGCCCTGGAAGAAAAAGGCGAGCTGAAGCGTATCACGGTCGAAGTGGACCCCATTCTTGAAATCACCGAATTCGCCGACCGCGCGGTGAAAGGCGGCGGTCCGGCGCTGCTGTTCGAAAAGCCCAAGGGATACGGCATGCCGGTGCTCATCAACGCCTTTGCCTCCATGCGCAAGATGGAGATCGCGCTCGAAGTTGGGTCGGTGGAAGAAGTTGCCGCCCGCATCGTGGAGTTCCTGGAGATGCGCATGCCGGAGGGCCTGATCGACAAGCTCAAAATGCTGCCCAAGCTGGCGGAGATGGGCGCCTTCTTTCCGCGCATGGTTTCCAGGGGCGCCTGCCAGGAAGTGGTCCGCGAGGACCAGTTTTCGCTGTTCGATTATCCGGTGCTCAAATGCTGGCCGGAGGATGGCGGCCGCTTCATCACCCTGCCGCTGGTCTTCTCGAAAAACCCCGACACCGGAAAACGCAACTGCGGCATGTACCGCATGCAGATCTTCGACGACCGCACCGCCGGCATGCACTGGCAGACCCACAAGCAGGGCGCCGAGCACTACCGCCGCCTGCGGTCGCACGGCCTCAAGCGCATGGACGTGGCGGTGGCCATCGGCTCCGACCCGGCCACCATGTATTCCTCCATTCTGCCGCTGCCGCCCGACATGGACGAAATGATGATCGCCGGCTTTCTGCGCCAGAGCCCCGTCGAAATGGTGAAGTGCGTAACCCGCGACCTGGAGGTCCCGGCCAACGCCGAGATCGTGCTGGAAGGCTACGTGGAGCTGGGCGAGCTCCGCACGGAAGGCCCCTTCGGCGACCACACCGGCTTCTATTCGCTGGCCGACGAGTACCCGGTCTTTCACGTCACCTGCGTGACAGAGCGCAAAGAGCCCATCTACGCCACCACCATCGTCGGTCCGCCGGTCATGGAAGACTACTTCATGGGCAAAGCCATCGAGCGCATTTTCCTGCCCCTGATGCGCATGCAGTTGCCCGAAGTGCGCGATATCGCCATGCCGCCCGAGGGTGTTTTCCATAACCTGATCCTGGTTTCCATGCGCAAGTCTTACCCCGGCCACGCGCGCAAAGTGATGCACGCCATTTGGGGAACCGGCCAGGCGATGTTTTCGAAGTGCATCGTGGTGGTGGACGAAGAAGTGGACGTGCAGAACGTCCGCGAAGTGGCCTGGAAAGCCCTGAACAATATCGATCCCGAGCGCGACATCGAGTTTGCGCTGGGCCCGGTGGATTCGCTCGATCATTCCAGCCGCCTGCCGAATTTCGGCTCGAAGATGGGAATCGACGCGACGCGCAAATGGCCCACCGAAGGCTTCACGCGCCCCTGGCCCGGCGTGATCGGGATGTCTCCCGAAGTAAAGAGGCGCGTCGACGAGCTGTGGAAGAAGGCGGGTTTGTGAGCGGTGCGGCGACGCCGCGAAGTTTGCGGCCTCCGCATTGCCTTGATACCATAGAAGCGTCGCTCACACGGTGGGTGTAGCTCAGTTGGTAGAGCGCTGGATTGTGGTTCCAGTGGCCGTGGGTTCAAATCCCACCACCCACCCCAATAGAACGAAAAAACTTGCTGGATTTCGCCGGCTGGACGCGGTAGTGGTTCTCATTTTACCCGCCGCAACTTTGCAGTCTGCTGAATGTGGTACGCGGCAAGCTTTTCACCAGCGGCTTTGAGATCTCCCTCGACCACGATGTCGTAGCGGCGGTATACGCTCTCAGTGCGGTGCCCGTTCAGTTCTTGCCCTCCACCGGAGAGTTCAAGAACGCGGCGATATCGCCGACATCGCTTACTTCCAGCCGGGGCCAGCGCCGGCCCAATCCCTGAATGCGCTGGTACATCCTGGGACCGTGTTGCCAGAGCGCCGTCGCCAGGGTTATAGCCGTGGTGGGAACGCCGCGGCCGCGTAATCCTGGTCCCGATTTGCCTCCTTCGGCCGTTGAGCCGTGACAGTCCTGACAGCCGCGGTGGGCAAATACGGTCTGACCGGCCTGTGCCGAGCCGAGGGGTTCGAAATATCGAAGCCTGGAAAGAAACGCCACCAGGTCGGCGATTTCCCTGCCATCCAGGGTCGGCCGTGCCCCCAGCATCAGGGCATCCTGAGCGCGCGGCGGGGGGAGAGGAGTAGTGGCCAGGAGTTCCGTCTGCAAGGCGAACGGAATCGGCTGCGGATCAGGCGTGCGCCACATATCAGGCGAGTGATTCCACATGATGCCGGAGAACTCGGCGATGGTGAGAGCCTGGTGAGCACCGAGCTCCGGTCCGGCGTGTCCGCCCTTTCCCTGAACGGCGTGACACGTGATGCAGAATTTGCTTCGGAAGAGCTTCGATCCGTGATCGGGGTCGGCCGGCAGCAGTTGCGCCGCGCGCCGCGGGGTCTTCGAATTCGCCCGGAGATATGAGAGCAGATCGTTCATTTCCCGACCTGCAAAGCGTGGCCAGGAAAGGCCGATCCGCCGGCCGGTCTTCTGCATTGCCGGCGCATGATTCCACATGGACTGCGCCCACGAGATGGGCGTCTCCAGGGCAAGGTTCGACAGATCGGGCCCGCCTTCGCCCCCTACGCCGCCGATGGAGTGGCAAAGTACGCACCCTTTATCGCGGAAGATAGCACGGCCCTTGTTTTCATCGCCTGGTTCGTCCAGGTAACGCGCTGTGCACAGAAACGCGAACAGGTGTGCCATGTCCTCGCTGGTGAGTTGAGGATAGGCCCTACCTTCGGTCCGCATCCGTTCCCACATCTGTGGAGCATGGTTCCAAATGGCGCTGACCAGTTGGTTGATGCTCGCGTAGGGAGTGCCGGTCGAACCGAGGTCGGGCGCCCGTCCCGCGCCGGTTCCGTTGACGGAGTGGCACTGTGCGCAGCCTTCTTTGTCGAAGAACAGGCGCGCGCCTTTGCCTGGATCCCCCACCATGAAAATCGACCACCGGTTTTGGCCGTTGTGGCGCGAAATGAGCCCTCCCGCCAGGAGCACAGAGGTACTGACGGCGATTGCCGGCCACATCAACAAGCGATGTCCGGCGGCGGTCCTGCGAACCATGGGGTCGGGTTTAGCACTTCATTGGCCAAACCGGGCGACCGCCCCGGATTGCTGTGCCATCAACACCGGATGGAGGCCACGGGAATGGAGAGCGGCTCTCTCGACTGTCCGAAAACCGGACAGTGTCCGCGCATAGGACACGCACGGGATGCGGTTGGCCGCCGGTCACAGAGAGTAGGAGAGTTACTATCGCTGCCGAAAATTCACGGTTGTTCGCAGTTGATGATAAGATGGGCAACTCAAGAGTTGGCCGGTCGACGAACTTATGCCGGAAAAGCGTTGGTTCTGGGCGACTCTCACGCTGTCCTGCATCACTCTTGTTTCGGCGGTGTTCGCCGCGTGGGAGGTCGTGGAAAACCGGTTCTTTCGATATGCGAACTATGTCACGCTTCACTATCTTTACATCACGCGCGGCATCGCCTCTTCGCTCCTGCTGGCGTTTTGGGCCGCCTGGTTTGTGTTGCGCCAGAGGAGGAAAAGCGAGGAGGAACTCCGGCGATCTCGCGAGCGCTATCGAGGATTGCTCGAAGTCTTCCCGGGCGCTGTGATCCTCTACGACTCCAGCCGCCGCGTGCTGGAGTGGAATGCATCGGCCGAGCGCATGTACGGCTATGGAAAGGACGAGGTCTGCGGCAGCCGCCTTCCAGTGATTCCGCAGGCCAAGACGGGCGAGTTAGAGGACTTCATCGGGCGAGTGGAGCGCGGAGAGCCGATATTGGACGTGGAAACCATGCGGCAACCCAAGGATGGCGAAGCCTTTGAAGTTCAACTCAGCCTTCTTCCATTCCGCGAGTCAGCCGGTCCGCTGTTTTTTCTGGAAGTCACTTCCGATATTCGCGAGCGTGTCCGCTGGCGGCAGCGCATGCTGGAAATCGAAAAGCTCACCAGTATGGGCAAAATGGCCGCAGGGACCGCGCATCATCTGAATTCTCCCCTCACCGCACTCCTGATCCGAGTCCAGATGATGCGCCAACGGATGAAGGAGGACGCACTGGCAGCGGATGCCGCGCGCCTGGAAGAAGGCCTGAACTTCTGCAGCCATTTCGTGCGGCAGCTTTTGGAGTTCACTCGTGCGGCATCGATGCAGAAGTCGCCGCAAGATGTCGCTTCGGTGGTCGAATCGGTGACCGATTTCTTTCTGCCCGCGCTCCGGGCGAAGCGCGTCGCGCTCTCGGTGGATGTTTCGCTGGGCCGTGGACGCATGGTTCTCGCCGATCGAAACCTTCTGGAAAGCCTCCTGCTGACCCTTCTCAGTAATGCCCTGGATGCGGTGTTGCCAGGCGGAGAGATCCGGGTCTTCTGCCGGCAAACCTCCGCCGGCCGCATCGGATTCGTGGTAAAAGATAACGGTTGCGGCATCAGCGCCGCCTGCCGGGAGCGCCTGTTCGAGCCTTTCTTCACGACCAAGGAGCCTGGCAAGGGCACCGGTCTGGGCCTCGCGATGGCGAAGAATGTGGTCCTCGAACATAGTGGAACGATTGAACTCGAAAGCCATGCCGGAGAAGGCACCACCGTCTACGTGGATTTTCCGCTGGCCGGTGTGCAGCCGGTGAGCCTCAAGGTGAAGCTGTGAAGACTGGAACGGAAACGCGCGGCGCCTCGATTCTCGTGGTGGACGACGATGCCAGCTTGGCATCGACGCTCAAGGAGTTCCTGGCTCGCGAAGGGTACTCGGTGGAGGTCGCACTATCCGCCGCCGAGGCCCTCTCAATCCAACAGGCCAACCCCGGCATTTCGCTGGCTCTGGTCGACCTCATCATGCCGGTCACCGATGGACTTACTCTTACCGACGAACTCCGCCGCCGTAATCCCGACCTCAGCGTGATCATTATGACCGGATACGGCACCATCGAGACCGCCGTGGATGCGATCAAGCGCGGAGCCGAAGACTACGTCACCAAGCCGTTCGACTATGAGGCCGTGCGCAAGAAGATTGGCCGCCTGACGGAGGTGATTGAACTGCGCGAGCGGGTCGCCCAACTGGAGAAGAATCTGGAACGCCACCCCTGCTTCGAGAACATCGTAAGCCTCTCGCCGGCCATGGAGCGCGTTCTCGAACGCGCCCGTCTTGCGGCTGGAAGCGTCGTCCCGGTGCTGCTGCTGGGCGAGACCGGAACCGGCAAGGAGATGCTCGCGCGCGCCATCCACGCTGCCAGCCCACGTGCCCGCATGCCCTTTGTGCCCGTCAACTGCGGCGCCCTGCCGCGCGAATTGGCGGAAAGCGAGCTGTTTGGTTTCCGCAAGGGTGCTTTTACCGGTGCTTACGCCGATGCGCCAGGCCTTTTCTCGGCAGCATCCAGCGGCAGCATATTCCTGGATGAGATTGGCGAAATGCCGAAGGATATCCAGGTGAAGTTACTTCGTGTATTGCAGGAAGGCGAACTGCGGCCCATAGGCAGCACACGGGCTGTACAGGTGGACGTTCGGCTCATTGCCGCCACCAACCGGAGTCTGACGGAACTGCGCTCGGGATTGATGCGCGAGGACCTGTACTTCCGAATCGCCACCGTTGTGTTGGAAATGCCCGCGCTGCGCACTCGTCCCGAGGATATCCTGGTGCTGGCCCAGCATTTTACGGGACGGCTTTCACGGCGCTACGGCCGGGAGATTTCGCTTTCGCGTTCCGCGCTCGAACTTCTGCTGGCCTATTCTTTCCCGGGAAATGTGCGCGAGTTGGAGAGCCTCCTGGAAAGCGCCAGCGCAATCTCCGCCGAGAATCCGCAGGTCATCACCGATAAGGACCTTCGGCCGCTGCTGGGAGCGGGGACGCCTGGCATGGCGGGACAAAGCGCGGGCGAATCACTCTCGATGGAGGAAATGGAGCGTCTGACCGTGCGGCGGGCCTTGCATGCGTCGGCCGGCAACCGCAGCAAAGCGGCGGCGCTGCTGGGCATCTCGCGCGATACACTGTACCGGAAATTGCGGCAGTACGAGTTGTGAGAGGTGAGGTATGGCGCTCTACGTGCTCCAATGGGGTGTATGGTGGCGTTGAGTAGACCGGGACAATTCCTGCTTTGGATCCTCGCGGCCTTTGTCGCCATAGGGTTACTGGTGACCAACCTGATCTCCGAGTACCGTTCTCCGGTGACAAGGCACGCGCTGTATGTGGTGGGCGTCCCGGAAAAAGGCGCGGAACTGTTTTTCGGGGGAAAGCGGTGCTCGGTGTGCCATGCGGTGAACGGCAAGGGAGGGCACGTGGGACCCGATCTGGGGACGATTCACCCCGGCAGGCCGGCCATGGGATGGCTGGCAACCGTCCTGTGGAACCATTCACCAGCCATGTGGAACCGCATGCGCGGTGTCACGCCGCCGCAGCTCGATCAGCAGGAGATGGCCCACATCCTCTCGTTCTTGTACCAGGCAGCGACGGCCGATCATCCCGGTGACGCCCGCGCCGGCGAGCTCGTATTCTCGATCAAGGGCTGCGTGCAGTGCCATGCGGTACACGGCGAAGGCGGTCATACCGCGCCGGAACTTTCGGAGGTGGCGGCCAGCGGGGATGACGTCGCCTGGGTACGAGCCATGTGGAACCACGCGCAGCGAATGGTCGGGCCGATCTCCAGCAAGCTGGGCGGGTGGCCCGAGTTCCAGGGGGAGGAGATGAACCACCTGATCGCCTACGTGAGCGGCGGCCAGGGACGGGCTGGGTTCGACACGCCCTCGGAGAGTGTGCTCCGCGGGAGCGCCGAGCATGGATGGAAGGTGTTCCAGGAGAAGTGCATCCAATGTCATTCAGTGAGCGGGGAAGGCGGCAAGATCGGGCCGGAGCTCGGTCCCGACCTCGACCTTCCGCACAGCACGGCGCGCTTTGCGACGGTCTTGTGGAATCATGCTCCAGCCATGCTGGCGCGGGCCCGCCAGGTTTCCACGGTGATACCTGCACTGGATGGCGAAGAAATCAAGGACGTGCAGACGTTCCTGATTAGCTTGCAGTATTTCGAGCCGTCGGGCTCCGGATTGTTGGGCGGACGTGTGTTCGCCGCGCGGGGATGCGCGCGGTGCCACGGCACCAAAGCCGAAGGCACGCAACAGGGCCCGCGGCTCAAACCCAACGCCGACGTCTTCACTCCCGTTTCGCTGGCCAGCACGCTATGGAATCACGGGCCCGGAATGTGGGCCCGCGCCCAGCAATTGGGCGTTGCCTGGCCGACTCTGGAAGGCACGGACCTCGGCAACCTGACCAGTTTCCTGAACGATTCGAAGTAATCAGAGGTGGGACAGGGATCGGTTCTTGTCGTCTGTCAGGCTGCCGTACTTGAGCGAGCCATGACAGACCACGAAACCCGATGGCCTGTCCCACCCCATTGTCCGTATCGAGATCGTACAGGTTGTACGGAATTCGGACAGGCAAGTCCGTAAACCGACCGGGCCGTGTTTGGGAGCGCTCGATTCCAGCAGTGGGATGGATGGCCTCGCGCGGGGCGTGTTGTGGTGGTTACCAACGTGCTATCCCTGCGCTGATGAAATCGCTATTCCTGCTGGCGTGGCTGCCGGGCTTGGCGCTCAGCGCATGGGGACAGGTTGCGGATGGATCCGCATATGTAGGGAGCAACACCTGCGAGGAGTGCCATAAGCAGGGGTATCGGAGATTTGCCGCCACGAAGATGGCGAAGGTCTTTTTCGATGCTCCCAGAAATGAACTGGAGAAGCAGGGATGCGAAGCCTGTCATGGTCCGGGGCGGGAGCACGTCGAGGCGGCGCGGGAGCACGATCGCGCACGCGCGCAGGGGCAGGTCTATGCGGGGCCGCCGAGCGGCCAGTTCATTCTGCGCCTGGGCAAGGACTCGCCGCTTTCGGCCAGCGAGCAGACCGCCCGCTGCCTGCAATGCCACGAAAGGGGCGGCCGGCTGTTCTGGAAAGGCAGCGCGCACGAAGCGCGGGGACTGTCTTGCATGACGTGCCACCAGGTTCACCAGAACCGCCCGGCAGCGCCGGCGACAGCCGCATTCAAGGAACCGCTGACCGGCAATACGCTGTTTCCGAAGCGCATGCAGATGGAGGTCTGCCTGGAATGCCACCCCATGCGGCGCGCGCAGCTTCAGCGGTCGTCGCACATGCCGCTGCGCGAAGGCGAGATGGGTTGCACGAGCTGCCATAATCCGCACGGCAGCCCGAACCCGAACCTGCTGGTGGCGGCCTCGGTCAACGAAACCTGCTACAAGTGCCACCCGGAGCGGCGCGGGCCCTTTCTGTGGGAGCATCCGCCGGTGATGGAGAACTGCCTGAACTGCCATGAGCCGCACGGCTCCACGCAGCCGCAGTTGCTGAAGGTCAGCCCGCCGCGCTTGTGCCAGGAGTGCCACGACTCGACCGGCCATCCGGGCCAGCCTCACCTTGCCACAGAGCGTTACGTCTTCAATCGGGGATGCACGAACTGCCACTCCCAGATTCATGGGTCGAACCACCCGTCGGGCAGCAGGTTCCAACGCTGAAGGAGCATCCAATGAACTTGCATACAACCAGAATTCTTGGACGCCGCTTCCAACCAATCCTGCTTCTGCCGTTGGCCCTTCTGCTGAAGCCGGTTCTGCACGCCCAGGAAACAGCCCCGGAGCGCGGGGACCTCGAAATCGGGGTGCGCGCGCTGGCCGGCGATCATAATTCTTCCCAATTCAACCAGTACCGCGATCTCCATCCGGGCTTTTTCGTGCAGGACTTTCAAACCAGCCTGGATCACCTGTTCCAGGGAAACTACTATCTGACCGTACAGACGCGCGACAGCCTGCAGAAAGACCAGCGTTTCCGGGTGACCTTTGGCGATACCGGCAAATTCAAATTCGAATTCGACTGGGACTCCACGCCGCACGAATTCAGCAACTCGACGGTTACACTGTTCACGCCCGGCAGCCCGGGAGTGTTCACTATCCCGACCGCTGTGCGCAACAATCTCATTAGCAGTCCGGCGAGCCTGCCCGCCATGCTGCAGTTCGCCACGGGGGCAGACACCGCGTCCAGGCGGCAGCTCGGCGGCGGCCGGTTCACCTACACGCCCAATGGCGCCTGGATGCTGTTCCTGCAGTACTCGCACGAAAAGGAGAGCGGCTATCGCCCGTTCGGCTCGCTGCTCAACTCCTCCAATATGCTGGAACTGCCCGAGCCAACCGACTACCGGACCGACGAGCTCAAAGCGGGAGTGGAATACGGCAACAGCCGCGGCGGATTTCAGGCGGGCTACTCGGCTTCGATCTTCAACAACCAAGCGCCGGCGCTGCAGTGGCAAAACCCGTTTAACAGCGTCAATGCGGTCAGCAATTCGTCGCAGGGCCAAATCGCCCTATACCCGGACAACACGGCGCAATCGCTGGAATTCGCTGGCGCGGTGAATCTCTCGGCTTCCACGCGCCTCATGGCGTACTTTTCGCCGGAGTGGATGCGGCAGAACTCGGCATTCCTGCCCTACACGGTCAACACGGCCGTGACCGGCGTGGCGCCGCTTCCGGCCACCAGCCTGAACGGAAAAAAGACGCGGCTGGCGATGAACTACACGCTGGCCAGCCATCCGGTCAAGAATCTCCTGGTCACGGTGCGATACCGCGATTACGATTACATCAACGACACACCCAGCCTGCTGTTCCAGAGCTACGTGCAGACCGATAGCAGCGTCAACGCACTGGCCCGGCAGAGCCTGCCGTATTCCTTCAACCGGCAGGACATGGGCGTGGACGCCACCTGGATGCTTCACAAAGGCGACGCCCTCACGTTGGGGTATAACTTCGAGAACCTGGACCGTCAATATCGCGATGTAGCCAAATCGCAAGAGCATACCGGTTCGGTGACGCTCGATCTCAACCCCAAGAAGTGGATCTTCTTCCGAGGTTCCTACCGGCTGGCTCAGCGCGATCCGCAGAATTACGACCTCAGCCGCAATATAGACCTGCTGGATCCACAGGGGGAGGGCGCGACCGCCGTGCCGATGCCGGCGGGCTGGGAACTGTTTGACGAGGCGGCGCGCACGCTCTACAAGGCCGATGCGCTGCTGGAGGTCGATCCCACGGACCGCCTCGAACTGACGGCGTCCTACGAAAACGAGCAGGACCGCTACAACGACACCATTTACGGAATGCTTGGCAACCGCAGCGGGGCATCGACCATCGATGGAAGCTATACGGTAAGCGCCAACGTATCACTCGTGGCTAATTACGCCTACGAAACGTATAAGACCGATCAACGCTCGCGCCAGTATTCCGGACCAAGCGGCAGCAACCCGGCCAACGACACGTCCAATAACGATTGGGAGAGTTACATTCGGGATGGCGTCAACACCGTTGGGGGGGGCGTCAGTGTAGCCGGGCTGCGAAGGAAGCTCACATTCGACGGCCTCTACAGCTTGTCGATGGCCAAGGGGAATATCCTCAACCGGACACTCGGCAACCCACAACTGGCGGGCTTCCTGGTAACCGCCATACAGGATTATCCGGAGACCGGCACCCGGTTCCACACCGTGACCGCCGCGGTGCGGTACAGGCTGACCAGTAGCGTATTCTGCCGGGCGGAATACCGCCTCGAGCGCTACGACCGGGCGGACTTCCAGACGGCCGTCATGACTCCGTACATGGTTCCGCTCGATTCCAAAACGAATACCTCCATATTCCTGGGGGCCAATGTGCCCGGATATCACGTAAACATTTTGTCGTTATCGCTGGACTACAGGTTCTAAAGCAAAGGAGAAATCAATGCATCGCGCTATCCATATCGTTCTCGCCGCGGCTTGCGTGGCGTCTTGCGGGGTGATGGTCGTTCGGGCCGGAGACGTCGGCCCGCGAATCATCGACATCACCGCCGACTCGGACAACCGGTTCAAGATCCCGAAAATGAAAGATCCGGTGATCACCATGAAGGTGAACGAAGTGGCGGTCCTGCGGATCACCGCGCACAGGGGCGGAGAGTGGGATGAAAAGGACGGAGCCATCCATACCTTCACGATCAACGCTTTGAAGGACCGCGGTTGGAATTTCCGTTTGAAGGAGGGGACCCAGAAATTCCCGGTAGTGGCGCCTTCCGAACCCGGAGAGTACGTGGTGGAGTGCACGGTGAAGTGCGGCAAGGGGCACGACGATATGAAGATGAAGCTGGTGGTGACTCCGTAGGGGGACGGCATGGAAGCCACGCGGCGCGGTTTCATTCAGTTTCTGGCCCGGGGCACGGGCCTGTTGTTGGTCTCCTGGGTGGTGGTGAGGACTGTGGCGGCGCGCCTGTTCCACGCCAAGCTGCCCCCGCGATCGGTGGCGCCCGGGAAACAACGATGGGTGATGGTCATCGATCTGGCCAAGTGCGACGGTTGCCGGGACTGCACCAAGGCCTGCACCAAGATGCATTTCGTGCCGCCGATGCAGGAATGGATCAAGGTCTACGAGGTGGCCGATAATTCGGCCGCGGGATCCTACTTCCTGCCGCGCACCTGCATGCACTGCGACAACCCGCCGTGCGTGCGCGGCTGCCCGGTTGGAGCCACCTACAAGCGCACCGACGGCATTGTCATGATGGACCAGGAGCGCTGTATCGGCTGCCGCAACTGCATCGCCCAGTGCCCTTATTCGGCGCGGGCGTTCAACTGGTCGGAGCCGCCGCACACGCCGGAAGAGCTCGCGCAGCCCTACTCGGTCGAGCACAACTATCCGCACCGCAAGGGAGTCGTCGAGAAGTGCATTCTGTGCCCGGAAATGATGCGCATGGGCATGCTTCCCGGCTGCGCGGAACACTGCACCATGGGGGCTATCTACTTCGGGGACGAATTCGAGGATGCCGTCACCAACAGCAAAGGAGACACGGTGCAGTTCTCCAAGATCGCGGCCAAGGGCGCGGGATTCCGGCTCATGGAAGAACTGGGCACGGAACCGCGCATCTACTACCTGCCGCCGGTGAACCGCAAGTATCCTTCACCCACGGAAAAACACCAGCACGACGCCGACATGGCGAACTCCGCGTAGGGAGGCAATGTGAACGAACGAGAGAAAAGCCTGATGCAGACGCTGGACATGTCCAACCCGAAATTTCGGGCGTGGGTAGGACTGCTCGGGGCGGTCATTCTATGGGGCGCCCTCGCATACAGCCTGCAGTTGCGCAATGGCCTGGCTGAGACCGGGATGCGCGACCAGATTTCCTGGGGCCTGTACATTTCGAACTTCGTTTTCTTTATCGGGATCAGCCATGCAGGGACCTTGATTTCCGCCATTCTCAGGGTCACCGATGCGGATTGGCGGCGGCCTATCACGAGAATGGCGGAAGGCATCACGGTGGTGGCCCTGTGCATCGGCGGCACGATGGTGCTGATCGACCTCGGACGGCCCGACCGCGCGCTGAACCTGTTCCGCTACCCGCGGATCCAATCGCCCATTGTCTGGGATGTGCTTTCCGTCAGCACGTACCTCACCGGGTGCTTGATCTACTTCTACCTGCCGTTAATGCCGGACCTGGCAATCCTCGCCGAGGAGGCCAACCTGGGTAGCTTCCGGCGCCGCGTCTACCAGCTTCTTTCGCTGGGGTGGAGGGGAACGCCCGGCGAGTGGCGCCTGCTGGAGAAGGCGATTTCGGTGACGGCGGTCATGATCATTCCGCTGGCTATCTCGGTCCACACGGTGGTGTCGTGGATCTTCGCGATGACGCTGCGGCCCGGTTGGGACAGCAGCATCTTTGGGCCGTATTTCGTGGTGGGAGCCATTTATTCGGGCGCCGCCGCGGTGGTGCTGGCGATGTGCATCCTGCGAAGCGTGCTGCGCCTGGAGGAATACCTCGAACCCGTGCACTTCCGCAACCTGGGGCTGCTGCTGCTCTCCTTCTCGTTGTTGTACCTGTATTTCAACGTGAACGAATACCTGACGGTGGGTTACAAGTTTCAGGGCGGCGAGAAACTGCTGCTCGACCGGCTGTTCAGGGGCGACTACGCGCCGTACTTCTGGACCGTTCAGGTGGTGGGAGTGCTTCTCCCGATGCTGCTGATGATGGCGGTGCTCGGCCCCAGGCGCTACCGGCATTTCACCGTGCCGGGCTTGGGGCTGGCTTCGTTCCTGGCGATTGCCGGCGCCTGGGCCAAGCGTTACCTCATCGTGGTGCCGACGCTTTCCAGCCCCTTCCTGCCCATCCAGCGGGTTCCGGAGAGTTGGGGCCACTATACTCCGACCTGGATTGAATGGTCGATCACCGCGGCCGCCTTTGCCGCGTTTCTGCTTCTTTACACCCTGCTCGTGAAATTCTTCCCGGTGGTGTCGGTGTGGGAGACGCGGCATATGGGGCCGCCCGCCGAAGAGATGGAGACCGTATCCGCCTTCGGTCCGCGGGCGTGGAGTTCCGCGGCGCGACTTTCGCTGATATTGGTGGGCATCCTGCTGGCTGGCGCGACGCTGGCCCGTGCGCAAGAGAAACCGGTGGCGGGGCCCACGACGCTCTCGGTGACCTGGAGCAACCTTCCACCGGCGGCGGCGCCTCAGATGGAGGACGCACGCACCACTCCGGCGCCGGCCGCGCCGTGGCAAATCGGCGTTTTTGCCGGAGGCATGCCGCACTTCTGGAACTCGCCCGGCGATGCGGTCAAGAGCCCGGACGTCTACCCCGTCGTCTCGGTGGCCGCGCAGTTGAAGGACGCCAAAGGCTGGGCGCTCTCCTTCCAGCCGGTGAAGTTCAAGTTGAAGACGTCTCTCGGGTGGCTGGATTTCGGCGCGCGGCCTACCGACGATGAGGGCAAAGTGGCATTGGTGGTCCGCGATCGCCGTTACGGGAGCTATCCCGTCTCGGTAGCCTACCCCGGAGACGGCGTGCACCAGCCCAGCCTTGGCGAAACGATCGTCGAGTTCGGGCTGCGTCCCGCTCCCGCGCTGCCGGAAGGCGGCGTGCTGACATCGCCGACTTTCACTCCCGAGATCGGCCTGCCATTTGTGCTTTTCTACGGCTCGATGTGGTGCGTTTTCGCGTACTCGCTGGGGTACCTGGTGGTTTGGAAAATGCGCGCGGTGCGGCAGGGAATCGCGCTGAAGCCGGACGCCCGGTGACGAAGAGGAGCTCCGAAGCGCTCGCCCCATCGCGCGCCTGCGAGTTCCTTCTCTCTGCTATACTTCCGTCAAAGGAGACGTTGGGTTTGGAGGGTCGACACTGGCGGCAAAGGGCGAAAGGCCTCCCCTGGGCCTCGTGTCCGGCCACGCTCCTGGCGGCATGGCGCTCAGCCTCGGCTGCGCTCCTACTCCTTGTTTTCCTGATCCCGTACGGTTCCGGTTTGGCCGCGCTCGCCGAACGCGAGAACTCGGCCTGCGGCATGCAGTGCTGCAAAGGCTCCCAGGCCAGTTGCTGCCGAAGATCCGGCAAGAACGCGCACCGGGATGGCCCAGGCTGGATCGCTTCATCGAAGTGCCCATGTGGTTGCGAACAACTTCCCGCGGCATCCGGCACGCTTTCGGCGAGTCTGGTGACAGCCCGGGTCGAGGTCACCCCAGTCCTCGCAGTGTCGCATCTGCGAATCTTGGCCGGCTCACCGCGTGGATCCTCCGAGGCTGGTTTCGCACTCTTTGAACGGCCGCCGCCCTGCGTCTAGCCCCAATCCTCTTCACTTAAGTGGGACA
>Ga0187884_10001928_pt1 | contig 17993 bp, 15 predicted proteins | sample June2016WEW_20_4_FD_132983 | JGI IMG/M metagenome (GOLD analysis project Ga0187884, IMG submission 132983) | Peatland microbial communities from SPRUCE experiment site at the Marcell Experimental Forest, Minnesota, USA - June2016WEW_20_40 | ecosystem: Environmental > Terrestrial > Soil >...
CGCGTATCGCACGTACCTCGAATCCGCGGCGGATGAGCCTGGCTCCGAACCCCGCCAGTGCCGCTTCCAAATCTACGCTTCCGGTGAATACTCGCGCCTGCTCGAGTCCCAGTGGGACGCGTCGTCTTAGGCCAACTGAGGTGGGACGGACGATCGTTTTTTGTCGTCTGTCGAGCTGTTGTGGCTTGGCGAGGGCCAGACAGACCGCGAAAACGATGGTCTGTCCCACCCACGTAGAAGTGCGTGCGCCACAGGCCTCGAATCGCGAAGGTAGTGGCGGCGGGAAATGTCGGGTAGAATGGAGTCGCTATGCAATTCCCCCGCCTAATGCTTGTCAGACAGAAGTTCCCCGACCGGCGTCTTACCGACGTCGGCGGCGAAGTCCGCCGCCAATTGTCCGCGGCGGGTTTTGCCTCGCGCCTAAAACCTGGGTCGCGCGTGGCGATTGGCGTTGGCAGCCGCGGAATTCATAACGTCGCCTCGATTGTGCGCAACGTGGTCGGCTACTGGAAGGAGGCCGGCATGCAGCCGTTCCTCTTCCCCGCTATGGGCAGCCACGGCGCCGCCACCGCCGCCGGCCAGGCCGAGGTGCTGGCCCACTATGGCATCACCGAATCGGAAATGGGATGCCCCCTCATCAGCCAATTGGAAGTGGTGTCGCTCGGCAAGACTTCCGATGGCATCGAGGCCTTCATGGACCGAGTGGCCTACGAGGCGGACGGCGTCATGCTGGTGGGCCGCGTCAAATGGCACACGGATTTCGCCGGCAAGATTGAAAGCGGCCTCTTCAAGATGATGGCCATCGGCCTCGGTAAGTTCGCCGGCGCCCAGCGCTATCACTCCTACGCCTACAGGCTGGGCCTGGAACACGTGATCCGCACCGTTGGCCGCCAGGTTCTCGGATCGGGCAAGATCCTGGGCGGGCTTGCCATTCTGGAGGATGCCTGGCACAACACCGCCAAACTGGATGCGGTGCCGGTGGAAGTCATGGAGCAGCGCGAGGAAGAGAACCTGGCGCTGGTCAAATCGTGGATGGCCCGCATTCCGGTCGATGCCGATATTTTGATTCTGGACGAAATCGGCAAGAACATCTCCGGCGCCGGATTCGATACCAAGGTGGCCAATCGCAGCGTCAACGGCGCCTACAACCCTTGGCCCGATACTCCCTGTTTCGAGCGCATCTTCATACGCAACCTCAGCGAGCTGACCTATAACAGCGGCGTCGGCTTGGGCATGGCCGACGTGGTGACCGACCGGCTGGTGAACCGCATCGATTGGTCGCCCACTTGGATCAACTCCCTTACCGCCAATACCCCCGCGGCGATTCGCACGCCCATCCATTTCCCCACCGATCGCGAGTGCATCGAGCGGGTTGCACCCACCGTCGGCAAGGTGGATCTGAACCAGGTCACTTTTGCCTGGATCCGTAACACCATGGAACTGGGCCGCTTGGCCGTGAGCGAAAACCTGCGGCCGGCCATTCAAGCCAATCCGCTAGCCGAGATCGAAGCCGTCGTCGATTTCGAATTCGACGGTGACCAGAACCTCATCAGCCCATTTGCCCCGGTCATGGAAACCGCCGGCACGCACTAACCCGCCATGGGGTTCCGCCGGGAAGGACCCTGCGGGTACGATTTGTATCTATAATTACTTTGTATGCAATAGTTTAACCTTGGAGTAACGATTTAGTTCTGGACCTGATCGCAAGTCCGGCATATGATCGTTCGGAAAGAGTTTTTCGCTGAGGTGGAGCGGCAAATCGCTTTATGAAAGGGGTTTACATGCGCCGAGTCTGCACACGTTTCCATAACGGTTGCACACGTTCCCAAATTATTTCGTTCCTGGCCTGCCTGCTGTTATGTGTGGCAGTTGCCTTTGCTCAGACCGATACCGGCTCCATCGGAGGGTTCGTCAAAGATCCTTCCGGTGGCGTCATTCCTAAAGCCAAAGTCGTCCTCAAGAATGAGGGCACCGGTGAAACGCACACGCTGACTACCGACGAGGCCGGATACTACATCCAGCCCGCCCTGCCGCCCGGCATGTACACCATGTCGGCGGACGCAGCCGGATTCAAGCGCTTTGAAAGCACACATAACAAGTTGGATTCGAATACGGCGCTCTCCCTCAGTGCCGACTTGGCTGTGGGCAACAGCACCGAAACCGTCGAGGTCACCGCCACGGCGGCGGTGCTGCAAACCGATTCCTCGGCGGTGCAGAGCGAGATCGGTGGCACCCAGGTGAACATGCAGGAGTTGAACGGCCGCAACCCGCTCTACGAAGCACAGCTTCTCCCCGGGTTGCGCAGCGGTTCCACCATGGGCGATTTCAATTTCGCGGTGGGCGCAGGCGTTCCGTTTAATGTGAACGGCGCGCGGCCGCAGGACACCTTGATCACTTTCGATGGCGCGGATGCCGTTCGTACGCGCGCCAACGGAGCCGTCATCGGCGTGGCCAACGTCGACGCCGTCGAAGAAATCCAGGTCTTGACCGCCGACTACGCCCCCGAATACGGCCGCTCCTCCGGCGGGCAGATCCGTATCGTCAGCAAGGCCGGCACCAGGGATTTTCACGGTGGCCTCTACGAGTACCTGCGCAACTCCGATATGAACGCCAATACCTGGACGCGCCAGCAGAGCACTGTGACCGCCACCGCCCAGCCGGTCCGTTACAACAATTTCGGCGGCACCATCGGCGGCCCCATGTGGGTTCCCGGCATGAACGAGAAGTTTCGCGAAAAGCTGTTCTTCTTCGTGGCTGAAGACTGGATCCGCTACCGGTATGGAGACTTCACCACGGAAGCTGTCCCCACGAACCTCATGCGCCAGGGGAATTTCAGCGAACTGCTGTCTTCCAATCCCTGGTATTCCGGAAGTCATGTCATCTACCAGCCCTCCACCTGCTCGGTGTCCGGCGCCTCGACCTGCGTTCCCTTTCCGAATAACGTCATCCCGGCCAGCCAGTTGAGTTACAACGGCAACGCGATTATCAACGCCTACCCGCAGGCCACGCCGGGGTTCCAAGTCGGCACCGCCAATTACATCGCCCAGGCCACCCATCCCATCAACCAACGCAAGGGGACCGTCGACATCGACATTTTGCTCAATTCCAACGAGAAGCTCATCGGCCGACGCACCGACGCTTCCTATTTCGAATATCAGCCCTTCGACCAAGGCTCGGGCCTGACCGGCAAGTATTTCAACCGGCCCAACCAGACCAACGTGGTGGCCCTTACCTCCACCATCACCCCGACCTTGTTGAACGAGGCCCGCCTCACCTTGAGCATCGACGACGTCTACATCCCGGTGAATACCGCGCTGCTTGGCTTCAACACCAACCAGTTGCCGATCCCCATCAACTTCCCCTACCTGATGCCCAACGGCAAAGATATTGTCCATAAAATTCCCACCGTCGCCGTGCCGAATTTTTACGGATTGGCCGGCGGACCTTACCCGTCGCATTCCTCCGGGACCATCTGGACCGGCTCGGATACGGTGACCAAGGTTTGGGGCAACCACACGATCAAGGCCGGCATCTCGTTCGAATACTCCGGCGAAAACGATGGCGACGAGATCAACGTGAGCACCGTTCCCGGCGGCGCCAGCAACCAGAATGGCAACTTCACCATTACCGACGCCCGCACCGGTCTGGGCGCTACTGCCGGTGTAGGGATGGCCAACCTGGCTCTGGGCTTGGCTGACAGCTACACCGAAATCGGCCCGCGCTCCCTCGTCATCTGGCGCTCCTGGATGTGGGAAGGCTTCGTGCAGGACTCCTGGAAGGTCAACTCCAAACTGCACCTGGAATATGGCTTGCGCTGGACCAATATCCAGGGTAACCATGCGCTCTGGGGCAATAACGACTATTTCGACGGCAACGTGTACAATCCGGCCCAGGCGGTTCAGGTTTCTCCCAGCACGGGCAACGTGATCCTGGGCACGGGCAACCCCTACGACGGCATGGTCATCCCGGGCTACAGTTCCTTCCCCACCTCGGCCGGCGGGCGCATCGCCGCGTTCACCTCCAACCAATGCGACGGCGCGTCTTGCAGCAGCATGCTCGATCCCAACCTTGGCAAGAACTACATCGCCAACACTAACACCTTCCAGCCCCGGCTGGGCTTCGCTTACCAGCTCACACCGGCCACCGTCCTACGCGGCGGAATCGGCAGCTTCACCACCAAGATGGGCCTGCTCGACAACATCTTCCCTGGCGGCAATTCACCCTTCCAGCCGTTCGTTACGGTCAACAACGTTTCGGTGGATAACCCCGGCGCCGCTTTGACCAGCGGAACCGCCGCGGCTCTGACCATTACGACCCTGAACCCTCACCTGAAACCGCCGTTGGCATGGAACTGGAACCTCACCGTACAACGCCAACTCCCGCTGCATACCGTGCTGACGGTTGCCTACGTAGGCCATCGCGGCAACCACGCCTGGCAGGTGTACGACATCAATGAGCCCACCGCGCAAGCCCTGCAGTTGAACCCCGGCGTGAATGTCAACGCTCTGCGCCCCTATAAGGGATACGCTGAAATTCAGGAAGAACAGAGCGTGGTCAATTCCACCTACAAAGGCTTGCAGGTCCTATGGGAGCGGCGGTTCACCAACGGCTCCGCCTTCAGCGTTGCCTACACTCTTTCGAAGAGCATGGATAACGGTTCGAACTACCGCGACATCGTGGCCGATACCTACAACACGAGCAACATGTGGGGCCCCTCCGAATACGACGAGCGCCACATTGTCCTGATCAACTACATTTACGCCATACCGTTCCTGAAGAACAACAAACAACTGAGCGGCAAGATGCTGGGTGGATGGTCCCTCGCCGGTACGGCGCAATTCCAGACCGGCGTGCCCTGCGGCGTCGGCACCAACAACGATTACGCCGGCGTAGGCGAATACGGCAGCCTCGGTTGCGGCAGCGAAGGCCAGTTCTGGGTGCTGAACGGACCCGCCACGATCGCCACCGGAGCCTTCGCCGGACCCGTCACCAACTCCAGTTCGCCGAAGTATTTCACGGTGAGCGCTTCGGCGCCTCCCACCGGCACTTTCAATCTGGCCCAGGGTGTTCGCGATTCGATCTACGGCCCCGGTATCCAGGATTGGAACCTGTCGCTGTTCAAGACCTTCCCCATCAACGAGCGGAGCGGCTTCCAGTTCCGCGCCGAGGCCTACGATTTCATCAACCATCCGAACCTGAGCGCGCCGAATTTCACTCCCACGTCCAGCCAGTTCGGCATGATTACCAGCAAGAGCGGCTTGTACCGCGCGATGCAGCTTTCCTTGCGGTTGTACTTCTAAGCAGTACCTTCCGCAAACGCGAGACAGATAACCTGCTTCATTTAGCCCATCGGCGGTCAGCGTTGCTGACCGCCGATGGCTTTTATAGGGGGCCTGCACCAGACCCGAGAACCGCAGTATAATGTGGTGACGCCGACCACAACGCGCCGAAACCAGGCGCGACAGACGCGGAGAGGTGGCTGAGTGGTCGAAAGCAGCGGTTTGCTAAACCGTCGTACGGGCTTAAACCTGTACCGGGGGTTCGAATCCCCCCCTCTCCGCCAGCCCTAGATTTGCCCCCGATTGTCGACGGTCCCACTCAACCATGTCTTGCCGGTTCGGGCGCAGGGAGCACGGCATAAATCAGAATGCCCAGGGAATGCCGGCGCCGTCGGCGATTACGTCGCGCACCTCCAGGCGGTCGTGGTACAGGACGGCTTCCAGGAATTCGATCAGGGCTCCAAATGCCATCAGAATTGCGGCAATCCATATATTCTGGAGGGTGTTTTTGCGGCCGGCGCTTCTATCCATGGAAGCGGTCAGCAGGTAGCCGGCCGAGAAGGCGGCAAGGTGCGCGAGCACGTGAACGGGCCGGCTCATGCCCAGGCGGCCCTTGATGGATTCCGGGAGGAGCGAAAGCCAAAACAGTGCGGTGAGAAAGCCCAGTCCCACCCTACGCCGCATGCTCATGTCCTTCCAAGGGTAGCGAACATCACCCGGCCGCGCCAGCAAGAACCTTATGGGAAGCGGTAGCCCGGCTTCAAGTTGCAGACGCAGATCTGGCTCCGGTCGGGATTCACGGTAGCGTGGCACTCAGGCGAGCCCATGGACAGGGCCGAGCTAACCCGTATTTCTCACAGGCGGCTCGTGGATGTGGCCCACGTGCTCGCCTTCGAATGCCTGGTAGACTACTCCTCCGCGGCCTGGAAGGTGCCGATGAAGCTGCTGCGGCGGTAGGGGCTACTCCAAGTCTCGCCCAAGCCTTCACCGGTGAAACTGTCGGCCAGTGCATAGGCCGGCATGGCATGTTCCAACTTGGCCAGGGGCGGATAGAAAACGTCCTCATTGCCGCAAATGTGATCGGTTGCATTCATGGCGCGGGTCTGGATGGTGGCCAGGGAACCGGCCGTGAGCTTAGCGGCGCCGCCGTGAATGTTGCCATTCTGAATGGTGAACTCGATGGGGGCGTAATCCACTCTCACGATATGGTCGAGCAGTCCGCCCGCTTGCGCTTCAGCAAAGCTGCGGAGGGCCAGCGCCTGTGCGGGATTGGCGCGGCTATCGATGATGAGGACGGCCTTGGCGGGATTGACGGGGTTGTAGACGTCGCCAAGGGTGTGCTCGGTGCGAATCACGCCGACCACGTTGAGGCCATGCACGTCCACACCGTGCCAGTAGCCGTTATTGATCTTCCAACCGAAGACGGCTTCACGGCCATTCATTTCCACCTCGCCGTTGGCGAAGCAGGGTCCGGTATAGACATCCGCCGTGCGGGCTTCAATATAGTTGCCATTGATGCTGCGGGACGGAATTCCAGCAGCCATAGAAAAAGAAGCGGCGGAAAACACGAACGCCGCGACACACAAACCGATTCGCATCCTTTTTCCCTCTATGTATAGTATAGCGGGTTTGATTGGAGGCAGCGCCGCCGCGAGCCGTCAAGGTTCGGTTTGCCAGGAAATCTGCTCGCCGCCGGTCAACTGGAGGTTGAGAATCTCGCGCGAGCGGGCATCGAACACCACTGGCACGAGTTTATTGCCGAAGGGTTTGAGCACCTTGAGTTGCGCCAAGACGGAATCGGGATTCTTCTGGCCAGCGGCCTGAATGGCGGCTGACACCCGCGCGCCCAGAGGGATGGCGACCTCGCCGCCGTTTACCTTCACCGCCAGATACGGATTGACCCCCACTCTGCGCGGCAGGATTCGGCAGGTCTCCGGCGATGTTTCGCAGGCAGCCGGATCGGCTAACGCGATTTTCGTTCGGCGGTCCAGTTCCTCGCGGCTTGCCGCGAAAGCAACGATTGCTGTGACACCGTTCGAATCGCTCTTGTAGAGCAGCCGGAAGAAAGCCGCTTCCGGCGGGAACTGGAAATAGTTGATGGCCGGCGCGGGAGCCTGTTCCACCTTTCCTTGTATATTGCGGTCGGCGGAAAGCGGCTCAAAATGGCATCCGGCGCGCCCGAAGTTGGGCCGGACCGCATACCATGCGGTCTCGAATCCGATCACGCTGGGAGCAAGTTTCAAATCCACATCGATGTGGGAATCGGTTCCCGAAGCTTTGGAAGTTTCGAAGAGAGGGATGGCCGAGGAAGTCCCCTGCCGAAGGATGGGGCTGTGGACCTCAAGCCTGTTCTCCGGCCCCAGGTCCACGTATCCCCGCGCCACGTTGTTGGCGTTCAAGAGGCGGAATGCCGCGGTGGGATCGAGCGGAACCGATTCCGCAATGAAGGTCGCGAGTTCCTGCCCCGAACCAGACGCGACGCAGCCCTGTGCTTCCGCGCGGATGCCCCAGTCAGCCAGCCATCCGGCCTGTTGCTTGAGTAGCGCATCCCGGTTTACCGTCACTCGAACATCTTTCTTCCGCAGTTGAAGCTGAACGGCGGTGTCGTCCAGGGCACAAGGCCCCAAGCCCGGCGGGATGTTGGCGACGAAGGTGCGGCGGGCCAGTTCGGGATTTGCCACACCGGGAGGGACCAGGATTGGCGCGCGATCCTGAGCGAGAAGGCGGTAGCTATCCGGCCTGTGGACGCATCCCGTCGCCGCAGCCAGGAGAACGAAGGCAACGGCGGGTCGGGGAATGCGGGACATGCTAAAAAAATAGCACATGTGGGCAGAATTGTCGACGGGCGTCACGCAGGCGGTTGCCTGGCGCTAGAAGTTGTGCAAAATTGGTTCCATCCGCTGGTATTTTGAGCGTGTCCCTGTTTGGCTCAGTTGCGCGGGGAGACGATTCCGCGCATGACGTTGACTTGGCTGTCCGCCTTGGCGAGGATTTCTCAGCGCCGGGTCTTGATTACCTCAGCCGACTGAGCGACCTAGAAGAACGTCTGTCCGGTATCCTCGGCTGCAAAGTGGACGTCATCGAAGAGCCGGTGCGCAAGCAGCGCTTTCAAACCGAGATCGACCGGGACCGCGCCCTTGCCTTCTGACAGACCAGCCCGCCGCCTGGAGGATATTCTCGAAAATGCCGAAGCGATTCAACGCTACATGGCAGGTATGGACGTCGCCGCCTTTACTGAGGCTCGCAAATCACAGTTACGGACGGCCGGAGACTGTGGGGCAGGTTGGTAACCTGCAGCGGGTTGGCAACCCGCTTTAGGAAGTTTCCCAGCGGCCGCGAGACGCCGATTAACAATCGGCGGCAGGATGCCATCCTGCCCCACATGCGCCATTTGCCGCCACTTTTAGCATTATGCGAGCCTCAATTAAGAGGGCCCAGGGGGATTAGCCGGAATTTCACCACCCTTCTGTTAGCCTCCAGCGCTATCATCGCCCTATGCAGGACGCGGAATTCATTTCCTTCGTCGAGTCGTTAGACCGATGTTGGATGGAAGGTCGATTGCAAGATCTGACCGCTTTTTTGGCTGGAGATGTCGTCTTCGTCGCGCCCGGAGGTAAACCTCGCGGGCAGGGCATTGAGCAGGCGATTGAGAGTTACCGCCAATTTACCTCCCGCGCACAGATTCATTCCTTTCACACTAATGATTACTTCGTCACGCGGAGAGGAGACGCTGCGATCGTCGAATATGCGTGGCAAATGACGTGGGCAGTCGACCAGGTGGAGCATAGCGACGCGGGGCGCGAGGTGCTGGTGCTGGCCCGGCGCGATGAAGAATGGCGGGTTGTCTGGCGTACTCAGATTCCTACCGCCGGACCGAACTGAGCTCACGCCAGGGGCTGGACCGGCGAACCGTCTGCCTCGGGGTTGGCACACCCCTCCTCCGATGGTTCGCGAATTCGGCCGCCGCGGTCGCACCAAGCCCAGCCGAGGCCGGTGAGCACCCCGAAAGCGCCGGCCACCAAGCCGATGGCGCGGGGACCGTAACGCTGGGAGGCGATGCCGGCAACGGCCATGCTGACAATCATGACGCTCCATCGGACGGATTCCATTGTGGAGAATACCCGGCCGCGCAGGCGGTCTGGCGTGTGGCGTAACAACTGGGCGGTATTCATGACGCTGGCGGCGGCCATGCCGGCCCGCGAGAGCATCATCCAAAGCAACGCCGCGGGGTACGACCCGGTTTGGCTGAAAAGCATGTAGGTGACGCCGTGGGTGACATAACTAAGCGTGACCAGGCGCTTATAACCCGCGAAGCCGATGCGCCGGCCGGCCAGGTAAGCCACCGCGCCACCCAGCAGCAAACCGATACCGGCGAAGCCCCAGATGGAGCCGATGCCGGCGGCGCCGCGGTGAAAAACGGTTTCGCCGAACAGCGCAAATAGGACCTGCGCCGCACCGCCGCCCAGAGCCCATCCGAACGAGATCACGGCGATGCCCAGCATCAACGGCACGGACCGGATGTAGGCCAGACCTTCGCGATATTCCTGCCAGGAGGTCATGTGCGCGGCCGATGGCGAGCGCGGCGCGCGGAACCCACCCGGCGCCCGTACGCCCCAGACGCAGGCCGCCGAAACCAGGAAGCTTAGTGCATTGGCGACGAACGCCCAGGCATAGCCCAATTTTGCCGCGCCGTAACCGCCGGCCAGCGCGCCCACGCTGGCGGTAGCCCAACTGGTGATCTGGGTCAGAGAGTTGGCGGCGTGAAGTTCGATGGGAGAGGCGATTGACGGCAGAATGGCGGAGCGGCCGCTGGTGAAAAAAGGCGAAGCGAACATTAGGGCCGCGCTCAAGACATAGAGCAGCCAGGGCCGCGGCCGATGGATCGTGAAGAGGAACCCGGCGGCAACGGCCGCGCGCACCAGGTCGCTGGCCAGCATGATGGTGCGGCGGTCGAACCGGTCCAGCAGCACGCCGGCTACGGGCGCCGCCGCCACCGCGGGAATGGCGCGCGAGAGCAGAACTCCGGAAACCACCAGGGCGGAGCCCGATTTCTCCATCACCAGCGCCAGGACGGCGACGTTGTTGAAATAATCGCCGACCTCGCTCACCACCTGTCCGATCCACGTGCGGCGGTAGTTGCAATTGCGCTCCAGAAGCGCCACGACGCCAGTCATGGAGATTTCATGGTAGCAGCGGGCGAATATTGAAGTCGGAAGATGGGCGCTCGCGAAAGGGTGCCTTGGATTGCGATAATACGGATACGTGGGGTCGCACCGCCCCGCATCGCAGAAGACTCCGACAAACCAATGCCGCTCAAAACGACAGACATCCCTCAGAGACATTCACCCAATGGCGCCCGCACATTACAACAGGTGCGGGAAAGTTACACTGCCTTTCAGGCAAAAGGCCTGAAGCTTAACCTGACCCGTGGAAAGCCGTCGGCGGCCCAGCTCGACCTGAGCACGGGCTTGCTGGCGCTGCCCGGCGCGGCGGACTACGTTGCCGAAGGCGCCCTCGATTGCCGAAATTATGGCGGGCTGCAGGGGCTGGCGGAAGCGCGCAAATTGTTCTCCGGGATGCTTGGGGCGCCGCCGGAACAGGTGGTGGTGGCCGATAACTCCAGTCTCGGCTTGATGCATGACACCGTCGTGTTCTCGCTGCTCAAAGGGACCTGCGATAGCGCCATGCCCTGGTCCAAGCAAGGCGAGATTGCGTTTTTGTGCCCCGTCCCCGGCTATGACCGGCATTTCGAAATCTGCGCGCAGTACGGTGTCCGGATGATTCCGGTACCGCTCCGGGAAGATGGTCCGGACATGGACCAGGTGGAGCAGCTCGCCGCGCAGGATGCCTGCATCAAGGCGATGTGGTGCGTTCCCAAATACAGCAACCCCACCGGCGCCATCTATTCGGACCGGGTGATCGAGCGGCTGGCGGCGATGAAAACCGCGGCCCCGGATTTCCGGATTTACTGGGACAATGCCTACGCCGTTCACCATCTGACGGACGAACGCATTGAAATCGCCAACATCATCGATCGATGCGCGCATAATGGCCATCCCAACCGGCCGATGGTGTTCGCCTCCACCAGCAAAATTACCCTTGCGGGCTCGGGCCTGGCGCTGCTGGCGGCCTCCAAGGAAAACGTAAAGTGGTTTCTGGCAAGGATTACGCCGCGAACCATCGGTCCCGACAAGATTAACCAACTGCGTCATGTCCGCTTTCTGAAGGATACGCAAGGGATTCTGCGGTTGATGGATGGGCATAAAAAGCTGATCGGTCCCAAATTCCAAACCGTGTTGGAGGTCTTCGACGAGAATCTTGCCGGAGTCGATGGCGTGAGCTGGACCCGGCCCAGGGGCGGTTATTTCATTTGCCTGACTGTTCCGGCCGGCTGCGCCCGGCGGGTGATCGCGCTGGCCAAAGACGCGGGGGTTGAGCTGACGCCCGCCGGAGCCACCTATCCTTACGGGGAAGATATCGAAGACCGCACGATTCGCATCGCGCCCACGTTCCCGGAGCCGGCGGAAATTGCGCAGGCCGCCGAGGGCGTAGCGTTGTGCGTTCTTCTCGCCATCGCGGAGAGAGTCCCCGCGAATTGAAAAGCTTCTGGTGTTGCAGATGCTCAGATGCGCTGCTCCGTGGGGCAGACCATCGTTTTTTGTGGTCTGCCACCTGGGTTTTTTTGGAAGCGAAAAACGAGGACGGGTGGACGCGGTCGAGTGTGGGATGTAGGGCAGACCACAAAAAACGATGGTCTGCCCCACGGTGAGCTATGGAAAAATTCGTACTGCAAGGCAAACATGTTCGTCTCGAGCCGCTGGAGCTCCGCCATATCGACGGGTTGATAGCGGCCGCCGCGGCCGATCCCTCGCTCTACCAGTGGAGCCTGGTCCCGCAGGGCATGGCCGAGATTACGCGATATGTCGATACCGCCGTCGCTTGGAGAGACGCTGGAACCGCGGTGCCCTTTGCAATCGTTCGCGTGAGCGACGGTGCCGCGATCGGCTCCACGCGCTTCTTCGACCTGGAACGATGGGCGTGGCCACCGGGCCACTCGCGCCACGGCAGCGGGCTTCTCGACGGTTGCGAGATCGGCTACACCTGGCTGACCCGCGCGGCAATCCGGACGGCTGCCAATACCGAGGCCAAGCTGCTGATGTTGACTCATGCCTTCGAAGTGTGGCAAATGCTGCGCGTCTCCTTTCACACCGACGTGCGCAACCAGCGCTCCCGTGCCGCCCTGGAACGCATCGGCGGCCGATTCGAGGGGATTCTCCGCTCTCACCGAATGGCCTCCGATTACATCGCTCGCGATTCAGCGCGTTATTCGATCATAGCGGCCGAATGGCCGGAAACGAAAAAGCGGCTGACTCAGCTCATCGACGGGGCGTGAGTATGAACCGTGGCGCGGGCTGTCAAGCCTGCTGAGCCGAGATCCTTCTCGGCTTTTCCTGCCGCGCCAACGGCGTATAGTCTCGGCGGTTTCCACCCGTTCGTCCCCGGCTCGCACACGCTTTGATGCCATCCGATTCCCGACCGCCGTCCATCGGATCCGTTTCGCGCCGGAAGAAGGGTCGACCTCACGTTGTGGTACACGGCGCAACTTGATAGCCTTGTCGCCATGGCCGGGAAAAAGCGTAAAGGGCGAACCGCGTGGCTCGTGACGCGGCATTGGAGAACGGGCCCGGGGTCGGACCCGAGGTCGGAAGTCGCAGCCATTCTCAGTGGGCGGCTCGGCGGTGGTCGGGTTCGCGGATTTGTCGAACTGCTGGGCGTTGCCGGTTATTACACACTTCAAGAACAGGCAGCGATGCAGTGGTCAGGACCGGGGCAAGCCCCATACCCGGCACAATTCAATGACCGGTGGCAATGCGACATTTCCTGCGGGGACGATCCGTACCTCAGAGCGCGACTGGTTGACGATTTGATCGTGGAACGCGATGCGGACGGGGAGGAAAAAGTAACTTGGAAAAAACGTCGCCGTTCCGCGTGAACCAACGAAACGTTTCTTAGGGGATAATGCCTTTATGAATACAGCTTCGCCCTCGACGGCCAATTCGCGCGCACCTCATTTAGGCCGGTGCCCCTTCTGCAGGGTCGACACGCCCCTACGGTTCACAACCAGCGATAAGGCCGAGATGCTGACACTCGCCAACGCCGGTAATCTAAGGGGCTACTGCCCGCAGCACGATCAGGTTGCCTTGACTAGGGAGCAGCAAATTGAGATCGCGGAGAACTGGCACGACAGCCCGACGAAAAGCTGAGCACCACGCCTAGGCGTCGAGGGGCTGACGGCGCTCCGGCCCCGATTGAGGCCAAGCCTAGGCCGGCCCGACCAGCACCCAACTAGAGCGTTTCGCCCAGCAACCAATCCGCCACCTCTTCCATGCGGTCGGCTTTCCAGTCCGGCGGCGTTTCTTCCAGGCTTTCGGGTTGAAAGCCATAGGTTACGCCGTACACTTTTACCCCTGCGTTGCGCGCGGTTTCCACATCGACGGAGCTGTCTCCTACGATCAGGGTGCGGTCGGCGGCGGCGCTTGCCTCGCGCATCAGGGTCTGGACGCCGATGGGGTGGGGCTTCTTGAAATCGAAGCTGTTTCCCCCGTAAACCTGGAAGAAGTACGGGCCGGTTCCGAGGCCCTCCACGATGGCGCGGCTGACGCGCACCGGTTTGTTGGTGAGGACGGCCATCTTCTTGCCCGCCGCGCGCAAGCGTTCGAGCGCTTCCCGCACGCCGGGGTAAAGCGTCGTGTAGTCCAGCTTGTGCTCGCTGTAGTACTGCAGAAAAAATTCCAGCGCGGCGGCGACCTGGGCTTCGCTCGCTTGCTCGCCCATGGCGCGCCGGATGAGCACGGGCGCGCCGTTGCCGACGTAGGAATACACCCTGTCGTTATCGAGTGGCGCCAGTCCCATGTGCTTGCGCGTGGCATTCACCGAATGAGCCAAGTCCAGCCGCGAATCGATCAAAGTGCCGTCAAGGTCGAAGATGATCAGGTCCATGGATCAGGCGACACTCTTGCGGCGCGAGCGGCCGCGTGCGGCCTTGACCGCGGGCTTCCGCCGGGGACGCCCGTTATCGAGCCCGTAGCCGGCCAGCTTCCGCTGTAGTGTATTCCGATGGATTCCCAACTGCTTGCTGGCCGCCGACTGATTTCCACGGTGCAGCGCCAGAGCGCCTTCGATCATACTGCGCTCCAGAATTTCCACCGCCTCATCGAGCAAAATATTGCCGCCCAGCAATCGCTCCGCTAATCCCTGAAATTCATTCTTCATTTCTTAATTGTTTTCGCGTTCCGCTTCCGTGGTCTCCGAGCGGGACAGCGCCTTTTGCCAGGCTTCCCTGGCCTGTGCATAGCTCCTTTGAAAGCCTTCTTTGAATTCGTGCGGCGCTACCGCCGCGAAGATCCGCGACGCGCCGGCAATGTAGGGCGCGAAGCGGGAATGCACCACCGCGGACGGCGGGTGATTGTCGCCCGCAAAGGCCATCACGGCGGCCATCAGAGCCACCGCAATCAGCAACCCGCGTACCACTCCGAAGCCCGCGCCCAGCAGGTGATCGAAGAACGACAGCCCCGTCACCCGCAGAAATTTGCCCACCACCAAGCCAACCACCGCGCCCAGAAGAATCACGCCGAAAAACACCAGGAAGAAACCGCCGAAATTCGCCATGCGTCGCGAACTGAGGTAAGGCGCCAGGTAGGCGCCCGCCGCGCCGTAGAACCAGAGGCCGAGCACCAACGCCAGCACGACCGATACCAGGCCGATGATCTCCCGCGCGAAGCCTTTGCGGAAGCTGGCCGCTACCGAGGCGATCACGATCAGCGCCAGAACCACGTCCAGCCAGTTCATAGCGGCCGGCCCGTGAGCGATTCGAATGCCTGGCGGTATTTCTCGCCCGTCTTGGCGGCCACCTCTGCCGGCAGCGCTGGAGCCGGCGGCCGTTTGTCCCACTGAATCGATTCCAGGTAATCGCGCACGAATTGCTTATCGTAGGATAATTGCGGTCCGCCGGGACGGTAGGTGTCCGCCGGCCAGAAGCGCGACGAATCCGGCGTCAGCACTTCGTCGCACAAAAGCAATTCGTCGCCCACGAATCCGAATTCGAACTTGGTGTCGGCCACGATAATGCCCCGCGTTTGGGCGTAGGCGGCGGCGCGCCGGTAAATTGCCAGCGTCAAATCGCGGAGCTTGGCGGCCAAGTCGCTGCCGATACTCGAGGAGACGTGCTCGAAGGAGACGTTTTCGTCGTGCCCGCTCTGCGCCTTGGTGGCCGGGGTGAAGATCGGTTCCGGCAATGGATCGCTTTCTTTCAGGCCGGCAGGCAATCGGATGCCGCACACCGAACCCAGCTCGCGGTACTCCTTCCACCCGGAGCCGGCCAGGTAACCGCGGGCCACGCATTCCACTTCGATCATGCGGGCGCGCTTCACCAGCATCGAGCGGCCTTCCAATTGCTCGCGGAAGGGCGCCAGCGCGGCCGGGTATTGGTTCACGTCGGCCGTCAGAAAATGCATCGGTACCAGGTCGCGCAGGAAATCGAACCAGAAAATCGAGATCTGGGTCAGCACTCGGCCCTTGTCCGGAATTCCGGTGGGCAGAACGCAATCGAAGGCGGACAGACGGTCCGTAGCCACGATTAACAGCCGGTCATCCGCCGCGTACACGTCGCGCACTTTGCCGCGAGAGTAGCGCGGAACGGAGCCCAATTGAGATTCCAGCAGAATCATTTGTTGAGTGGAATTCACAGTGCCTTCGAATTATCGATCGGGGGAGCGACCATTCATAATAACCCCCAGCCGGCAGCGCTCGTCAACGTTTTTGTGCGGCAAGTACTAGCATGGGTTTTTGCCGCGCCCTCCATGGCGCTGCGCGCTTTCGTCCGCAGCGCTTCATCGATGCCGGAGGACGGGTCGATTCGGTGCGGAAGGCGGCGCCAGTTTCGGCTGGTCGGCTGTCAACGGAACGCAGCAGGTCCGCTGCACCTGCACGTATCGAGATGTACGGTCGGATTGGCGGCGCGAAAGGCCGGCCGGCTTGTAACGGCCACACCCGAACAGCCCGATGCCAGGCCGGCGCCGCCGCTTTTGACGATTCCGCCGCGCTCCGCCGCGGTCCTGCTGGAGCAGTAATACCCTAACCCCGCCGGGCCGGCGGTTGATACACGTAATGGTCGTCGGTTTCTCTGCGGAGCTCATCGATACGCCGGCGCAGGTCTCTCGCCAGACCGGCGTGGCGTGGATCGCCGTAAAGGTTGTGAAGTTCGCCCGGGTCTCCCTTAAGATCGTACATTTCGAACTCCTCGGGCGGTTCCCAATAGTGGATGAACTTGTAGCGCTCCGTGCGAACGCCGCGGTTCTTCCGCACGCTGTGCGACCCCGGGTATTCGTAGTATTCGTATAGCCAATCCTTGCGCCAAGCCGCTGGCTGCTCGCCCTTGAGGAATGGGACCATACTCAGACCCTGCATCCGTTTAGGGACGGGAAGGCCGGCCAGCTCCAGGAATGTCGGCGCGATATCCAGGTTCGTGACCATTTGCTCCACAGTCGAGCCGGCGCGCGCCATTCTTGGATAGCGAATCAGCATAGGCGTGCGGATCGAAGGTTCGTGCATGAATCGCTTGTCGTACTTGCGCCACTCTCCCATGAAGAAACCGTGGTCGGAAGAAAACATGATGGCGGTGTCATCCATCTGTCCCATATCGGTCAGTGCCTGGAACAGCTTGCCCGCGTTCTCATCCGCGGAGACAATACCGGCATAATAGTCCTTGACCATTTCCTCCAGCGATCGCGCGCAATTGCCCTTGGTTTGAGAGTTGCGGGTATAAGTGCCAATGACGTCGTCGGCTTCCGCGAAAGCCCTGGGTTTGCCGGGATATCCCTTCAGGTCATCGTCGAAGGTGGCCGGCTTCGCAATCGGAATGCCGTTATATAGGTCGAGAAGCCGCCGCGGCCGAAAGAAAGGCGCGTGAGGGGATTGGAACCAGAAGATCAGGCAAAACGGCTTCTCGCGTTTCTGTTTCACCCATCGAATGGCCCGGTCCATCACCACGTCCTCGACATATCCTTCGTGCACCGCCGGCGGTCCGATCCGCCCTTGAGAACCCTCCTCGATCACCGGCCAAAAGTAGTCCGTCGAAGCGCCGTTGTATCCGAAATAATAATCCCATTGCCGCTTTGCGAGATCCGCTACGTGCGCCTTTCCGAAGAGCCCTACTTCGTAACCGGCTTCCCGCAGAAGATCAGTGAACATGGGAATATCCGCCGGTATCGCGCGGTCCAGGTTATCCACGCAGCCGGTATTGTGGCCGTACAGACCGGTCAGCGCAGTGGCCCGCGAAGGAAGGCATAGCGCGTTGGTACAGAAGGAATTTTGGAACTGAACGCCCTCTCTTCCGATGCGATCGAAATTGGGCGTCTCGAGGATCCGATTGCCGTTGAGACTCAGGGCGTCAGGACGATGGCCGTCCGTAGTCATGAAGATAAGATTCGGCCGCCTCGGTCCCTGCTCTCCCTGGATTACCAGCGGATTCGACCCGAGAGCCACGCTCCCCACCACTCCCGCTCCCGCTTTCAAAAACGAACGCCGTAATGGATTATCTATGACCTGGATCCGGCGCATTCCGGGCGGGGGTTTTGGTCGCAGTGCTGGGTTGACAGGGCGTTCGGCAGCTTCCTGACGTTTCGGGATAACCTAACTTTTGGTGAGGTAATCCCG